>Ga0193752_1002168_pt1 | contig 15126 bp, 11 predicted proteins | sample H1c1metaG_FD_144924 | JGI IMG/M metagenome (GOLD analysis project Ga0193752, IMG submission 144924) | Soil microbial communities from a riparian zone of the East river system, Colorado, United States - H1c1 | ecosystem: Environmental > Terrestrial > Soil > Riparian zone | place: USA: East River... | reverse complement strand
CAGATGCCTGGCGGGATGAAAAAAAATTGAAACAGGTGAACGATAATATTCCCCTCGGACGTATGGGCCAGCCGGAGGAGATCGCTGCTGTTATTTGCGACCTATTGTATTCAGGTAGTTATATAACGGGTGCGACTATCGTAATTGATGGAGGATGGATGCTGAAACAGGGATACGCAAATCCAAAGCCCTACGAAAATAAATAGGATTCAAATCCATTAGAAAACTAAGAAAGACAAATCATGATGATACATGCGAAGAACCATAATGCACGCCTGAAAGAAATTATCATTGCAGCACTTGTTTTTGTAGTCTGTTTACAGGTAAATATTGTTAACTGCCAGGATCTTTGGCAGCCATGGTATATTACCCCAAGAACAAATGCACAGCATATTGATCTCAATGGCAAATGGGAGCTTTCTTATATGGATGCACCGGTCGACAATCTTAAACAGCTGGATAAAAGACAGGATGCTTTTGAAACAACCATTCCTAATTCAGTTCATTGGTCGCTTGCGAAAGCGGGTAAGCTTCCTCATCCGTATCATAACAAGAATGCATTACTTTATGGCTGGACCGATACAAAAGCGTGGTATTATCGCAGGAGCTTTGAAGTGTCAGAATCTGTAAAAGATAACTATGCTTTTTTGTGTTTTGACGGCCTTGATTATTTTTCTAAAATCTGGGTAAATGACTCACTGGTTGGTGTCCACGAAGGAATGTTCGGAGGACCTGCTGTAGAGATAAGCAGACTGCTCAGATCAGGTAGTAATGATCTGGTAGTGGAACTCAGAGCAGGTGACTGGGGTAATAAGGCAGGTGACTATGACAAATTACCTTTGAACGGCAACGGTGAGATTGATTATTCTAAACGCGGTGGCTATAATCCGCGTAAGAGTGGACGCATTATCAAACCCTGGGTGATATCCGGGGGCTCGGGAGGCGAAATGTTTTTTTCTCTTGGCATGTGGCAGGGTGTAAGAATGGAAATAGTTCCAAAGGTCCATATGGAAAGGCCCTATCTTATCACCAAAAAAATAAACGGCACCAATAGTTTACTGCATTTGTCAGCAGAGATATTTTCCAACGCACATTCGCTTCAGCAACAATTACACCCCTGGGTTAATGCTCAGATACGCCATCCTAATGAAAAAGGGGAGCTATTTATGCCGGTTAAGGATAAGATTTTGATAGATGTGGAATTTTATTCTGAAGGGCAAAAGAAATATGGCAGAGAGTTCGTAGTTAAGGCATATGAGGGACGGTCGTGGTTGGAAGAAGATATTATTTTGAATAACCCGAAACTCTGGAACCCTAACGGATTAGGGCAGCCGAATTTATATCAGGTACGACTTGCATTAAAAAGGAACGGGAAGATAGTTGACCGGACTGAATTCACATATGGAATACGAACCATTGAAAGGGTACCAGCGGCTGGTCCTAGAACCGGTGACAGGTTTGAAAACTGGCAGTTTATTGTAAACGGGAAAAAGATATTTGTGAAGGGAATGAATTTCACTCCTCAGGACATACTACTCGAAACCTCTGAAGAGCGGTATCGCTGGACATTATCAGCAGCCAGGAAAATGGGAGTACAGCTAATCCGGATCTGGGGCGGAGGTTTACTTGAAACCAATACCTTATACAGGATCTGCAATGAGCTCGGAATAATGGTCTGGCAGGATTTTCCGATCGGAAATATGGATACTCCGGATTATCCCCAGGACATCTGGGAAGCACAGGTGGTACAAAATATTTTCAGACTCAGGAATAATCCATCCCTGGTGATATGGTGCGGGGGGAATGAATTCAATCCATACTCGAACGGTAATGCGTCTTCGATTGGAATACTGGAAAGAAATCTCCGGACTTTTGACAACAGCAGGTTATTTGTGCGAACAACTCCGGATGGAGGAAGCATTCATGTATATCCTGATATGGATCCCACATGGTATAACCGTAGTTACGGAAAAGAACCATGGATCAGTGAAACAGGTATGCACAGCATGCCAGAGCCCAACCTGTTTTATGAATTGGTGGATAGCAGTGAATTCAAAGGGCTTGGAAAAATGTGGGATAAGGGTTTTGGAAAAACACATCCCGAATTCATTCTTCATTTCACGGAATATGGTCCTGGCAGAGTACCGCGTATGCTTAGCCGCGCTTCGCATATAGACGACATGAGTGATCCATCCATTGAGTCAGTATCGGAAGCTACACAAATAGGTGCAGGTGAGTTCTATCAGGTTCTTTCTGAAAAGGTGCAGGGAAATTATCCGGTTACCACCGGTCTTATGCCATGGGTGTTCAAGCGCCACTGGCCAGTAATCGCTATTCAGATGATGGACTGGTTTGGTCATGCCGGGGCACCCTATTATTTTTTAAAAAGAACGTACGAACAAACCCATATAGCTGTAGATATTCCGCGGTTATTATGGGCGCCTGGTGAAAAAATTGATCTTTCGGTAAAGGTTACCAACGCACTTCAGTCTCCTGGTATTGGATACAAAGCATCGGTTACTGTGTATGATGATGCATTCAAACAGTTATATAAAACCGAAAAGCCAATTATTATATCGCCGGCTCCTTCCGTCAGTTCAGTATCAGCTGGCACCTTTCAAATACCAGAAGATTATAAGGACAGATTTGTTCTTTTACTGGCCGAATTAAAAGATGGTCAGGGAAAACTGGTTTCCCGTTCGTTTTATTATCCAAGATCACTCGTAAAAATGCAGGATAAGGAATTCTATAATAAATATCTCAACGAACCAATACCCTGGGTAACATTCGATAAAGGACCATGGCTTAAGCCAATTGCAGGCCGGTCGGCAACAAGCCTCGATTTTCAGGTGTCCGGTAACAGGCAGATCTCAGAGTCGGAGAGTGAGATCAAAGTAACCGTAAGCAATACGGGAAAGCTTCCTGCTTTTATGGTTAAACTTGATATTACGGGCGTGAAGCGCGCATTTTATGCAACGGACAATTATATATGGCTTCAGCCAGGTGAAACAAAGCAACTCACGGTGAGTGTTCTCTGGCGCGAAAAAAATACGAAGGGAACCATAGAAGTTAACGCATGGAATGCCGCGGCTGTAAAAAAAGATCTCTAAAAATAATGCAGGTATAATGGCTATAACCAATACATATGTACGCGTGGTAGAAATGAATGAAATCCGCAGGTTAAAAAATTATAAATGGGAATTATTGATACTGCTATGGGTTGCCTTTTTCCTTAATCAGGCCGACAGGCAGATATTCAGTGTAGTGCTACCTCTTATAAAATCAGATCTGGGACTAAGCGATTCGGAATTAGGGTTAATTGCATCCTCACTGGTCTGGACCTATGGATTGCTGGTTCCCGTTGCCGGTTTTATTGGCGATAAATTGAGCAGGAGAAATATAATTGGTTTCAGCCTGTGTTTCTGGAGCATTGCAACTTTAATGACAGGCCTGAGCACCACATTCATTCAATTTATTTTGCTGAGAGGAATTGCCACTGGGGGAGGTGAAGCTTTTTATGCCCCTGCAGCCAATGCGCTTATCGGGGAAGTACATAAGAAAAGGCGATCGTTTGCACTTGCCATTCACCAAAGTGCTGTTTATTTTGGTATAATTCTCAGTGGTATAATTGCCGGATACGTAGCTGAGCACTATGGATGGAAAAATGCCTTTTACCTGTTCGGCGGATTTGGAATACTGATCGCTATCGTTATTTTTTCCAGGATCAGGAAAGACATTCCTGCCCAGGTAGAGGAGAAAGTAAGCATAAAGCAAACAGCAAAAACGATTGCAAAAAAACCAACCATAATACTTCTTACAGCTGCATTTGCATGTATGGTCTTTGTAAATGTGGGTTATCTCACATGGATGCCATCTCTGCTCGTTGACAAATTTCATCTCCCGCTTACAAGTGCAGGATTTTCATCCATGTTTTATCATCATGTGGGCGCATTTGCGGGTGTGATAATCGGTGGTGCAATATCTGACAGGCTCTCAAAAGAAAATCCGCGCAACCGGCTGTTGGTGCAGGCTGCAGGCTTACTTGGAGGGGCTCCCTTCATTTATTGGATAGGTATGGCAGGAACGGAACAAGCTACATATATCGCGTTGTTATTCTTTGGTATATTTCGGGGGATCTATGATTCAAACATCTTTGCATCATTATTCGAAGTGGTGAATCCTGCTATTAGGTCTTCTGCTTCGGGCCTTATGTTAATGTGCGCATTCCTGGTTGGTGCATTCTCACCTTATATTCTCGGAGTATTGAAACCAACCATGGGCCTTGCACAGGGAATGTCACTGTTATGGATAAGCTATTTTCTCGGATCAGTATTTATCGCAATTGCCGTAATCTTTTTTTTCAAAAAAGACAGGGTTCATTTCGCTTCCTTAAAATAAACAGATAATTAATTTTGATCGTGAACCATACCATACAAAAAGATATATCCAGGATGCTTAATATTCCAAATCTCGTGTGTTGCTGGGATTTTAGCTCTGAATCACCCTATGTGTCAATAGAAGGAAATGAATACACATTGAAGGAAGGCAATGGTCCTCATACTATTTTATCTGAAGGTGTTATTGGAAGCAGTGCTATTGAAATAAACGAAGGTCAGTATTTATTTGTTCATCGGAGCCATTGTAAACAATTGAATATCTATGGTAAGCACGCGCAGGTATCTGTGCTGGCTTGGATTAAAAGAAAACAGAAAAGCTATGAACAATGCGAAGCTATTGCCGGTATATGGAATGAAACGATGAAAAAAAGACAATACTGTCTATTTCTTAACCTGCGTCTATTTGAAAGTGCAGACCAGGTTTGCGGACATATTTCAGGATCGGGCGGAGCAACTAGTGGACAACAGTGGTGTACAGATGCTTCCATAGGAAAAACGCAGGTGAAATATGATGAATGGTGTTTTGTTGCCTTTACATATGACGGACAATATATCCGATCTTATCTGAATGGAAATCTTGATGAAAGAATGGAAAGAAATCCCTTTGCCTTTAACGAAGGAATATTTAATGGTGGTGTGGACGGAGCTGATTTTACTGTTGGTGCCGTGGACAGGCAGAGCGAGATGGGAAATTATTTTGCCGGACTCATTAGCGGGCTTGCCGTTTTTGACAGAGCACTAAATTCCGAAGAAATAAAAGCTATCCATTTACATTTTCCTTTAACAGGAAATAAAAGTTGACAGGATCAGGATATATGGACAATCAAAATTTTCCGGATATCTTAAAGTACCCGGAAATAAAATTAATTGCGGGAGATATTCAATTTCCGGAAGGCCCGGCTTTCGCACCGGATGGAAGTTTATGGGCTGTAGAATTAAAGGCAAACAGTCTGCTTCGATATTCTAATGGGTTATTGGATAGATACCATGTTGGCGGAGCTCCAAACGGAATCGCAATCGATGTGAAAGGAAATATCTGGTTTTGCGATTCTGAAAACAGCGCTGTCAGAAAATTCAATCCGGCAACAAAGGAAACAGAAACTGTAATCAGTAATATTGACGGAGAGCCATTAAATAAACCGAATGATCTGGCTTTTGACAAATTGGAGAACCTGGTTTTTACCTGCCCCGGTGAATCAAAAACAGAGCCATCGGGATATGTATGTGTTTTCATGAAAAATGGTGCAATAAAAAAAATCGCAGCCGAAAAATATTTTCCTAACGGGCTGGCATTTTCGACCGACGGAAAAACATTGGTGATAGCAGAGACATATAGGCACCGGTTATGGAAAGGAGAATGGAACATGCATACCGGAGAATGGATTAACGCGCAACCCTGGTGCGATACAGGTGGGCCTGATGGACCCGGAGGACCGGACGGAATGGCATTTGATGACTATGGAAATCTATTTGTAGCAGTATATGGAACAGGAGAAATAAGAGTGATAAATACGGAAGGAAAAATAATTCATGCTATAAAAATACCCGGACCAAATCCCACAAATTGCGCGTTCGATCCATCCGGTAAGTTAGGCCTTGTTGTTACAGAGGCCGGTCATGGTTATCTGTTATCAATAGCTTCGAATCATTTAAAAAATAAATTATTACCATAAAAGATAACGAAATGAGTGTAAATAATTACAAGAAAGAAGTTGGAATGATGAACCTGGAAAAGTTGATAGAAGCCAGGGAAGGCAGGTCGGATGTTCACTTTCCTATACCAGATAAAGAGTTACTCGCCCGCTTTGAAAAATTATATACAGGGGCAGTAAATGATGTAATGAGAGAGTTCTGTTTTCTTAGCCAGGCATTACCTGGTCATATCCTGCCATTGCGCGAATACAGAACTGTAGCAGGTTTTGCGTTTACTGTAAAAAGCGCTCCCAATGCGATGATATCCGGAGAGATGGAATTCCGCTTGAACATGCTGGAAGAAATGCATGAAGATGCCTTTGTTATCTGGGACACAACCAACGACACTAAAGCCACTTTATGGGGAGGAGTAATGACCGCAACTGCCAAAGAAAAAAATGTGAAGGCCGCCTGCATTGATGGAGGTATAAGAGACACGCATCAGATATTGGAAGCTGATTTTCCTGTTTTTTATAAATACAGAATATCCAATGGCAGTCTGGGAAGATGCCTGATCACTCATTATCAGGTTACACTCCAGATAGGGGACGTAACTATTAAACCAGGGGATATTATCTTAGGAGATATAGATGGCGTTTTGGTTGTGCCAAGGGATATCGCCTATGATGTTTTATTAAGATCAGAAGAAATTCATGAAAACGAAAAGAGGATATTCACCTGGGTAAAAGAGGGACAATCTATCCAGGAGATCACAAAGAAGGGTGGATATTTTTAGCTGCAAATTTAATCTATGGAATCAGGAACGAAATGCCATCGGTGAAAGGTTGGTTTGCCTTCTGAAAAAGTTTGAGAAATGGGCGATCTCCTCGAAGCCGAGGCAATAAGCGATCTCTGAAATGTTCCAGTCCGTTTGCTTTAAAAGTATTTTTGCTTCCTGGATAAGTCTTGCCGAGATGATTTTCGTGGTTGTCTTTCCCGTGTTTTCTTTCAATACTTTGTTCAGGTGATTTACATGAATGGCGAGTCTGTCGGCACTGTTTATTGCTGATAATTAGCTTGTCGCATAATTACTATTTCATGTCGTCTATTAGAATCATCTTTGTTATTCAACCCTGTACGCTAAAATTTTAGTATGAAAAGAACCGTCTATTTCACAACACTATTGCTATTTTCCGGATTCACTGTCAGGAGTCAACATTCAGAGGCGTTCAAATGGTTAACGGGTACCTGGAAAATAAGTACTGGTAATAACCTGATAATCGAACAATGGAAAGTTACCAATGACAGTACGCTAACAGGCAATGCTTCATTAATTAAGAATGGCCGGGATACCATACCACAGGAAACGATCGAACTTGCATACCGGAATGGGGATTGGTATTACATACCCACCGTAAGTGATCAGAACAATAATAAACCGGTAAAATTCAAGATTGTCTTTTTGAAGGCAGCCGAATTCATTGGTGAGAATCCGGTACATGATTTTCCCCAGCGAATTGCTTACCGGCGAGTTAAACAACAACTGTTTGCCAGCATTGAGGGAAAGAAAAACGGCCTGTATAATAAGCAAAACTTCGACTTCAGCCTGGAATGAATGGAAAATGGAACCTGAGTCTTCAGTTCTCATTGCAAGCAACGCTGGTCAATAAATCGCTGTCATTGCAAAAAACTGGCTTTATGAGTAAATATTTTGTTTGTCTGTTTATCATCATGGCTGCCTGTAAGAAAGATTCCGGCCCTGATGCTACACCAATTGATAAAAATGGGGAAATTCTTTTTATTTCAAGGAGAGTTCTCAATAGTGCTGACTGGCAAATGGTGCTAATGAATGCCGATGGAACAAATCAAAGAACCGTTTCAAATGTTCTTGTACGTTGCGCACCACCGGTACTTTCAAATAGCAGGAAGAAAATTGCTTTTACAACACTAGACCCGGATTTTAATTATGTTTTATATGTCATTGACATAGACGGGCAAAACCAAAAGGTTTTATCCAAAGGGAAAGAATATTGCGGTAGCCCTTCCTGGTCGCCGGATGACAGTAAGATCGTCTTTGTCAAAAATGAAAGTAATACCGGTGGCGCCAATGATATCTATACTATTAATGTCGATGGCAGCAATGAGATCCGGCTCACAACTCAATTTAATAATTTTTCACCCGTGTATCTCCCCAATTATAATTCCATTATTTTTTCTTCTTCCGAAGGTGCATGGGCCGGTATATATAAAATAGATGCCGACGGCGGTAACAGGCAATTGCTGACCCCGAAAAATAAATCTTTTGGAGATCCTAAAGTTTCGCCAAATGGCAAAAACATCGCAATTACTTCCGGGGACATGAATGGCTCGCAAATTTTTGTAATGAATCCGGATGGCAGCGAATTAAAACAATTAACTTTTACAGTGTCATCAAAATATTACGACACCGGGTTTCCGAGAGACGGGAATTGCAATCCGGTCTGGGCACCTGAAGGTAACAAACTGGCCTATGTTTCTTTTGAAAATGGAAGCCCGGATATTTTTGTAATAAATGCAAACGGCAAGGGAAATAAAAGATTAACAGACACACCATTGCGCGATGAAAATCCTTGCTGGACAGAAGATGGCAATCATATTCTTTTCTCTTCAAATAGAAATTTGAATTTATCAGCCGAAATATATATTATGAAAAGCCAGGGACAATCTCAAACTCCGCTAACGGGATATATTGCTGATGATATTTATCCAACATTTATCAATAAATAAATTTCAATGTTTTAAAATTGCCATTCCTCCGCCACTAACATAAAACATCATTATAAGTGGCTAATATTTTTTACCGGATGGCCAGCTATGATGAAATATTCGATTGTTATATCACTAATCCGCTCTCAATGTTTTTACCGGGCTGGTTATCGCTGCTTTAAATGCCTGGAAACTGATCGTTAGCAAAGCTACTATGATAGCACCCAAACCTGCAATTATAAATGCCCACCAACCAATATTAACACGGTAAGCAAATTCCTCCAGCCATTTATTCATCGACCACCATGCAACCGGGAACGCGATCACGGCGGCTATCAATACCAGTTTCAGAAAATCGCGTGATAGCATAAGTACTATATTGCCGGAAGACGCACCCAGCACTTTGCGGATACTGATTTCCCGCATGCGTTGTTGTGTGGCATATGCGGCAAGGCCAAGCAAACCCATACAAGCGATGAAGATTGCGAGAGAAGAAAAGAAGGAAAAGATCCTTTGTGTAGTTGCTTCAGCCACATATTGTTCGGCTACCGTTTTGTCGAGAAAAGCGTATTGAAAAGGCCGGTCTTTTACAAACTCTTTCCATTTTATTTCCAAAGCCTTTACCGCTGCATCAAAATTGTCTGCTTTGATCTTAACCGCAGTGGTAAATGATACATCATTAAACCGGGAAGAATTCGTAAAGACCAGTGGAGTAATAGGAGAGTGTAATGACTGGTAATGAAAATCCTTTACTACTCCAATTACAGTATATAAATATTGCGATCCATCCCGACCGTTATACAGCTCTTCCGTTGATACAAGTTGTGAACCGACTGGTTTTTTCAATCCAAGTTCAGTCACTGCTTTTTCATTCAGCACTATTGCCAGCGAATCAGTTGAAAAATCTTTTGAAAAAAATCTCCCTTCTTTTAGCTGGAGTCCTAATGTTGCTGCATGTGTGTCATCAGTGATTATACCCCTTCCGGTCATTGGTTCAGTGCTTCCTCTTTGTTGCCAGCTTGTTCCAAAATAATTGTTCATGCCGGGTAATGAAGACGCACCGCTTATATTTTCAATACCAGGTATCTTCATTACTTCATTTTTAAAAGCCTTTGTATTGTCGTTCAACAGATCGGTACGTTCGATGATGATCGAATGTTCTTTATTAAAACCAAGCTTTTCACTGGTCATATACCGCATTTGCGAGTTTACAATAATGGTACATATAATCAGAATCACAGAAATGGAGAACTGAAAAATTACAAGCCCGTTGCGGAGTGCAAGGCCATAATTGCTCGATTTGAATTTTCCTTTCAACACTACGATCGGCTTAAAGGAGGATAATACAAAAGCAGGATAGATTCCTGCCACCAGACCGGTTATCAGGGAAAATAATAAAAGTAAGAACAGGTTCTGAAATGTAAAAAGATCACTGAGCCTGAGTTCTTTTCCCGAGATGTCGTTGAATAATGGAAGAAGCAGGAAAACAATACCTGCTGATAACAGCATGCTCATAAAACTAAGCAGCGTGGATTCAGTCAGAAACTGTGCGATCAATGACTTCTTCTCAGATCCAAAAGTTTTACGGATACCCACTTCTTTTGCACGCTCTATCGATCTTGCTGTCGCGAGATTAATAAAATTGATGCAGGCCAGTAGCAAAATAAAAACAGCGACTATACTGAAAATATAAATTGCCTGCAGACTTCCGTTTGGACGCATCTCTCCTTCGAGATGCGAGATAAGATGGATCTTTGGTAAGGGTTGGAGATAATAATTGTAACCATTTCCAGCCGACTGAAACTGTTTGAAGGGCATGGCAAAATTTCTTTCAATATTACCCGCAGCATGTTTCTCAATGATCTTTGGAAACTTCGCTTCTACTGTTTTGGCAGCGGCATTTTTGTTAAGCAGCAGATAAGTGTAGGCAGCAAAATTTACATAATTCACTTCATTGAAATCAGGTCTGCCAGCTGTTGTAAGCAATGCATCAAAAAGAAAGTGAGAGCTTTCGGGCCAGTCAGCACATACTGCTGTAACCTCCAAAGGCGGGTTATTATTGCCCTCTGGTTTCAGCATTTTACCTAGTGCTTTGGCCGTAGTACCAAAATACTTTTTTGCTGTTGTCTCCGTCAGTACAATTGCGTTTGGCTTTGATAATGCAGTTGCAGAATTACCGGAAAGAAATTTCGTGGAAAAAACCCTGAAAAAATTTGAATCAACGAAAAAAGCACGTTTCTCTTCAAATTTCCGGTCTTCATAAGTCAGCTGGAAACTTCCACCTCCTTGAAAATATACCCGAACTGCTTCTTCCACTTCAGGGCACTCCAGTTTTACAGCCGCAGCATATGATTGAGGTATAAATGAATAGGATGTTGATCTGCCCGGATATTTCCGGTCCACTACCATACGGTATATACGATCACCTCTTTCCTGTTCGCGATCAAAACTCAGTTCATTTCTAATGAATAAAATGATCAGAAGGCAAACCGCCATTCCGATAGCGAGGCCTAAAATATTAATTGTTGTATACCCTTTTCTTTTCAGTAGATTTCTCAAGGCAATCTTGAAATAGTTTTTGAGCATGTACAGGTATTTTCGCTATCAGAGAAAAGAAGTGTTTGTAGTCTTATAAATTTACGTATTTGTTAGTTTATTTTTCAATAATATATCATAGGATTTTTAAGTTATCCTGTTCAATATTGGTAATATATCGTGGTGTGATAGCCCTATTTATTCCACGAAATTTCTTTAACTCTTGTGTCTTTTTGAAGTTCAAGAATAATATCTTTTACTTTTGCCGTATCGATATTTTCGAGTTTTAATTGCAGGATAAATTCGTCATTAATATTATCCATCTGTAAACCTGCCGCGTTTATTTGTTTTGTTTCCCATATTTCTCTCAGTACGTCAGAGGCGTTGACAGCAGAGTTTGTTACTATTCGTAACGTTTTTTGTTTGAATCTTTGAGAAAATCTTCTTTCAACAGGTTGCAATGCCCAGAGAATAACCAATGCTATAGCAGTTGTTGAGGCGGCTGCAAAATACATCCCACCACCTGTTGCCAGACCAATTGCAGCCACTGTCCACAAGCCTGAGGCAGTAGTTAAGCCCCTGATGGTTCCTTGTTTCAAAAATAAAATCGTTCCTGCACCAATAAAACCGATTCCGCTTACCACCTGAGCCGCAATTCTGGCCGGGTCAAGCACAATATGTTCTCTACCCAAAACATCCGAAAACCCAAAAGCGGAAACCATCATTATCAACGAGGAGCCAACACAAACCATCATATGCGTACGCATTCCGGCTGTTAAATCCTTTCTTTCTCTTTCTAACCCGATCAGAGCCCCAAACAATGCAGCGAGAGATAACCGGATAAGTGTTTCAGTCCATACGAGCATCTTTTTTTCCTGCAAGTTAATTAATTAAAAATGTAGCGTGGGCGTCGTCGTCCGCTCTTGTAGCGCGGACATCCTTGTCCGCGCTACAGCGCCCTGATCTTGATATTTCTCCACTCGCTTGACCCGGGGTGTTGCTGCAATGCAATCTTTCCTTTTGGCACTCTTGCAAAGTCGGCAAAAGGTTTTGCCGCAAATTTACTTTTAGCAACCAACTGATTCCACTCTTCACTTCTAATCTGTCCGTCGTATGTTTTTATCCCATTAAGCCACAAACTCAGATGCCCATTTTTTTGAATAATCCTGACCTTGTTGAATTCGCCAACCGGGCGTGGTTTGGAAACCGTGGAATCGCCCCAGAGATCATATAAGCAGCCGGCAAGATGAGTTTGCTTTTTATTATCAGAAGCATCGATATTATCAAGCACCTGCATTTCTGGCCCGGTAAGATAAGTGGCAGGATATTTTGGATCTTCCTGAATATCGAAAATGATCCCGCTGTTTCCGCCTTTTGAAATCTTCCATTCCAGTTGCAATTCGAAGTTTTCATATTCATCATTGGTAACAATATCTCCTCCACCGTTTCTTGGCTTTGAAGTATCAAACACAATCACTCCATTTCTGACCTGCCATTTGGATCCAACAGTATCTCTGAGATAGGTATGCCAGCCCTGAGTTGTTTTTCCGTCAAACAATAGTTTCCATCCTTCTTTTTTTTCTTTCCTGCTTAATGTGTTGGGTTGTTGTGCAGAGATGAAGGTTACGGACAGAAGCAAAACGATGAAGATTGCTGTTTTTTGCATTTAAAGGTCATTTTGAGATCGCTAAATTAATGAAATATTGTACCCGGCAACCATAAGAAGAACTGCGCTTTAAAATTCAATCATAATTTAATGTTGAGATAACTAACACAACGGCTAAATATCATTAACACTGATATTTCGGGCCGGAAACGCAACCGGGTCAAGCCAAAATTTAATTCCCTGGGCGATTATTAAAGGGCTATTTCTTCCGTATAATACGTTTTTGCATACTAAAAGCCGGTGAAAAACCAAATTGTCGATAGAAGTGCGCCAGATTAGAACCGGTATGAAGCGCAACTGTTGATTGGTCCGGAGCATGTTCCTGTAACCAGTCATCGAGATGTTTTACAATTGCTGTACCTATTTGTTGTCCCTGCCAATCGGGATGAACGAGCACGTTTTTGAGATAATAGAAACCGGTATTATCAGTAAACAGAAATCCGCAACCTACCACTTCTTCATCATCTTTATTTTTAGCAATAACAGCGTGCGCAAATGGCGGCTCGTGGAGAATATTCGGGCCTTCTTTCCGGGCAATTGAAGGTACGGTTAAAGTAGACGGCGCGTCCTCATCAGGCTTTGACCAGCCTGCTGCTATTGTTAGTTTTTTCATTTCATCAGCAGAAGGTGTTCCGGAAATTATTTTTATATTGTCGGGCATTTCAGGTTTGCTCTTCTCACGAACTGATATGCCGTGGCCAAACCGAATAATATGTCCATCTGGATCCTCTACAAGCATTTCACGCATACCCCATGGGAAGCTTTCCGGAGGGTTCAGGATCTTTGCACCCTTACCGCTTATCGTTTGATAGTATGCATCTACGTCGTCGAGGTTGATGGCAAGCCAGGTACCCCGTTGTCCCTGGCCGTCCCTGCAAAAAAAGATACGTACTTCTCCCATGTCAACACCGCCGAAACTGGCTGGTTCATCCCAGATCCAGCTGCCTTTAAAACCGAGAACTTCAGTGTAGTACTGTACGCTTTGAGCAATATCGGAAGAAAAAAGAATCGGTATAATAGATTGGAACATCATGCCTGTTCTCTAAGTTATTTAAAATCCCAATACCTCAGAGAGCTCACGAAAATTTTATGATGCCGATCGGTCAGTTATGAATTTATCAGCCGGGCCAGAATTAGCTTCCGGCCCGCTGGTTTATGATTTTATTTCTTACAGTCGGTTCAGAACTTATAAGCAACAGACAAACGAAGATTTCTTGGTGCATCAGTTTGCCAGTTATACGCATTCAGCGAGCCATAATATGAACCACTGTACAGGTATTCATTTAACACATTGAACATATTGGCGCCCAACCGTAACTTATCATTCTCCCAGAAGAGCCCCGCATCAAGCTTGAAATAGTCTTTCATCTCGCCGTCAGGATTCGGCGAAGGCTCCCAATAAGTAGCCCTGTCTGCCAACATAGTAATGCCGGAAGAAAATCCCAGCCCTTTTAATGCTCCGCTTTGAATTTTATAGCTTAGCCAGGCATTAGCTGTATGTTTGGCATATCCGGGTACAATGTCACCTTCTTTTACCGCCGTAACTCCCTCGGCTACTTCGATCACTTTTGCATCAGTAAAAGCGTAGTTTGCTATCAGATTAAGTCCCTTCAGTATAGTTCCTCTGAGGTCGAATTCAATTCCCTGTGCTCTTTTTTGTCCGAGCTTGATACTAAGACCGGAAGTGGGAGGGCTGTTTGGATCAGCAGTAAGCTCATTGTTTTTCAATATGCGGTAAGCGGTCAGGCTGGTGTTCCATCTTCCGTCGAACCATTCTTTCTTAATTCCAACTTCCATATTGTTGCCGGTAATGGTTTGTACTTTCCCTCCGTTTGCCAGTATACCGGATTGTGGAATAAAGGCCTGGTCGTATAAGGCATAGAGAGAAGTGGTCCGGTCTACCGATATACTAAGTCCCACGCGCGGAGTTACATGTTTTGCTTTATCCGGTGCAGCGCCCCAGGCTGATTGTTTCAGGTTGGTGAATCTGCCAGCGAGCGTTAGTCTTACTTTATTATTGAAGAAACCCAATTCATCCTGCAGGTAGACCGCTGTATAGGATTGATCCATCAGGCCACCTGCGATCTTCGCTCTCTCTTCCAACGGAGTAACGCGATCAAATTCCGGATACCCATTGACAGGAATTTCTGG
>Ga0193752_1002167_pt1 | contig 15128 bp, 13 predicted proteins | sample H1c1metaG_FD_144924 | JGI IMG/M metagenome (GOLD analysis project Ga0193752, IMG submission 144924) | Soil microbial communities from a riparian zone of the East river system, Colorado, United States - H1c1 | ecosystem: Environmental > Terrestrial > Soil > Riparian zone | place: USA: East River... | reverse complement strand
TGCTGGAATTGCTCGGTGGTGGTGAGTGAACGTTCTTCCGGCAGATACCAGGCTGCGCCCAATGATCTTCCGCGTGGAACGATGGTTACTTTCACCAGCGGTGCGGCATATTGCAGCATCCAGCTTACCGTAGCGTGACCCGCTTCGTGGAAGGCAATCGTGAGTTTTTCGCTCTTGGAAATGATTTTGTTTTTCTTTTCCAGTCCGCCAATTACACGATCTACCGCATCCAGGAAATCCTGGCGGCCAACAACTTTTTTGTTGTGGCGTGCAGCGATGAGTGCAGCTTCGTTACAGATGTTTGCAATATCAGCGCCTGAAAAACCAGGAGTCTGACGTGCAAGAAAATCGAGGTCTACGGTAGTATCCAGTTTCAACGGTTTAAGGTGAACCTGGAATATGGCCCTGCGTTCGTTCAGATCGGGAAGATCAACGTAGATCTGTCGGTCGAAACGTCCTGCACGAAGGAGGGCGCGGTCGAGAATATCGGCACGGTTGGTAGCGGCGAGAATAATTACACCACTGTTCGTTCCGAAACCGTCCATCTCGGTGAGGAGCTGGTTGAGGGTATTCTCGCGTTCATCATTCGCACCTTGTGAAACACTTCTGCCGCGGGCACGTCCAATGGCATCAATCTCGTCGATGAAAATAATACACGGCGCTTTTTCTTTGGCCTGTTTGAAGAGATCGCGCACACGTGATGCACCTACACCCACAAACATTTCCACGAAATCGGAACCGGAAAGCGAGAAGAACGGAACTTTCGCTTCGCCGGCAACGGCTTTTGCAAGCAACGTTTTACCTGTTCCCGGAGGGCCTACGAGCAATGCGCCTTTCGGAATTTTCGCACCGAGGTCGGTATACTTTTTCGGATTTTTCAGAAAGTCGACGATCTCCTTGATCTCCACTTTTGCTTCTTCAAGACCGGCCACATCGTTGAACGTGATGTTCACCATGGTGTCTTTATCGAACAGCTGCGCCTTTGATTTTCCAATATTGAAAATCTGGCTTCCGCCGCCTCCACCCATTCTGCGCATGAGGAATATCCAGAGGATAACCATAATGGCAATTGGGAGAAGCCAGCTCAGGTGATCGGAGAATGACGTGCGTTTTTCTTCAACGAGCGGAATGATCTGATCTTCGCGGTACCCTGCCTGGAGCTGGGTCTCATGCATCCGCTTTTCAAGGTCTTCACTCCATGTGGGTTCCAGCTGAAGGTGTGGTGCATCGGCCGGGATCGGGCCGCGCCATCCTTTGTCTTTGAACTTGGCCATCAACGCAACGATTGCCGAGTCTTTCATCGTCACAGAATCGCTTTTCAGTACAAGTTCAAGGCGGTTATTTTCATTGGAAATGCGAACGATCTTCTTCACCACTTTATGCTTGACGAGCATATTGAATTCGGCTAAGTTGATCTTTGGCACTTCATTCATCATGCCGGGCACGAAGAATCCGATTAATCCTACAACGAGGATTATATACACCCAAAAGAATCCCGACGGGGATCTGGGCAGCTGAGGCTTACGCGACATGCGGTCGCGCTGCCGTTTTTCCTGGTCCTGTTCTTGGTTATTCATCTCACTCATATCTATTTACAGGATAGTCGTTAGTGGGGTTTCTTTATTGTAGAAATTAGGGTTCCTTAACAAATCGTTTATTGCTTCACTTTAATCTCTTCGGCATCGGCCCAAAGGGCTTCCAGTTTGTAAAAATCGCGGGTGTCCCGTTCAAATACGTGAACAACTACATCCACATAGTCGATCAGGATCCAAAGCGCATTTTCCCATCCTTCTGAACGGTATGGACGCTCGCCGGTTTGTCTTTTGACCATGTGTTCGACCTCTCCGGCAATGGCTTCCACCTGGGTGTTGGAACCACCTTCACAGATAATGAAGTAGTCGCAAACCGCATTCTCAATCTTGCGTAAGTCGAGCCAGCGGATATTCTGGCCTTTCTTTTCCAGTATTCCTTCAATTACGCTTTCGGCCAGGATGCGGCCTTCGTCTTTCTCTTTGGGTGTTACCGGTTTCGCTTTGACAGGTTTAGCAACCACCTTAGCAACGACCTTTTTCACGGCAGCCGGCTTCTTAACCGCCGCAGTCTTTGTTTTAACCGTTGATTTTTTGGCCGGGGCCTTTTTTCCTTTTGCAGGCACCGCGGCCTTTTTGGTTTTCGCTTTCGCCTTAACCGGACTCTTCTTTACAACTTTCTTTTTTGCCATCAGTATACTTTCCGGAACGTCCGGAGTTCAATTCTTAATAAAGCTCAGGTGATTAATCTGTAACAGACTATACAGCCAAACAAATATGTAATTTTATGCGCTTAATCAAAGTATACAAAGGTAAGGAAAAATGAGTGGCGGAAGTCCATCAACATTGTTTGTGGGACAGCGGGTTATCCGGCTCGACCAGGTAGACTCAACCAATAATTTTGCAATGGGATTGCTTAAGGGCATGCCGTTGGAGGAAGGGGCTGTAGTGACTACTGCCAGGCAAACGCGGGGCAAAGGCCAGCGCGGGAATTCGTGGGAATCGCAACCGGGCCAGAACATTACCTGCAGTGTTATTCTGCGTCCCGTTTTCCTGGAGCCTGTGAAGCAGTTCGATCTTACCCGTGCCGTATCGCTGGCATTGACGGATGTTCTGCTCGACATCATCCCGCAGCATGAAGTAAAGATCAAATGGCCCAACGATATTTTTGTGGACGACCGTAAGATTGCCGGTATCCTGATTGAAAATATTCTGAATGGCAATCAGCTCAATTATTCCGTAGTGGGAATCGGGTTGAATGTGAACCAGGTTGATTTTATTTCCGGCGGTGCGGGTGCCACTTCGTTACGGATGGTTACCGGCAATGCATTTGAGCTCGACGGAATCCTGAAAATGATTTGCGCGGCGGTGGAAGTACGGTATCTCCAGCTTCGCGGACGCAAGGAAGACAAACTCGACGAAGAATATTTTTCCCGCTTATTCAAAGCCGGAATCACTTCCAAGTTCACCGATTTCTCGGCCATATTCGAAGCCACAATTGTAGATGTTACGCACGATGGTTTGCTGGTGCTTAAAGACTGTAATGGGCTGGACAGGAAGTTTGCGATGAAAGAGGTCGGCTGGATAGGGTAGAGTAGGCAAGTAGGGAGTAGGCAAGTAGGCTGTCATCCCGTTCCGTATTTCAATCACGACCGTTATGAATAGAATATTTTCTGAAGGCAGTCACGTCTCTTATCCCGTACTCCCTACTTGCCTACTGCCTACTAAACTACTCTCTACTGCTCCTTCAAAGTCCAGGCTTCCGCCTTCTCCGCAAACATCACTTTCGTGCGCACCCAAACCGATACAAACAACTCACTTCTGCGATAGTTTTCAAGATCACTTTCAGATTCCCAGACCGAGATCGTGAAGAATACTTCAGGCCGGTTGGATTCGCGATGCAATTCCAGGCTTCGACATCCCGGAAAACCCGCAATGAGGTGACGGTTTTCGGCAAATAATTTCCGGAACGCATCTGTTGCATCGGTGCGGAAAGTCATTTTCACAATGCGTTTGATCATCGTTTACCCGTTGAAATTGATGCGCACCACAGAATTCATCCGCAGGTTGAGCAATTGATTGGCTTTGCCCTGGTTGATTGCAATTTCCAATGTTCCTTCCGAATTGAACAGTGCGAGTTTATCGCCTTCGTCCACATCGGAATACCGCTGCGCGATCGAGGTAATTTCATCACCGATGAGTTGAATGGAAAACGGGCGTCCGCGGCCAATACGTTCAAACTCCGAACGCTGAATGTCGGTAACGAGGTTGCCAAAACTATCGATGTGTACCACGTTGCCTTTGATCACGTCGTCTTCCGGGAAATGGCGCGGACGGATCAATTCGGCGATGCCGTTCAGCGGAGTTCCGGTATTGATCAATTGCTTTCCTGAAGCAATGGCCGCAGCGGCCGGCACGTAAATATCAAGCGCAGGAAATGAAGAGGGCTCTTTCCCGGCGGGACAAATTTCCACAATTACTTCGGGGCGGTCGTCCGACAAAAGCGAAAACATGCCGTTGTTGGAACCAATGAAATAATGGTCGCCCATGCGGAAAGCCACGTGGTTGAACCGCTGCGAAGGCGCCGGCCCCACGCACACAATGTGGATTGTCCCTCTCGGGAAACGATGCCAGCTGTGCCCCAGTGTAAATGCAGCCTGCTGAATATCAAACGGTGTAACCAGGTGTGAAACATCGGCAATTGTCACGCCATTGATCGCGGAATACAAAGCTCCCTTCAGCGTTGCCGCGAAATGATCTTTCAATCCGAAGTCCGTGGTTAGTGTGACAATTGGCATAGTCATTACCTTTGTGGATCGCAGAAAGGTGCTTATTTTGCAGACAAAATTAACGATCGCGGGAACGTGCAGGATTCCCCACAGAATGAAGTTGTTCACTATTATATGCTGAAAGTTGGCTGAATCGATTATCCAGGTAAACACCGTTGACCCGATTGTAATCTATGGGGTTAATGATTCCAAACTCGAAAAACTCCGCGAGTACTTCCCTAAATTGAAACTGATTGCCCGCGGTGATGTTATCCGCGTGATTGGCGATCCCGAAGAAATTGCGCGCTTTGAGAAGACGCTCAACACGTTCATTGCGCACTTTGATAAGTATGGAAGTCTCACCGAAGCCAACATCGAACATTTAATGTCGGGTGGTGAAAACGGTGAAAAACCCGAAACCGACAGCAACGATATTCTCGTTCACGGCAATCACGGGTTGGTTGTGCGTGCACGTACTCCCGGACAACACCGCATGGTGGAAGCCTGCGCCAAAAACGACATGGTGTTTGCTGTGGGACCGGCCGGAACAGGAAAAACATACACGGCTGTTGCATTGGCTGTGCGGGCTTTGCGTAACCGCGAAGTGCGAAAGATTGTGCTGACGCGTCCTGCCGTTGAAGCCGGTGAAAACCTCGGATTTCTTCCCGGCGATCTGAAGGAAAAACTCGATCCGTACCTGCAGCCGCTGTATGATGCGCTGAACGAAATGATTCCCGGTGAAAAACTTAAAAATTACATCGAGAATAACATCATCCAGATTGCACCATTGGCCTTTATGCGTGGACGTACGCTGGACAATGCATTTGTCATTCTGGATGAAGCGCAGAATGCAACGGAAAGCCAGCTGAAAATGTTTCTCACACGCATGGGCCCTTCAGCGAAATTTGTAATTACCGGCGATGTTACGCAAATCGACTTGCCGAGAAATCAACCCAGCGGATTGCTCCAGGCCGCACGGATACTGAAGAACACCGAAGGCATCGAGTTTGTTTACCTCGACAGCCGCGACGTGATCCGTCACCGTTTAGTAAAAAAACTCATCGAACTATATGATCAAGTCAACAACAAAGATGAACGCACTGACAAAAACCAACTTTAACCTGCCCGGACAAACCAAGTTTTACAAGGGCAAAGTCCGCGATGTTTATACACTGGAGAACGGCCTTCTTGTGATGGTTGTTTCCGATCGCATTTCTGCATTCGACGTGGTGCTTCCGCGCGGCATTCCGTACAAAGGACAGGTACTGAACCAGGTGGCAGCACACATGCTTGCGGGTACCAAAGACATTGTTCCCAACTGGGTAATCGCAGTTCCTGATCCGAACGTGACCGTTGGAAAACGTTGCGAACCATTCAAAGTGGAAATGGTGATACGCGGATACCTCAGCGGACATGCCTGGAGAGAATACCAGCTGGGGAAACGCAGTGTTTGCGGTGTTGCCATGCCCGATGGTTTGCGCGAGAGTGATCCGTTCCCGGAACCGCTCATCACGCCAACTACGAAAGCAGAAGTAGGGCACGACGAAGATATTTCACGCGAGCAGATCATTGCAAGCGGTCTTGTTTCCGAAGAGCATTACGTTCAACTGGAAAAATACACGCGTGCATTGTTTCAGCGCGGCCAGGAAATGGCGAATAAACAAGGGCTCATTCTTGTAGATACCAAGTATGAGTTCGGCCTGGTTGATGGAAAAATTTACCTGATGGATGAGATCCATACACCAGATTCTTCGCGGTATTTTTACGCAGAAGGATACCAGGAACGCCAGGACAAAGGCGAAGCGCAACGCCAGCTTTCCAAGGAATTTGTACGCCAGTGGCTCATCGAAAACGGATTCATGGGCAAAGAAGGCCAGCAGGTGCCGGAAATGACGGATGATTTCGTGAAAATGGTTTCCGACCGCTACATCGAACTTTACGAAAAAGTAACGGGAATGAAGTTTGAGCGTGTCGACGCCAGTGACGTGGAGTCAAGAGTGGAGAAGAACGTCCTCAATTTTCTGGCCAGCTATTGATAGAAATTTCAACTCTTTTTCTATATTCGTTTTCAGGACCCACGCACACTAACTCATAAAAAAAACAATAGTATGGCTGACAAAGGTAAAATCGTTGTTATTAAAGACGGCGAAGGTGGCATTATCAAACATCCCAAAACCGGTGTTGAGTATTCTTTCGCACAGGCAAATCATAAGCAGCTTTGCCTCAATGTAGGTGACAAAGTGAAGTTCGATCTTCTTTCCGTTAAAGCTGGAACAGTTGAATGCGCCGTGAACGTAGAGCGGATCACTGCAGGCGTTGTTCTCTCTGTAGACGGAACAGGCGGTGGTTTTCTGTCCGAGCGTCAGACCGACAAGAAGGTTGCATTTTACCAACCTTTTTCTACAGAACAGGCGATTTCTGTTGGCGACGTAGTTCGCTATACGCTGATCCCAACCGATAGAGGCGAACTCGCTGTCAATCTGGTAGAGGTCGACGAATAAGAAACAATTTTTCATTGGTTACAGGCGGGCACACCCCGCCTGTTTTCGTATATTCGATGGCTAACCTCCCGGTATGAATTCAAAGGCTTTTATTTTATTTGCGTGCCTCAGCCTTTGCAGTTTTTTCCCCCTCACTGCCCAGCAGTCAAAAATTGACAGCCTGAAGCCGATTTTGGCGCAGCATTCCGATACTTCACGCATCCGGTATCTCCTGCTTGTCAGCGAAGCGTATCTCACATTTTCAGCCAAGAAAGCTATTGATCCTGCAGCGGAAGCCCGTATGCTCGCTGTGCAGGCAGGCGATGAAAAAAAAGAAGCCAATGCCCTGCTATGGCTCGGTAAAGCGTATGCGCGCACCGGAAATATGAATGATGCGATTGGCTGTTTCAACCAGTCGATCATCCTGATGAAAAAAACCGGCACCGACATGGAGGTCGGAGACCTGTTGATCAACGAAGGAAATGCGTACAACGATGCAGGTTTGTATGACCAGGCTTTAACGGCCAGTCTGGATGCGTACAAGCTTTTTGAAAAAGCAGGTGACAAAAAAGGCATGGCGCGATCGCTGATCGTTTCCGGAAATGCGTATCGCCTGACTAAGAATCCGACCAAAGCGTTGATCGACTACGAGAAAGCCCTGGCATTTTCGAGAGACATCAAAGATCAGAATCTTCAAGCCAGTTGCCTGAATAATCTCTCCATCGTGTACGGCAACAGCGGCGATCATGAAGCGGCACTCGATGCATTGGTTCAGGCGAAAGACATTCATGAAAAATCCGGCAATACATACGCGCTGGCCAAAGTGCTGAACAACATCGGTGGAGAATACCTGCAGATGGAGCGATACGAAGACGCCACAGGATTTTATTTGCAGGCGCTCGACATCCGCAAAACGTTGGGTGATCAGCGCGGACAGGTTTCCACGCTGAATAACCTGGGAGCGGTGAGCCTGGGCCAGCGGAATCCCGATAAGGCGATCGAGTATTACCTGCGTGCATTGGAACTTGCCAAAGACATCGAAGCGCTCGATATGCAGATGCAGATCTATGAATCGCTCTACGAGGCGTACGTGATGAAAGAGGATACGGAGAAGGCTTTCGGGTATTACAAGAAATTTACTTCGATCAAAGATTCCATTTATACTTCCGATCTCTCCGAAAGTATCGCGGAAATGCAGGCCCGCTTTGATGTGGAAAAAGCAGAAGGCGAAGCACGCGCTACGGAGAAACAGAAGAAACTTATTCTCTGGTCTTCCATCATCGGGGCTTTCCTTTTGACGATTATCATTTTTGTGATCTGGCGTCAATCCATCACGCGGAAAAAAGTAAACGTGGCATTGAATCTCCAGAAACTGGAGATCGAAAAGAAGAACGATGCGTTGAACAATGCGAACCAGGAAATCGAACTGAAGAACAAAGACATTACGGATAGTATCCGCTATGCACGCCGCATCCAGGAGGCTATTCTCCCGGAACTGGAATTTGCCACATCGATCGGTGAATACGGATTTGTCCTTTACAAACCGAAGGACATTGTGAGCGGCGATTTTTACTGGATGGAAAAGAAAGGCGATCTCGTGCTGTTTGCCGCTGTGGATTGTACCGGTCATGGTGTCCCCGGCGCATTTGTGAGTATCGTGTGCAGCAATCTCCTGAGCCAGGCTGTGAATGAACATGGATTGCGTGAACCGAACGATATTCTCAACGACGTGAATGCGCGTCTTTCTGTAACACTTCGTCAGCGCGTTGATGAATCCAAAGTCCGCGATGGAATGGACATTGCATTGTGCTGCCTGAACAAGCGTACCGGTACATTGCATTTTGCAGGAGCGTTTAATCCCGCGTGGATTATCCGCAAAGGTGAGATCATCGAACTGAAAGCCGATAAATTTCCGGTTGGAAATTTCGAAGACGAGAAACTTCGCGTCTACATGAAACAGGTGGTGCAGCTCGAAAGGGGAGACCGCATTTACGTATTCTCCGATGGATACTCCGATCAGTTCGGCGGGCCTTTGGGCAAGAAATACAAACGCAACCAGTTCGTCGCATTTCTTCAGAAAATTCAGGATCGCCCGATCCATGAACACAAGTATCTCCTGGAGCAGGAACACATTGCCTGGAAAGGTGGAATCGAGCAGATCGACGATATTCTCGTGATGGGGGTTGAGTATCCGATGGGGTAGAAAAGTTTCGGGTTTCGGGTTGCCCTTCGGCAAGCTCAGGGCGCGCCTGCGGCAGCAAGGAATTTTTTCTTTTTTTCCTTTCACTTCGTTCAAGGGACATGCGACTTCTCCGAAGTCGGTCATCACCCGATTCACTTGATCCCGGAGGGATCACATGTCCCTTGAACGAAGTGAAAGGGCTTGATTCTCGACCCTGAATGGGTCGAATCATGCAAATAAAAATTCCTTGCTGCCGCAGGCGTTTAACCCCGGAACTTTTTCAACCCGAAACCGTCCCCCTTTTTTCTTATTTTTGCTCACCCCCCATGAGACGCTACGTCCCTGTTGTAATCCTTTTCGCGTTTTATTTTTCGCTGATCAAAGTCGGTGCGCAGGAAGTTGTGGCCGGTTATGAATGCAAAGTGTCCATTGATCTCGTGAACGTCACACGCGATAAGGACCGCATCAAGATTACAATCACACCACCTCCCATCAAAGCGCGCAGGATCCGTTACGTTTTGCCGGCGTATTTGCCCGGCATCGGAAACAAAGTTGATGCAGGACAATTCGTTCACCAGTTCTATGCAGTTGATGAACGCGGCACGCAGCTGAAAGCCGTGAATAAGCAAGGAAGAAACGTGATCCTGCTCAAACTGAAAAAAGGCCGTGTATTGCGCAAAGTAGAATACTGGATTGACGATACCTGGGATGCAGCCGACGGCAAATCGTATCATAATGAAGATTACAACCACGTTCCGAATGCAGCCGGAACTTCATTCGACAACAAGAGCGGCTTTATGCTCAACATGGCGTTCATGTTTGGCTACTTCGATGGGTATTCGTGGATACCTTACCGGGTGAGTGTGGTGCACGCCGATGGATTATTTCCCGTTACGGCACTGAAGCAGGCTGGCGGCGGAATCAACCGCGAAGAATTTCTCGCCAATTCATACAACGACCTGATTGAATACCCGGTGTACTACGGCACTCCCGATACCTGCGGATTCGTTTCGCGGAATGTATACATTGACATTGCGGTGTACTCCGAAACAGGACACATCACATCGCGGCAAATCCGAAAATACATCGGCGCACAGGTTTACGCATCCACGCGTTTCCTGGGTAACATACCGCCGCGACATTATAAAATGATATTTTATTTTGTTTCGCCGGAGAATTACAAAACCGGAACCAAAGGAGTTTTTGGCGGAGTAGCGCATCGGAATTCGGCGGTGTATTACCTCATGGAATCGGCTGATGAAGATCAATTGATCGCGATGGTCAACCGCGAAACCTCCGGGAATTTACTGAAGACATTATCGTTGCTCGATAATTCGCAAACCAGTTGCACCGGCGATTTCCTGGTGCCGCAGGTCACTGCTTCGTGGTGGATCGGTGAGGGCCTGCGATCGTATTTTACCTGGCTGGCTGACCTGCGTGATTCTGTTTCCAGTGAAGAAGATTTCCAGGCCGCTATCAGTGCAAAGATGCGTTTGTGCCAGCAGGTGAAAAATAAATCGCTCACATCTGCCGACCAGTTGATGAAGGGAATGAAAGACCCGCTCGTCCAGGAGGAATACAAAGCGAAGGCCATGCTGGCTGCGTTCATGCTCGACATCAACATTACGCAATGGTCGGGAGGAGAAAGAGGATTGCGCGAAATTGTTCTTGACCTGAATGACTCAGCGGGATTCAAAGCCGATTCGCTGATGAAGTACATCGCAACCACAGTTTCTTCCAACGTCTGGACTTTTTACACGACGTATGTGAAAGGCGTAACCGAACTTCCCGTGATTGAATCGTTTGATAAGATCGGTTGGGTGTATTCCCCGATCGCGTTGGATTCTATGCTCACATTCGGACAAGTGAGTTTGTACTACGATGAAATGGCCGACGCTTTTTTTGTGCGGCAGGCCGAGGCAGGCAATCAATTGCAGCTGCAGGCCGGCGATCGCCTGGTGAGCATCAACGGTACGCACGTAGACGCTGCCAACCTGGAAGAAGCGCTTTCCGCGATTTACAATCCGCAGGGAACGGAAGCCGTTGAGGTGATTTTCATTCGCGGCAACCAGAATGAACGCGTGATGGCCACACCGTTTTTCCGTACAATGGTTATCGACCATCTCGTGCGGCCCGATCCTGCATCCGGCACCGATGCGCAGTTGCTTCATGCGAGAATCTTCGCACCTTTGGACTATTAATCGTCCGCATGTTCCGTAAAGAAATCCGTTGGATCAGAATGTCGTTTCCCGCGTCGCAACTGGAAGAAAAAGTTCCGGAAGTGAAATTCGTTGCCGGAAGAAAAATGGCATTCATCCGTACGTCAGAAGGAATTTTCGCCATCGAGGACCGGTGTCCGCACAATGGATTTTCACTTTCACAAGGCACAACAACGGAGGATGGATTGAGCATCGTATGTCCATTACACCGTTACCAGTACAACATGAAAACCGGGCGTTGCAGTCACGGTTCCGGTGGTGCAGCTCATGTTTTTCCTGTTGAAGAACGGGAAGACGGGCTTTACATTGGGATTGAGGAGACGCGGTGGGGCTGGTGATGTTAATGTGCTAATTAATAATGTGCCAATGTGCTCGTCATACCTCGGCTCCGCTCGGTCTGACAAGCGGACATGATCATAAGTCTTGTTTCGAGATGTGGAAATCGTCCTTCACACACCACACATGTATTGAAACCGTTTGTCAGACCGAGCGGAGCCGAGGACTGACGGTGCGGTGGGCACGTGCATATTAGCAAATTAACCCATTAGCACATTAAATCTTAACTTTGTCCACAACAAAACGCCACCTCATGTCGGTCCATAAAAAGGAAGTAAAGAGAGTCACTACCAATGTGCTGCAGGAAATGAAACGCAAGGGCGAAAAGATCGCGATGCTTACTGCATACGATTATACGACTGCCACCATTGTGGATGCGGCCGGTATCGACGTAATCCTTGTGGGTGATTCTGCTTCCAACGTAATGGCCGGTCACGAAACCACATTACCAATTACACTCGACCAGATGATCTATCACGCATCGAGTGTGGTTCGTGGCGTTACACGTTCACTGATCGTTGTTGATTTGCCGTTCGGTTCGTACCAGGGCAACTCGAAGGAAGCTTTGAATTCTTCGATCCGCATCATGAAAGAGTCGGGAGCGCATGCTGTGAAAATGGAGGGTGGGGCAGAAGTGAAAGAATCGGTGGAACGTATTCTCACTGCGGGAATCCCGGTAATGGGCCACCTCGGACTTACACCACAATCGATTTATAAATTCGGTACGTACACCGTGCGTGCGAAAGAAGACGACGAAGCGGAACGCTTGTTGAAAGATGCGCATGTACTCGAAGCCGCAGGTTGTTTTGCGCTGGTGCTGGAAAAAATTCCGGCTACGCTCGCTGAAAAAGTGGCGAAACAATTGTCGATCCCGGTGATTGGAATTGGAGCAGGTGGTGGAGTAGACGGACAGGTACTCGTTTACCACGACATGGTTGGATTGACGAAGGAGTTTCACCCGCGTTTTCTTCGTCGCTACGCGAACCTGCATGAAGAAATTAAAGGTGCAGTTGCGAATTACGTTTCCGATGTGAAGTCGAAAGATTTTCCGAACGCGAACGAGCAGTATTAGGAGTTTGGGGTTTCGGGTTGAAAAAGTTTGGAGTTTCGGGTTGGAATCAGTTTCACTGTAGCAGTGTCTTTAATTCGTTGGTACTGCAACATTGAAACACGGTGAACCGCAACATAACCCGAAACTTTTTAACCCCCAAACCCGAAACTCTAAAGCGTTTTCCCTCCATGCATATTCACCAGCCACATCAACTGCCCGATATGATTATTCTCGTGGCGGATGTGATGCATGATGGTATTGCGCATGGTTTTTCCACCCAAAACTTCCCAGCTGATTTTGTTTTCAGCATCGAGGTTCGCCGGATCCATTGCAGTGAGATGATCCATGCTTAACTGGTGCACTTTATTGAAGCCCACGTAAATTTCTTCGAAAGAAACGCCGGAGTTTTCTCCATCCTCAGCTGGTTTTCCGATTCCGAAATGTTTCAGCCACGGCAACTCCGGGTTCGGTCCACCGGTGGAACGAAGGATCAGGCTGTTTTGTCCCCACGCCATGTGCGCGTACTGCCAATATACGCTGTTGAGTTTCTTTCCGTTCACTTCAAAGCGTATTTGAAAATCCGGCTCTTTGCCTTCGAGACGTTTCAATGCAAAATGTGCGAGCTTCCGTGTGGCGTCAACCATATTGCGGAGCGTGGTGAGTTCTGTTGACATTATCGTGGTTTAGTTTTTTTTCCTGCCGGTAAGTTTGCTGATCAGTTCAGAATTGCGTCCTATTTCGTAGAATAGTTCAAGAACAATATGCGCATTGATATCCATATTCAATGTAAAAACTGCGCGTGCTTTGCGTTCGGTCTGCGTGAAAAGAGTAACCTGCCCCATTTCGACTTCACATTCCATGTCTTCCCATGGAACAAGAAAATCGCTGTTGCTCCCGAATAAAGGGCGATGCGGAATCGTAATTCCATAGCGGGAGAACATAACCTTATTAATTTCTACCGCCATGCCCAGGGAAATTTTGGAAATGGTTTCCTGCAGGATACGATTGCCGAAACACTTCCAGATTTCTTCCGTAATCCGTTGATCTGCATCCAAAGGATTGGGTGAGCCAAGCAAAGCATTCACAAACGTGAACTTGATCCGGTCTTCCGACGAATCAACGAACTCAAACCGGTATTCTGTGTTGGCTTTTATTCCGCTCACGCGCGTTTCCGTAGCGCCATATGCGAAGCCCGTAATCTCCGCACACATCATCTGAGTTTCATCGTAGATGATACTTTCTTCGTCAATGGAGAAATCTTTTTTCACAAGAAAACCTGTCATCAGTTCTGCTTCGTAGGCCATGTGTTAATATAGAGCGTGGATTAATGGTACACGGAAAACACAGAATACACAGAATTTCACGAAATATTTAGAGTGTAACTAGTGTTTTTTTTCGTCGTCCGGATTAAATACCTCGTTGGGAATAAAACCGCTTGAAGTGATTTTTTTGTCGTTCGTGAAAATTTTGCGTTTGAATGTTCCGAATGTACCAAAGTTCAACAGCAGGCCAACTTCCAATTTTGAAGCCTTTAAATAATTCAGCAGTTGTGCTTCATGTTCGCTTACGATCGAGGAGCCTGCCTTGAGCTCGACAATAACTTTTCCGTTTACGATAATGTCAGCGAAATATTCTCCTACAATTTGATTTCTGTAATAGACAGTAATCGGCTTCTGCTTTTCGCATGTCAATCCCAGTTCTGTCAATTCAATAATTAAAGAATTTTCATAAACTCTTTCGCTAAAGCCATGCCCCATGTCCTTAAATACAGTAAAGAATGCTTTTAAAATCTTATCGGTAATATCCTGGTGCAACATTTCCATCGTATTGACTTTAAGTTATGCTTTCTGTGTTGTTCCGTGTATTCCGTGAATTCTGTGTACCATTAAACTACGACTGGTTTTTCAATTTAACCATCGTCAGGATCGTCGCTATCGCCACCGTATCTCCGGTCGCGCCTTCAACGCCCAATTGGTCGCGCACATCCTGCGGGCTTGCATCATACACATCCACCACCCATTTCACAATTCCGCATTTCACTTCGGAACCGTCAGCAGCTTTCAGCGGTTTATCGTTTTCGATTTTTTCTTTGCACGTAAAACGAACGCCAATGCTCATGCCCGGATAAATCGGCTTGGTGAAACGGCACTCGTCAATTCCGTAGTTGAGCAGCACAGGTCCTTTCGGCGGATCAACAAACAAACCGGCAGCACGCGAAAGAATAAAATATCCGTGAGCAACCGTGCGTTTGAAAATGGTTCCGTCAAGCGATTTCGGATCCATGTGCGCGTAAAATTTATCGCCACTCAGGTTCGCGAAATCGAGGATGTCGCTTTCAGTAACGGTATGCGTTTGCGTAATTTCTGTTTCACCTACTTCGAGGTCTTCGAAGTACTGGCGGAACGGATGGATTCCTTTGTCAATGTATTTCGCGCCGTACTGGTATTGATTCGTTACCGCGGTCAGCATCGTTGGTGATCCCTGGATGGCTGTGCGCTGGAGATAGTGAAACACGCCGCGTTTGCCGCCCATTTCTTCTCCGCCACCTGCGCGCCCCGGACCT
>Ga0193752_1002165_pt1 | contig 15131 bp, 9 predicted proteins | sample H1c1metaG_FD_144924 | JGI IMG/M metagenome (GOLD analysis project Ga0193752, IMG submission 144924) | Soil microbial communities from a riparian zone of the East river system, Colorado, United States - H1c1 | ecosystem: Environmental > Terrestrial > Soil > Riparian zone | place: USA: East River... | reverse complement strand
AGCAACTGTCCGTCACGCTCGCCACCCGCGACCCAAACGGTGAAGTCCGTGCCGAGCCGCTGAGTACGGCGAACGAGCTCGCTCACGACCATGTCCTGCCCGACCAAGCACTCGGCGAGGTGCGAGCTGCGTCCGCCGGGCGGCGTGTAGATGGTGAGGTTCTCGAACGTCGCGGTGTGCGCGACGTGTTGGATCGCGTCCGCCGGCACGGTGTGAAAGCTGAGCTTCACGAGCGCGGGCGCTGGCTCGCCGGTCGGGTTCACGAAGTGCGCATCGATCGCGAGCTTCTGCCCGCCGCGCAGCACGCGCCCGACGCCCACCGGGAAGCGCTGCTCGAGATACGGCTCCTGCGTCGACAGCACCTCGACCAGCTCCTCGCCGAACGCTTCGCCGGAGCGGGTGCACGGCACGTTCGCGCCGACGTCCATGATCGCGGCGGTGTGGCTGTCGGGGAGGGCGGCGCTGACGATCAAGTCCTGGCCGCGGTCGGTCATCGCGGCTTCGATCCGGCCAACGTAGTACGTGTCCTCGGGCGTGCCGGGGAGCTGCACCACTTCACAGGTACGAAGCTCGTCGCCCGGCTCGATGAAGCGACCGACGGTCGAGACCTGGAAGCCGCGCTCCGGGACGTCGAGGCTCAGCTCGATCTCGCGACCGGCGATGCGGTCCTCTTGCGACGGCATGCTGCCCGCCTCAGCCGCACACGCGGCCAGCGGGATCAGGAGCGACAGCATCAAGAGTGATCGCGAACGACGCACCGAACGAGCTCCTCGCGAGCGGGGACAGCTAGCTAGCTCGAGAGCTTAGCTTGCGGCAAGACCACAAGCCCAATCGTTGCATTCCCGCCCCCTGACGAAATCAGGCCGGAGGGGATCCGAGCTCGGGCGCATGTCGCGCCGAAAAATCGATTGATTTCAGAATGTTGTGTGGCAAGCCTCGAGCCGGATGCAGGCCTGCTGGGCGCCTGCAATTAGACTCACGAAAGTAGCGCTACGAGGTCGTCGCGGGTGACGCCTGCGCCGCCACGCGGATCCCCGGTAGCCAAGGCTGCCAGGCCGCGCTTCTTTTCCTGCAGCTCGAGCATCCGCTCTTCGACCGACTCGGCGGCGACCAGGCGGTGCACGAGGACTGGCCGGTTCTGGCCGATGCGGTGCGCGCGGTCGGCCGCCTGGTCCTCGACGGCCGGGTTCCACCACGGGTCGAGCAGGAAGACGTGATCGGCCGCGGTCAGGTTGAGGCCGATGCCGCCGGCACGTAGCGACAGCAACATCACCGGAGGGCCGTCGTCGGCCTGGAAGCGATCGACCACGGCGCCGCGGTCGCGCGTGCCACCGTCGAGCCGACAGAACGTGATCTTGTTCGCGTGTAGGTGCGGCTCGACTAGGTCGAGCAGCGAGGTCCACTGCGAGAACACCAGCGCCTTGTGCCCCTCGGAGAGCGCCTCGTCGAGCGTCTCCAGCAAGAGCTCGATCTTCGAGGACGTCTCGCCGGTCTGACCGGGGACGAGCGCGGGATGGCAGCAGGCTTGGCGCATGCGGAGCAGCGCCTCGAGCGCGGCGAGCACGTTGCCGCCGGCCGCGAGCTGAGCGAGCACCTCTTGCTGGGTCGCGGCGCGGATCGCTTCGTACACGGCTCGCTCGTGCTCGCTCAGCGTGCAGCGCAGCACGACGTCGGTGCGCGGCGGCAGGTCCTTGGCCACGTCCACCTTGAGGCGGCGCAAGAGGAACGGGCGAATGCGCGAGCGCAGGCGGTCGACCATGATCGGGTCGCCCTCCGAGATCGGCCGCGTGTAGCGCTCCTCGAAGTCTTGCCGGCCGCCGAGCAGGCCGCGGTTCAGGAAGTGGATTTGGCTCCACAGCTCCTGCAGGCGGTTTTCGACCGGGGTGCCGCTGAGCGTGATGCGGAAGCGCGCGTTGAGCTCGAACGCAGCACGCGCCACTTGGCTGTCGGCGTTCTTGATGTTCTGCGCTTCGTCGAGCACGACGGTGTCCCAGTTTTCCTTGGACAGCGTGTCGGCATCGTTGCGCATCAACGCGTACGTCGTGAGCGTGACGTCGGCGCTCATGTCGAGGCTGCGCTGCGGGCCGTGATAGGTGTGCACGCGCAGCGACGGGCGGAACTTCTCGATCTCGCGCTGCCAGTTGTAGACCACGCTGGCGGGGCATACGACCAAGCTCGGCGTGCCCAGCACGCACAACGCTTGCAGCGTCTTGCCGAGGCCCATGTCGTCCGCGAGCAAGCCGCCCAGGTTTGCGTTCGAGAGGAACTGCAGCCAGCGCACGCCTTCCAGCTGATACGGGCGCAGCGTGGCGGTGAGATCGCTCGGCAGGTCTACCGGCGGCAAGCCGTCGAAGTTGCTGACCAGCGCGCGCAAGCGCTCGAACGCGGGCGGCGGTGGCTTGTCGAGCGCCTCGCACAGCCGCGCGAGATCCGGTGCGTGCGCGGCCGACAGCTCGCCGGCGGCGGCCTTTGCGGCGACCAAGTCGGCGACGAGGTGGCCGTAGCGGTGCAGGAAGTCGGCGGGCAGCGGCGCGAAGCCGCCTTCGGTGAGCGGCACCAGCGCTTCGCCGCGCCGGAACGCGCGGAGCACCGCTTCGGCCGTCGCGTGGCGGACGCCGTTGCTTCCTTCGTCGCCGAGCGACTCGAAGCTCAAGTTGAACTGGTCACCCGACACGTCGAGGCTGGCCTTCAGCTCCGGCGCGACGAAGCAGGCGAGCAAGCCGTTGCCGAGCACCGTCGCTTGACCGAAGCGTCGTATGCGCTCCGCCATCTCGACCGCGGCGAGGCCGCCAAAGCGCGCGCTGTGGCCGACGCGCAGCGAAAGGTGCGCGTCGAGGTCGGAAGCGAGCCGCTCCTCTTTGCGCTCGTTACGCAGCGGCAGCGCGCCGCCCAGATACGTGAGCTTGCCGGCGTCGACGCGCGCGCATGGTGGGTCGCCGTAGATCAACGTCGGCAGCACGGTCAGCGCTTCGCCGTCGTACTCCGTCTGCAGCACGAGCCGGGGCACCATCGCGGTCGCGCTCGGCAAGAGCTTGCTCTGCACCGCCACCGGCATGCGCTGCTGCAGGTGCGGCAACACGCGGCCGACCAAGTCGGCGACTTGGCCGAACTCGTAAATCCGACCTTTGCGCAGCTCGTCGACGTCGCGCGCCGACAGATCCAGCTCGCCGACCGGCCGCAAGGTGCCCTTGTGAATGACCGCGCCGTTGTCGAACACCTCGCCGACGTCCGGGTCTTGCTCCGCGACCAAGCGAAACCCGTTGGGGTGGTCCTCGACCTTCGCGCGGATCAGCGGCTGCGAGGTGCCGACCGTGATCGGCTTGTCGTCCAGCGTCACGTCCGTGCACTGCGCGAGCGCGTTGAGCACGCGCTCCATGACCGGTCGAGGCACCCGCCCGCCCAGCATCGGTGCGAGCGCGATGTCGACGTTGAGGTCGCCTTGGGCGACGCCGAGGTCGCCGGTCTCGCGCTGCTTGAGCTGAGCGAGCCGCGCGTGCAGCGGCGTGAGCGCCTCGCCCCGACGCAAGAACCGATCGAGCCGCAAGCTGCCGCCTTCGCGCTTCAAGCGGTGGCTGACCTTGACGGTCGGCGCGCTCAGCTCGGTCATCGCCTCGCCGCGCTCGGCCGCGGCCTGCGCGTACAGCGCCGCCGCCGCGACGTGGATGCAGGCCGCCTCGGCGCTGTTGCATTCGCACGACCAGTCGAGGTGCTTGGGCGAGAGCACCACGAGCGGCGAGGCCGCGCCGCCCTTGGTGGATAGCCGCAGCTCGAGCTCGTCGTTGTGCGTGCGCTTGCCGTTGACGTTCGCGGTCCGCGCCAAGGTGACGGCGCGTTGCCAAGTCGCGGGCGGACATTGCTCGCGAATCGCGTCGACAAGCTCTTTCATGGCGAGCCGCGCATTCTAGCACGCGGCGCTGTCTGCTCGCCGGATGTTTTCGGGCTTACATCGCCGCCCGGCACAGCGGGTACAGCAAAGTCTGCTGTCTGCGCGCGGCAAATGCGTCCAGCTCGGGCTGCCAGCCGGCCACAATCGTGTCGAGCTTGACGTTGCGCTTGAGCGCGCTCCATGTCCGGCGATGGCCGAGCAGGCGCATCAGCTGCGCGTCGTCCCAGCCAGGCTCGCCCAGCATGGCCCGAACCAGCGCCAGCGCGGTGAGCGCCGACGAATAGGCGCGCGGGTCGCTCACGCCCACGGTGACGCCGTTGCACGCCGTGCCGCGGTGCGGGCCGGCGCTCGGCGTAAACGTGGTCGGTCGAAACACGACGCCAGGCACGGCGGCCGCGTTGAGCGTGGCGGCCATCCGCTCGCCATCGATGAACGGCGCACCGACCTGGGCGAACGGCGCGTTCGTGCCGCGGCCGACCGATACGTTGGTGCCCTCGAGAACGCCGACCGACGGGTACAGGAGCGCTGCGGTCTCCGAAGTCAGGTTGGGTGAGGGCGGCAGCCAAGTGAGCCGCGTGTCGGTCCACAGGTCGTCGCGCTGGTAGCCGGCGACGCGCACCACCTCGGGCTGCACGCGCAGGCCGAGCTCGCGCGCCATCAGCACCGCCAGCTCACCGAGCGTCATGCCATGGCGGATCGGCAGCGAGTAGTGGTTCACGAAGCTGCGAATGCCCGGGTCGAGCATCGGGCCTTCGATGCGGCTCGCGCCGAGCGGGTTCGGTCGATCGAGCAGCAGCACCGGCAGCCGCGCTTCGCTCGCAGCGATCAACGTCTCGCGCACGGTGGACGCGTACGTGAAGAAGCGGGTGCCGACGTCGACGAGATCGATGACGATCACATCGAGGCCGCGCAACATCTCCGCGGTCGGCCTTCGTCCTTCGCTGTACGGCGGCTTGATCGGGACGGGCGGCGGGGCGCCGGGCGGTTGCGCGGCCGCTTTGCGCTTGCCGAACAGGCTGTACACGGGCACGCGCACGGCGCTGCTCGCCGGGTGCGTGGCGCTCTCGATCACGCCTTCGGCCTTGGCGTCGAGGCCGTGCTCGGGTGTGAGCACCGCTGCCAGTGTGATCTCGCGCGCGCGTGCGAAGACCTCGAGCGTCTCCGTGCCGTCGGCGGCGCGCGCCGCGCGGTGGGTGAGCAGGCCGACGCGCTTGCCGGCGATGCGCGCGAAGCGCTCGCGTTGCAGCACATCGACGCCTGGCAGCACCGGCTCGTCGGGCAGCGGGCAGGCGGCTGCGCGCGCCACGCCGCTCACCGCAGCGTCAGTGACGCGCGCCGTCAGCTCGATCACGTTGCCGCGCCCATCCGGGTGCACCCGGTTGCTGAGGAACACCACGAACAGGTCCTGCTCGGGATCGATCCACAGCGCTGTGCCGGTGAAGCCGCCGTGTCCGAAGGCGCGCGGCGAGAGCAGCGCGCCGCGGTTGCGCGAGTGCGGGCTGTGCACGTCCCAGCCATACGTCCGCGTAAAGCCGGCGACGCGCCGCGGCTCGGTCAGCGCAGCGGTGGTGGCCTCGTCCAGCACGACCGTGCGGCCGTGCGGCTCGAGCAGCGCGCCGTGCCCGAGCAGCATGCGGGCGAATTGGCTCAAGTCGCGCGCCGTGGAAAACAGGCCTGCGTTACCGGCCACGCCGCCGATGCGATACGCGAGCGGGTCGTGGACCTCGCCTCGGATCAGCGCGACCGGTCGCGCTTCGGTCATCTCCGTAGGCGCGATCCGCGCCAGCCAGCGAGCGTCGGGCTTAGGACTCGAAGCGGTTACGTAGCGCGAATCGGTCATCGCGAGCGGATCGAGCATCACGCGCTTGACCAGCGCATCGAGCGGCTCGCCCGAGGCGCGCTCGAGCACGATACCGAGCCAGATAAAGCCGATGTCGCTGTACTGGTAGCGCGTGCCCGGCATGTGCTGTGGCTCGGTCTCGAGGAGCCGCTCGCGCGCGCGCTCGGGGCCGCCCACGAGCTCTTGCAGCGACACGACGCCGGGCAAGCCGCTGGTGTGCAATAGCAACTGGCGCACGGTCACGAAGCGCGCCGACTGCGGGATCTCGGGCAAATAGCTGGCGACCTTGGCGTCGAGCGCGAGCTTGCCGTGCTCGACCAGCCACATCGCGGCGGTCGTGGTGGCGACGCTCTTCGAGAGCGATGCCAGATCGAACACGGTGTCGAGCGTCATCGGCTCGCGTGCGGGCACCAGCGCGCGCGAGCCGTACGCGCGCTGCCAGACGATGCCGGTCGAGCGGCCGATCGCGATCACCGCACCGGGCAGCTTGCCGGCCGCGATCGCATCACGGAGCAGCGCGTCGATCGCGGGCAGCTCGAGCTGCGGCGGCTCGGGCGCGGCGGGCTTCGCGCGCGCAGCCGGCACTGGAATGACTCGGGCGCTCGCGCTCGCCGCGCGGCGCTCGACCGGTCGCTCCACGGCCGCGCGGGTCGCCGGAGGCGGCTCGACCGGCGTCGCGCACGCGACTACCGACGCGAGCACCCAAGGCACGGCCCACAGCCAACTTCTACCCACGTGGCCAGCATAGCGCGCGCAACTGAGAGCGCTCGAAAGTGTCGAGCGAGCAAAGGCGTGAGCGCAGCGAACCTCGTGAAGGGGTGGGCCCCCGACGGCTTTGCCGGCGGGGCGGGGGAACGGCGCACGTTCCCCCGGTCATTGAGCCTCTAGTACATCGGTTCGTAATAACGAACCGATGTACTAGAGTGGCCGCGCTTTGGGACTTATAGGCAAAACGATCGTTAAGGGCATGGCAATGATCTCGCCGCACATGCGCGAGATCGGCTTGCGCTTCACGGACATCTCGGACGGCACGGTCGTCGGCGAGCTGCCGTATCGGCTCGACTTGGTCGGCGATCCGATCAGCGGTGTGCTGCACGGTGGCGTGGTGACCACGCTGCTCGACTCGACCGCGGGCGCGGCCGTGCTCAGCCGGCTCGGCACGCCGATGCCGATCGCGACGCTCGACCTGCGCATCGACTACCTGCGGCCATCGACGCCGCGCAAGACGCTTCGGGCCAAAGTGGAGTGCTTCAAGCTCACGCACCACGTCGCGTTCACGCGCGGCGTCGCTTACAACGACGACGAAAGCGACCCGGTCGCGTCGGTGACCGGCACATTCATGCTGCGCACGCAGAGCATTCGCTTGCCGAAGGGCGAGAGCAGCGAGGGCGAAGGCGGATGAGCAGTAAGGAAGAACGGGCGAGCACCGTGAGCGCGCTCGCCGCGCTGGTCAGCGGTGCACGCGCGGCCGGCGAGCCGTCGCGCTTGCTCAACGCGATCCCGTACGCGCGCATGCTCGGCTTGCGCGCGGAGCTCGCCGACGGCGCGCTGATCGTGTGCATGCCGCGCAGCGAACACTTGGTCGGCAATCCGGTGCTGCCGGCGCTGCACGGCGGTACGGTCGGTGCGTTGCTCGAGAGCGCGGCAATCCTCGAGCTGCTCTGGCAGAAAGACTCCGAGTCGGTGCCCAAGACGATCACGCTGACCGTCGATTTCCTGCGCTCGGCGCGCCTGCAAGACAGCTTCGCGCGTGCGGTCATCACCAAGCACGGCCGCCGCGTCGCGAACGTCCAGGTCCGCGCCTATCAGGACAACCCCGACAAACCGATCGCGACCGCCAACGCCCATTTCCTGTTGCGCGGATCCAGCTCCGAATAGCGCCGCCGGTTATCCGGAGCGCGCATTTTAACCCGCTTCGGTCAGGGGAGGCCCCTGAACTTTGAAGCGCGCGCATTTCTCGCGCGAATACCCCCTTGATCAACGTGCAGCTTTGGTACACGTTCCCACATGTGGGACGAAATCGCCGCAGTCAGGCGGCGTATTTAGCGGTTGGCTACTCACCGCGTAGCGGGAGCAAGCCGAAGCAATACGAGGTGGAAGTATGGATGAGGTCACTGGCCTGCACGCGTTCGACCACCTCGACCCGGTCAGCGCCCTTAATGTGCTGCCAGAAGAGCCGGAGCCGGTTGCCAAGCCTCAGCGCGCACCGACCCGACGCTCCGATGCTCGACCGCCAGCGCCGGCCTTCAGAGGCCGCTCGCTGCCGCCGCCGCCTCCGCCGCGCGGTGGCCCAGCCGGGCTGTCCGTGCCGCCGCCTCCGCCGATGCGTTCATTTGCGCCGCCAGCGGTGGGTCCCGGCGACCCCGCACCGTCGCGCCTGAGCCAGCCGGTGCCGGCCTCGTCGCGCCCGGTGCCTTCGCCTTCCTCGCCGTCGTGGGCCCGCGCCCGCGCGGTCGCGCAGCGCGCCACGCACCCGGCCGCCGACGACGATCTCACGCAGCGGGTTTCGCTCGATCAGATGAACGCCGACGGCAACTTCGACGACGGCGAAGCGACCAGCGTGATCTCGATGGGCCAGGCGCACGGCCTGGCCGGCCAGGGCAACGGACAGCACATGGACTACTCCGCGACCAGCGTCGCGGCGTCGATCGACATGGACTGGGACGAGGACGAAGAGCCTCAGACCAACATGCGCGATGAGCTCCAGCCCGCACACGCCAGCGCGAGCGACTTCGATCAGTACGTGCACGTGCCGGCGACCGCGCCCGCTTCGTACATGCCGCCATCGAACGCGGCGATGCGGCCGAGCTTGGTGCCGCAGCAAGCCGGCGCCGCGCCTTCGCCGTTCGTGCAAGCGTCGTCGATGACGCCGGTGCACTCATGGGAAGACGACGCTGAGACGCGCGTGCAGCCGTCGCTCGCGGACGTCGCAGATCCTTCGCCGTGGGCAGCGCGCGTCAGCCCCACCACCGTCGACACCATGCTCGACGAGGAAGAGCAGCCGTCGAAGCTGCGCGGCGGCTTGCCGTGGCTCGCGCTCGCGGCGGTGCTCGCGGTGGGCCTTGCGCTCGGCGTGCGCGCGATGATGGCGCCGCCTGCGCTGGCGACGGTCACCCTGGTGACGCAGCCCGCAGACGCTGAAGTGAGCGTCGATGGCCGCCCGCTGGTCGGCCAGACCAGCCCGTTTACGATTCAGGGCCTCGCGCCGGAGAGCGAGCACTCGCTGCTCGTGCGCGCCGAAAACCACGCCGAGCACACCTCGCGCTTCCGCGTCGAGCCTGGCGAGACCAAGGCGCTCAACGCCGTCGAGCTGACCGCGGTCAAGGTCGACACCGGCTTCGCGATCAACTCGCAGCCGGCGGGGGCCAAGGTGTTCGTCGACGGCCAGCCGCTCGAGCTCGAGACGCCGGCCCGCATCGCGAACCTCGCGCCCGGCCTGCACACCGTGCGGCTCGATCGCGGCGCGAAGTTCTTGCCGTGGGAGACCCAGGTCGCGGTCGCCGTCGGTCAGGTGATCGAGCTCGAGTCCGCGCAGCTGGTGCCGACCGCTGCGGTCGAGAAGGCCGAGAGCTCCAGCGGTGGCAGTGGCGGAGGCGAGCAAGCGCGCCTCGAGCGCAAGCTGCGCCGTGCCGAGCGTCGCGCCGAGAAGGATGCGGCGAAGGAAGCAAAGGCCGCTGCCAAGCAGCAAGCGCGCGCGGCGAAGGCTGCGCCGGTCGCGGTGGCTCGCACGGCGAAGGCTGCGCCGGTACCGGTCGCCAAGCCCGCACCCGCGGTCGCTGGTGGCGGCACGCTGCGCGTCAATAGCCGCCCGTGGTCGCAGGTGTTCATCGACGGCAAGCTCGTCGGCAACACGCCACAGCTCGGCATCTCGCTCGCTTCGGGCTCGCACAAGCTCAAGCTGGTGAGCCCCGACCTCGGCATGACCAAGCAGCTAACGGTCCAAATCGACAAGGGCAAGACGACCACGAAGGTCGTCAACCTCATCGAGTAGTACTCAGTCGATCGAGAACGTGATGCCTTGAGCGAGTGGGAGCGCGCTGCCGTAGTTGATCGTGTTGGTGGCGCGCCGCATGTAGCTCTTCCACGAGTCGGAGCCGGACTCGCGGCCGCCGCCGGTGGCTTTCTCGCCGCCGAACGCGCCGCCGATCTCGGCGCCGCTCGGCCCGATGTTCACGTTGGCGATGCCGCAGTCGCTGCCGCTCGCGCTTAAGAACCGCTCGGCCTCGCGTACGTCGTTCGTGAAGATGCAGGACGATAAGCCCTGCTCGACCGCGTTGTGCTTGGCGACCGCGTCGTCGAACGACTCGTAGCGCATCGCATACAGGATCGGCGCGAAGGTCTCGTCGAGCACGATCGCGCTCTGCGCCGGCATCTCGACCAGCGCCGGCCGCACGTAGTAGCCGCCCTCGGCGCCCGGCACCGCGAAGCGCTGGCCGCCGTGGCGCACGCCGCCCTCGCGCTGCGCGTGGTCGAGCGCCGACTGCATGCGCTCGAAGCTGCTCTTGTCGATCAGCGGCCCGAGCAGCGTGCCCTCGCCGAGCGGTGAGCCGATCCGCACCTGCTCGTAGGCGCGTGCGATCCGCGGCACGAGCGCGTCGTAGATCGAGGTATGCACGAACAGGCGGCGCAGCGACGTGCAGCGCTGGCCTGCGGTGCCGACCGCGCTGAACACGATCGCGCGCAGCGCCAGATCGAGGTCCGCTGTCGGCGCCACGATCATCGCGTTGTTGCCGCCGAGCTCGAGCAACGACCGCCCGAGCCGTGCCGCGACGATCGGCGCGAGCGCGCGGCCCATCGCGCAGCTTCCGGTAGCGCTCACCAGCGGGATGCGCGGGTCACGGGCCAGCGCTGTCGCGATGTCGGCGCCGCCGATCACGACCTGACTGATGTCGGCTGGGATATCCGGCATCGTCTTGGCGACGCGCTCGAGCAGTGCTTGGCAGGCGAGGGCGCTGAGCGGCGTCTTCTCCGACGGCTTCCAGATCACCGGATCGCCGCACACCAGCGCGAGCGCGGCGTTCCACGCCCAGACCGCGATCGGGAAATTGAACGCGCTGATCACCGCCACCGGACCGAGCGGATGCCACGTCTCCATCATCCGGTGATCGGGCCGCTCCGACGCGATGGTGAGCCCGTACAGCTGCCGCCCGATGCCGACCGCGAAGTCGCAGATATCGATCATCTCCTGCACTTCGCCGCGGCTCTCTTGCAGGATCTTGCCGCACTCGAGGCTGACCAGCGTGGCGAGCGGCTCTCTGTGCTCGCGCAGCGCGTCACCGTAGCGCCGCATCAGCTCGCCGCGCCGTGGCGCAGGCACCTTGCGCAGCGCCGCGAACGCTTCGGTCGCACGATCGATCGCGCCACGGCAGCTCTCGAGATCGTCGCGCGTCAGCGTACCGAGCAGCGCGCCGTCGATCGGCGAGCGCACGAGCAGCGGCACGCCTTCAGGATGCGGCTGGCCGTTGCCAGCCAGCGGTTCGAGACCGAACGTCGAGAGCAGCGCGCCTAGATCGACGTGGGTCATGATCATGCCGCCTTGCTCGAGGTGTAGTGACGACCGAAACGGTTGGCGATGAACGCCTCGAGGCTGACGTCCTCTTGGCGTACGAAGCCGGTCTTGGGCAGCTTGCCTTCGCGATGCAGGTCGACCATCGCGCATACCGCTGCGGCGGTCGTGATCTGGATCGCCGCGAGGTGCTTTCCGTTGACCTCGCCGTGGTAGACCTTTTGCGAATAGGTCTCTTGTACGAGCCGGCCGCTGCGCGTGCCGCTCGCGCTGACCGATACCAGCACCACGTCTTGCGTGGTCACCGGCACGGCGTTCTCGAGCACGTCGCGGAACAGCTCGCGGCGCTTGCTCAGCCGCAAGTCGTTGCACAGAAAGCGCATCAGCTCGCAGTGCCCGGGGTAGCGGATCGTCTTGTAGCTGAGGTGCTCGACCTTCCCGAGCAGCGATTCGCACAGCGTGCCTAGGCCGCCCGAGGTGTTGAACGCTTCGTACTCGATGCCGTCGAGCGAGAACTGCTCGAGCCCCTCGAGCGGCAGCACCTCGCGCAGCTCACCTTCGTGGATGCTCTGGCAAGGATTGCAGTACTCGTTGATCAGCCCGACCGTGCTCCAGGTCAGGTTGTATTTGAGCGCGTCGACCGGAAACAGCGGCAGCGCGCCGACGCGCATGCGCACGCGGTGCAGCGTCTCGAACTTGGCGCACAGCGCGAAGCTCGCGATCGAGATGAAGCCTGGGGCTAAGCCGCACTGAGGCACGAACACGGCACGGCCGGCCTCGGCGAGGTGCCGGATTTCACGGGCCGTCGCGACGTCCTCGGTCAGGTTGAAGTAGTGCACGCCGCGCGCAGCGGCTGCGCGCGCGATCGGCACGCCCAGAAAGTACGGGCAAGCGTCGATCACGACCTCGGCGTGGGCCAGCGCGTGACGCAGCGACTCTTCGTCTTGAACGTCGACGGTGTGGCGCTTCACGCCTTCGGGCATCGAAGCCAGCATCGCTTCGTCGCGGTCGCCGACGGTGACGTCGTAGTCGCCCGTGGCGGACAAGAGATGAGCGATCGCGTAGCCGATGTTTCCTGCGCCGAGCACCAAGACAGCGGTAGGCATGCCTCATAGCGTAGCGCACGGAAACGCGAGAGCGACGAGGAGCGACGACGGAGAGCGAAGCGACCTCGTGAAGACACGTTCCCCGATAACAAGGTGGGATTCGGGCTCACAGCGTGAGGCGCACGCGATAGATCGCGAGCGCTCGGACCGGCGCGAAGTAGCTGTGCTGGCCGTAGATCTCGTCGCCCGGGCGTATCAGGAACGTGATGAACAGCAGGTCGTCCCTGTGCATGATGCCGAGCCGCGTCACCGCGTTGAAGCCGAACGCCCATTGCGACTCGTGGCTGTTGTTGCGCGGCAAGACCAAGAGCTGTGCGTACGGGCCGATGCCGCCCCAGTCGCGATGCTTGAAGTAAAACTCCGTCTCCCAGCGGCCCAAAAAGCCGCGGTCGTAGACGTTCGTGAAGTACCAATCGTAGGTGCGGTCGTCGCGACCTTCGTAGCGCAACGCTGCGGTGCTCATCCCTACGAAGTATTCGTTGAACGGGCCGAACAGCGTGCCGCGCACCTCGGCATAGGGCCACTCGTCGCTGCCGGGCGAGCGCTCGAACAAGCTGTCGATCTCGCGCCGGGACGCGCGGTCGCAGCGCAAACAGTAACCGTTCGGGTCGGCGTCGAACTGGAGGTCGCGCCACACCGAGCGATAGGCGACAGTCGTGCCGATGCCGAAGAACAGGATGCGCAAGTCGGCGCGCGCGTACGCCTCACCGAGCGGATACGCGGGCACCAGCGCGAGGCCGAGCTTGAGCTCGTTGGCGCTGCCGTAGATCGGCAAGCGGTGCTCGAGGATGAGCTGCCCGCCGGTCCCGAACCAGTCGACCATCAGATAGGTGCCCTCACGCTCGAAGCCGAGCATGTAGTCGCGCGGTTGCTGCGCGAGCGCGGGCGCGCTCACGCAAGCGAACAACGCTGCGAGCAGACACATGAGAGTGCTGCGACTCAAAAACCGCATCAGACAAGCCTAAGGCGCGCATCGTACTCGCTGTGCGCGGGGCATCAAACGAGCACGACCCGGCGTGACCGCGACCTGAGCGGTCACGCTGGACCGTAACCGATCTTGGTGTAGTCTCCGGCCGCTACTTCTTGGGCGGGTAGCTCAGCGGCAGAGCGTCGCTTTTACACAGCGAACGTCGCAGGTTCGATCCCTGTCCCGCCCACTCCTTTTGTTACCGAGGAAACGTCGCCGTTTCCTCGCCCCGCCGGCGGAGCCGTCGGGGCCCCACTCCTTCACGGGTCACCCGCGCATGGCGTCCCATAGGGCGCATACCCGCGAAGCCCCTTGAAAGCGCTTAACCGAACAGGTTGAGCTGACTTTTCGAGTCGGGCTCGAGGCAACTTGGATTGTCGACAGCGACGGAGCCCATCGCAGGGGTGACTGAGTGCAGCGCGAGATGATCGACGGATCGGCTGCGGTCGACGATCTCGCTGAGCTCCTGGGGCGAGATGGGGTCGCGGGCGAGCCAGCGCGCCACATCGGCGTCACGTAGCTCGAGGGGCATGCGATCGTGGATGGTGCTCATCGGCTCGCTCGCGTCCATCGTGACGATCGCGTAGCTGTCGAGCGCTTCGCCGTCGCGGCTTAGCCAGCGATCCCAGACGCCGGCGAAGAGCATGACGCCCGGCTCGCCGTCGAGCTCTGTCGTGGGATGCACCCAGTACGGCTCGCGGGGCGCTTTGGCAGGCGTCGGCTTCCACTCGAAGTAGCCGGTCGCCGGCACGATGCAGCGGCGCGAGCGAAACGGCTCACGGAAGCTGGGTAGCTCCGCGATCGTCTCGACGCGCGCGTTGATCGGCTTCTGCGCTTTCGGATCGGTCTGCCAGTTGGGCAAGAGACCCCAGCGCAGCGCGCTCAGCGCGCCGTCGCGCACGACCGGCAGGTCCTGCCCGGGTGCGGCATTGAAGCGCGGCTGCCACGGCTCGATAGCGACGCTCATGGCTCCGATGAGCCGGCGCAACGCCTCGAGCCGCTTCAGGTGTACCGAGTAGCGTCCGCACATGAGCGCGGCCTTACGAAATTGGTTTCGCTTACTGCTGCGCGCCCGGGCCGTCGACAGTCGGGGATAGGACCTCGCCGTCGTCGTCCGCTCCCGGCTGCTCTTCGACCTGGCGGCCGTGGGTGATCAGCTTGCCGCCGACGTACTCGAGGGGCGGCACGCGCTTGCCGAACACGGCGTCCGGATCGCTCAAGCACAGCGCCTCGCGCAGCACCTCGTCGGCGTGCTCGATCAGCACGATGCGCGTCGAGCTCAGCACGCGCCGCGGGATCTCGCGCAGGTCCTTCCGGTTGTCCTTCGGGATCAGCACGGTGTTGATGCCGGCGCGGTGGGCCGCGAGCATCTTCTCCTTCAAACCGCCGATCGGCATCACGCGGCCACGCAGCGTGATCTCGCCGGTCATCGCCACGTTGCGGCGCACCGGGATCTTCATCATCGCGCTGGCGATGCTGGTCGCGATCGTCACGCCCGCGCTCGGACCGTCCTTCGGGATGAACTCCGGGAAGTGGATGTGGAAGTCGTTGTTCTGGAAGAAGTCCTTCTCCAGACCGAGCAAGCGTTCGCGCGAGCGGATGTAGCTGAGCGCGGCTTGCGCCGACTCCTGCATGCCCTTCTCGAGCAAGCCGGTGATCACCAGCTTGCCCTTGCCGGACACGACCGAGACCTCGCACTCGAGGATCGCACCGCCGAAGCTGGTGTACGCGAGGCCGTTCGTGACGCCGACCTCGTCCTTGCCGAGCGCAGTGTCCGGGCGGTAGCGCGGCACGCCCAGGTAGCGCGGCACGCTCTTGGCGGCGCT
>Ga0193752_1002164_pt1 | contig 15131 bp, 14 predicted proteins | sample H1c1metaG_FD_144924 | JGI IMG/M metagenome (GOLD analysis project Ga0193752, IMG submission 144924) | Soil microbial communities from a riparian zone of the East river system, Colorado, United States - H1c1 | ecosystem: Environmental > Terrestrial > Soil > Riparian zone | place: USA: East River... | reverse complement strand
ATTCAAGCGTCGGTGGGCACGACGGGCGACTCGTACGACAACGCACTGGCCGAGACGATCAACGGGTTATTCAAAACCGAAGTCATCCACCGTCGATCATGGCGAGACATCGAGTCCGTCGAACTGGCTACCCTGAGCTGGGTGGACTGGTTCAACCACCGACGCCTGCTTCGTCCGATCGGAGATGTTCCTCCGATCGAATTGGAGAATGAGTATCATCGTCAACAGGCTCTCGCGATGGTCGCGTGAGTCACACCCGGAGCTCTCCGGAAAAGCCGGGGCGATTCAACCCAACCTACGGCGATTACTACTAACGTGTCTCCCTGAACCAAATGGGGACGACAATGACGCTAAGCCAACTCACCGCCAGAAACACGACGAGCAATACCGTACGGAGTCGACGATATTGGTTGTCCATTTCCGCGTAGTGCGCACAAAAGACCTTGTACCGACTGTTGCGCAACCAAGCCAAGTATAAAAAAAACGTCCAAAAGACGAAACTTGCCACCCCCGCCACCTTGGGACTACTGACGCTCAACAAATGGAAAACAGACTTGCTGGTAATGAGTTCGGAAGCGATTGAAGCCACAATGAAAATATTGATGCCCAAAACAGCAACGGTCATGAAAAAAGCTGAGCCGAGCGCAAGGCCATCCGCCTCGCTCTTTTTCTTCCACTCGTACACTCGATAGAAGAGGTATTTGTACGGATTCACGACCATCGCGCTCGATCCTTCAACGCCAAGGCGAATGCGTTTAGTCAACGCCCTTTACATGCTTCGCCAATATCGCCGCGAACTGCCGATCTGCCCAGCTTTCGTTCCTGAACCCATCCAAGAATCCGCAATGCCCACCGTTTGGGATGACGGAGACAGAAAGATTTTCCGACTTCGCCAAATGCTGCGCGTCGCGCGCGGGAATGATCGGATCGTCTGCGGCTAAGAAGATATGACAAGGGACCTCGAGATCCGCCAGGCGATCGTCGACGATCGAATAGCCATCGAGATAAGAGTAGAGATCTGGGAATTCGCAATGCTCGCGCACCAGCACTTTGGTCATATCGGCGAGCGTCTTCATTTGGAATATTTCTTTGAAATCGAAGTGCTCGGGAAAATGCTTTTGCTTGATGCGCAGCGAATTCTTCCACTTCCGAACGAAGTATTGCTCGTACACAAACCAGCCCGCCGCCATCGCTTCCATCGTCCGGCGCGGATTCAGCACCGGGCAGATAGCTACGGCGCAATCCACCTTGAGACCCGCCTTTGGTGCACGCTTCGCGACGCGTAACGAGAAATTACCGCCCAACGAGAACCCGCCGAGGCTCAAGCTCGGGGGCGCAAATTTCGTTTGCACGGCTCGGACAGCTCCAACGACTTCATCAATGCGGCACGAATGGAAAATATCGCGATTCAAATGGTGAGTGGGCCCGTGATCGCGAAAGTTGAGGCGGAAGATGTCCTAACCCAAGCCAAACAGATGGCTGCTGAGCGACAGCAGATACTGCGAATCGACGTGCCCTTCCCAGCCGTGCATCAACATCACGAGCGGACGCGGCTTGTCGCCATGTGCGGAGTGCATGCCGAGCAAGCGGACACCGTCACCGCAATCGAGAATGTGTTCTCTTGCAGCCTGGCGCAGCTGGCGCGAGCGAAGCGCCAATACAGGCGCCCGCCACTTCAGCGTAGGAAGAATCGATTGAATGTGGCCGTTGCGCAGAAGGCCCGGGGGAGAAAAAGTGGTCATCTGCAAAGAGCTAGGTGGAATTCAGGATGCGGATGCTACTCCGTGTGAACAAGAAGTGACTAGCGGATAGTGACTGGCGGGTCGTAAAGAGATCGGAGACTGCGACTCGGCATTCAAAATTCCGGGTTTTTACTATCCGCTAGTCACCATCCGCCAGTCACTTCTAGCGGCGCAACGGACATCTCACTCGCCTGCGTTGCCCCTGCCCGCCGCATCCGCTGGCTTTTTCACTCAATCCGAATCTTCGACGAACCCGGTAACGACTCGATGAACTCGATCCCCACCATGCGTGCCGGCGTCACAAACCCATACACAAGATCACCCTGCAGAAGGCGCGCCAACACGCCAAGTGCCGCATGAACCGTGACTGCGTAACCGTTTGCGGTTCGCAGATGCGCCACTTTCTTCGCGCCGGAAGCATTCCGCGCCTCGCCCCACACAAACGTCGGATTGTTGTTGCGCTCGGCCTCGGTCGGACCTTGCGGTCCGCGAGCGGCCGCGCTCTTCAGGAACCACTGCATGACGCCGGTACGCATCAACTTGCGCCAACGCCACGCCTTGCGCATCTGCTGTGCGGCTTCGGCTGAGCCCGCCACGTAGGTTTCGATATTGGGAATGCCCGTTGTGTAGTACGCGGTGCTCACATCGCCCCATGGAATGCTGATTGCATCGCGCTCGCCTTCACCCAAGTCGATGCGTCGCACACGCTCGGCCAAAGACTCGCGAACTAGTACGCCCTCTCTGCGAACGCAACCGCCTTGATGGAGGTACTCGATCAGCGTTTTCTGAGTGCCTACGCTCGGGCGCCCTTTCCCTTCGAACGCCAATACCAGATGTGTCGCATCGGGCAATGACAGCTTCAACTTAGCCGCCACACAATCTGTGGGGACGACATCGAAGCCGACTCCGGGACACAACACGATGCGTGCACGCTGCGCTTTCTCACCCAGGCTGTGCGCCAGCTCAAACACATCGATCTCGCCGGTGATGTCTAGGTAGTGCACGTGCGACACTAGACACGCTTGCATCATGAGTCCGGCCGTCGCGGAAAAAGGGCCTGCGCAGTTCAATACGGCCACGACGTCTTGCAGCGCAATGAGCGTCGCAGTTTGATCCGTCAACGAGAACGCGCGCGCTTCGCAACCTAGTTCTTTCGCAAGCGCTCTGACGCGCGCCGTACTGCGCCCGGCTAGGATCGGCTTTAGCCCACGACGGACGGCTTCACGCGCGATGAGTTCCCCGGTGTAGCCGTTTGCGCCGTAAAGCAGCCAGCGTGGCGCTTCGGAATTCGCAGACGGTGTCCCCTCGCCCGTTGATAGGGAGCGTGGACTCGAAGCAGGTGCAACTGCCGTCATGCGGCCATTCTAGCCCGAGACGGGTGCAATTTGAGCAGCCGGCGCGTGCTCGGCCTTCGCCGGCAATTTCATCGGCGGCTTCTCCACAGGTTGTTCGACAACGACGAACTCGACGCGATTGTTGCGGCCGGCAACGCTATTCCATTCACTGGCTGTCAACCGATCGGACTGCGCGGGATAAGGAACACTGGGCTTGCGCCCACCGGCTTGCACTTCGATACGCATACTGTCTTTCGCTGCGGCGTTGGCGTTGGCAACCCATTGCGAAAATTCCTGCGACTGCGCCGGGGCCGAACTGGCGTTTTGCGTATCCTCGAAAGGATTGCCGATCAGATCGCAGCGGCGCATCGTGAGCGATGCTTGCGCCAATACATATCCGGTCGTGGCCGCGCCGCTTAAGCAGAAATCGCCGATGTAACTCGTGACGACGATCTTGCCGTGAAAGGCTTCTCCTTGCAGCCTCTCCGCCAGCGCACGCAGTCTCTGCACGCGCGCACCGGAGAGCGCGACTTCACCATACGGCACGATCACTGGCGCCTCGCCCGCCTCACTCAAAGACAACGGAGACATGTCTTCGCGCTTACGCAATTCGGCGCGCAGCTGTTCGATCTGCGTCTGTTGTTCGGTGACGACCATCGCCAATCGGGCGGTCGAGTCCTGCAGTTGCGCACGGTTGTCGTCTAGCGCTCGCCAGAACAACCACCCGATGACCGCAGTCGGTAACAATGCAACGATCACCAACGCAGCGGCAAACCATCCGCGACCCCCCGCTTCCTCGGCCGGCGGCATGACATGCGTCGAACGAATTTGTTCACGCAACCGATCCGATAACCTAGCGGCCATCGCATCCCAGTTCGCCTGCGATTGCTGCTGTAATTCGGCATGCTTTTCCGTCAACAGCACTTGCAATGCGCGCCAGTCTCGATCGGCCACCGCGGTGGGCGTCACGGGTGGTGGTGGTGCTTTCGGAGGCGGCGGCGCAACGTGTATCGATACGTTGGCCGCGGGCGGGAGCGGCGCTCTTGGGATTTGCTCGAGCGTGCCGGTCGCCTCACGGCGATCCGCCAATAAGTGCAGCTCGTACAGCGCTCGCGACACATCGCTGGGCTTCAGCGTTTTCGACAACACGCCATTGGCGCCCAGCTTGCGCGCCTGTTGCAGATAGATCTCACCGTCTTGCGACGTATACATCATCACCGGGATATCGGCGATGCGTCGGTCGGCTTTGATGGCGCGCACCGCCTCGAAACCGTCCATGCCCGGCATCAGGTGGTCCATGAAGACGACATCGGGATGCGCACTGCGCAAGTAGTCCAGCGCTTGCTCGCCGGATTCCACAGTGTCGACTTCGAGACCGTGCGTTTCCAGCATGCGGCTCAAGATCACACGCGCGGAGCGCGAATCGTCGACGATCAAAGCACGTTTTGCAGACATTGCCGTTCTGAAGTGTCGGTCTATTGTTGTTCTTACAGAGGCCGCGAATCGCCGCGTGCGCGTTCGACTATCGATAAGGTATTCACGAACTGGATGCCTCTTGTGTCAGCGTGGATTCAGCGCGCGGGTTTTCTAAATCGATAGATGAAGCGATCGGTCCTATGACGCAGGGACTCATCGAAGACGACTTTAGTGCGGTCATCTTCGGGATGTCGCATCAGCTCGCTTTCCGCATCGAAGAGAAATCCCGCTGCGACGAAATCGTTCTTCACGGTTTGCGGATCGATGCGATGCAAAGCGCCAACCACCTTTGCGGTGTCGCCTCCGGGTTGAGCGGAATGATCGATGACGACCACCACACCACCCGGCTTCACTGCTGCAAAAAGCGCCGCATTGACCTGCGAAGGTATGCCCATCGGCTCTGTCCGCTTCTCCTGCACCCAATACAAATCGTGGTACGACATGTAGAGCAGCACGGCGTCCACGCTGTCGGCCGGCAATTTGAAAGCGGCGGTCTCCTCCGTGATCACCTTTGCATTCGCGAGTCTCGCATCTGCAAATCGCTTGACCAGATGCTCACCGCCAAACTCTGCGTAACCATGATTGTTATAGACGACCACTGAGCCACTCGGACCCACGGCACGCGATAGCAACTCGCTGAAATAGCCAGACCCCGCAAAGTAATCGATCACCTGCATGCCCGGCTTCACTTGCATGAATTCGAGAATCTCTTGCGACTTGCGCCAGACGTCTTGCTCGCGATCGCCTGCGTAACGATCGGGATTGGCAATGGAACTCGCGATCGCCGTCGCGGGCGAGTCGACTGCCGCGGTTGAGGGGCTGTCTTGAGCGGCGCTCGCTGATTGATTGGATATTTGGTCGGATCGATCGCAGCCGGATGCGCTGAGCGCCACTACGGCAATACCCAACATCCGAAGGGCGGCCATCGGAAGAGCCGGCATTCGTAGCGCAAGCATCGACATATCCCCTTTTAAATTGAGTCGCGTGAACGCGAGCTAGTTTGGAAAAGCTTAACCGATTGATCAAATCCATTACGGCAAATCCGATGCCACAAAACCTGCCTCGACCGCATGATCGTCGCAGGCAACGGAGCGCGCCGTGGTCGAGTTGAGCGACGAACGAGCTCGTGCGATGGCTTCGGCCAGCACGGGGAAAGAAGCGGTCTGTATAACTTTTGCACAATTTATAGCCAACATGATCGATTGTTCGCCTGATTTGTATAGGTTATGGTCAGTTATCGCCTTCTCAGTCCGCCACCCATGCCTACTGCCGCCGACCTAGAAAGCCTCGCACCCGGCGAATTCTTCCCCATCCGTACAGTCTCGCGACTGACCGGCATCAATTCCATCACGCTCAGAGCGTGGGAGCGCCGCTACGGATTGATTCGGCCGGTGCGCACGCCGACCGGACATCGCGTGTATCGGCATGAAGACATCCAATTGATCCGCCGCATTCTGGTGCTACTCGATAAGGGCATTGCCATCGGCCAAGTCCAACGATCGTTGCAGAGCATCAGCGTGGGCGACACGCACGGCGCCGAACCGGTCGCGATTCGCCAGATCAACGCCGAAACACAGTGGACCGCTTACCGCGCACGCATGGTGAATGCGATTACCGAGTTCGATGAAGAGCGGCTCGAGGATATTTACAACGAAACACTCGCGGTGCATCCCATCGAAACGGTCACGCAAAGCTTGTTGATTCCACTGCTGCGCGAACTCGGACGGCGCTGGGAAACCGCCGAAGGCAGTGTCGCGGAAGAACATTTCTTTGGTATGTATCTACGCAACAAACTCGGCGCGCGTTATCACCATCGCACTCGCCGCGGATACGGGCCGAAAATTCTGTCTGCTTGCTTGCCTGGCGAGCATCATGAGGTCGGCGTCCTATTGTTCGCGCTGACCGCCTACGAACATGGACTGCGACCCATATTGCTCGGTGCAAACATGCCGCTAGCCGAATTACCGGCCGCGGCTAAACGAGCGCAATGCAAAGCCATAGTATTGTCGGGATCGATCGCACCGGAACACAAAGTCATCGCAGAAGAGCTGCCGGCGTTAGTCGCGCAAGCGGGCATGCCTGTATTTGTCGGAGGCATGGCCTCGATCATCGAACACAATGCGATCGCGGCCGCCGGCGCCATTCCGCTCGGCAACGACTTAGTCCCGGGCACGCGGCGCATCCAAAGTGCGGTCGGACTCGTAACTCCGAAGTCATCCAGTAAGACATCCCAGTAAGGCTCGATTGAACTGGTGGGTTCGCACTACGCGACCACCCTCGCCCGCTGGCGCTAAAACTTCTTTGCCAATATCGACCGGGTCAAAGCTTTGGCCACAGCAACGCCGTACTGCGGATGTGGGATTGTTGCCTTGGCTATTGTGAAGACGGATTCGCCGACGGGTCATCGGCGATGCGCATAGGTTGCTGGTCAACGCCATCACGGGCACATTCATTTAGCGCCGCCGCGTGGAAAGACTACCGTCGTTGGGTCAAGTCGGTAGCGCGGCTTTGTACGCGCTGCGCGCGAATACGAATTGCCGCGAACGCCATCAGGAGTAGCAGAACCGACCAATCCAATCTGCCACCACCCGACTCCGAATTACTCGTGCTCGGCGCCGGAGCAGAAGGTGTTGTGGGAGTTGTAGGCGTCGGGTCAACCGGCGCAATACTCGGTTGGCCACCCAATGGCGCCGCTACTAATATTTTTACGCGCGCCGGGTTAGATATGCGCCCGCCAAGATCCTTCACCGTGTACGCGAACTCGTCAGAGCCAGAAAAACCATTAGTTGGCGAGTACGTCAACACACCGCTTGAAGCGGTCGAGAGCGTTCCGTACTTCGGCTGCGTGGCGATGACGATAGTCGATGGATCCAGAGCGGCAGCGAAAGCCGTGTCGTTCGCGAGCACCGCAATCTGCAACGATTGACTACCGGATAGCGTCACAGAATCGTCAATCGCGGAAGGCGCGCCGTTGTGCGTAGACCAGAGCTCCCGGCCACGTCGTTCGTCGGAATGGTCGAACAGCAAGCCGTCGCCGATTACAAAGTAGGAAAGCGAGCCTCCGTTCCCATCCTGATCGAGTTGGGCAAGCAGACTCGTCCCGGCGAATGTTCCATCAGTGATCCAAAACTTTGATCCGCCCACGCCATCGAAGGCAGTCAACGCAAATTTCCCTAGGTACGGGGTCAATCTCGTGACGTCTACACCGTTAGGGAATAGGGTGGCGGCGAATGCAGCATGAGTGCCGGACACAGTACCGTCGCTGACATAGAGACGCCGCGGCGTGCCGCCCGTATCGAAATACAACTTGCCGTCGATCAGCTTCGACGGACCATCGGGTCCCGTGACGCCCGGCACTTGCGCCGTTCCGGCTGCAGTACCGTTGGAAAGATAGAACCCACAGCCACCCGAATTGTAGGGCGGCGTGCAAGCGCTGAACGATAACCTCGCACCCACTACGGTGAGATGTTCCAGATACGAAGGGCTGGTGCCGGAACTGAGGTCGATGACTCGATACGTGCCATTCGCGGTCCCATCGGAACGCCATAGCTCAACGTCATTGTCCGCAGTGCGGCCCGCGAAATAGAGAGCTCCCTGATACGCTGCCGAGCTGATTGTCCCGGCATTGCAGTCCACCGCCTCAGTCACGCGCTGAGTGCTGCTACTCGTGCCACCGGATACCCAAAGACGGCTGCTATCACCTTCTTGTACGCACAAGAAAAAGCTATTGCCTACTACGGCCATCAAGCTCAACGCCGCGCCTTCGCCGCCCGGCACGAACTCTTTAAATAGAGTTGTTCCCGAGGTTGTTCCGTTTGAACGCCAAAGCTCGCGGCCATGGTCCAAGTCGGTCGCCACAAAGTAAAGGAATCCATTGAAGACAAGCCCATCTGTTTCCAAGGGGCTGCTACTCGCCGGCGGCGGATTGTTATCGGGCGGCGGGCAATACGTATTTCGATCGCAGACGCGCGGCGGCACTGTACCGGGAAAAATGTCCGCGACTCGATGCGTACCCACCGAGGTTCCATCGGTTCGCCAGAGTTCCGCGCCAGTGACGCCATCATCCGCTCGAAATAATGCGAACCCGTTCATCACAACGGCGCTCCAGGGAGCCGAAGTGGCAGAACTCGGATTGATGTCCTTGAGTAACTTGGTGCCGGACGCGGTGCCGTCCGTGATCCACAGTTCCGTGCCGTGCACTCCATCGTCTGCGGTCAACAACGTCTTAGTCCCGATCGTAACGAAGTGCTCGGGGTTCGATGCCGCACCGATTCTGCGGGGATTGAAATCTCCCAGCGCGTGCGACCCGCCGGCGGTGCCATCCGTCACCCAAAGCTCGGAACCATTCACTCCATCATCTGCGTAGAAGAAGATTCGATTTCCAACTGTGATCAAACCACTTGGCCGAAATCCGGTTTGACCCGTACCGATGCCGATCAGTTGGCTGGTGCCGCTCGGCGTTCCATCGGAACTCCAAATCTGGATGCCCTCGCCCGCACAGCAACTGCCCGCCGGGTAAAACGCACGACCCCCCAACACTGCGAAGTCATCGCCCGGAACCGTGTCTTGTGGGAGCGAGGCGAACACCTTTGTGCCGGCAGGCGTGCCATCAGTACGCCAAAGCGCAGTCGCGTCGCCCGCGCGCGGCCGCGCGAAGAAGAGCAGCTCGGAACCAAACCGATAGTAGGAGTGGTAGTTATCGAAATCGAATTCGTCGCCTGTATACAAGGGCTGCGTACCGACTGCGGTGCCGTCCGTCGACCACAGCAAGCTGGTTGCCCCCACATAATACTCAACGCGAAATACCACACGATTGCCGACGCGCATCATGTCGCTTGGCCCCGATGAAAAAGGACCGGGATAGACATCCTTCAATTGATACGTGCCCGCGGACGTGCCGTCAGAGCGAAACGGCTCACCGCTTTCCGGCGCAAACAAGACTGACGATGGTATTCCGGGACTACCGGTTCCGGCATAGATCACGAGCGCTCCTAAACTCGCGAGATGCGTTGGAAACGAACCCGCAGCGCCCGGTACGGCATCCGCAACCAGCGTTGCCGAATTACCATCGCTTCCCAAACGCCACAATTCCGGCCCGGTGAGTTGATCGTCCGCGCGTAAATAGACAATCGAGTTCGCCACAGTGAGTTCCGCAGGATTGGAACTCTGCGCGCCGGCAGCAATGTCTTTCACCAAATGCGTTCCGGCCGGAGTTCCATCGGTCACCCAAGGCTCTTTACCGCTAGCTGTCGTGGTAGCGGTAAAAAACACCAGCGAGCCGACCACTGTGAAATCCCAAGGCTCCGAAGGATCGACACCCGGATTGATGTCCTTGATGCGCCATGTTCCGGCTGCAGTGCCATCCGAGCGCCACAGCTCTTGACCACCGCTGAGATCGTGCGCGCTCACGATCACGGCATCTCCCAAGCGAGTCAGTGCGCGGTCGTATTGAAACGACAGGCTCGAGTAGGCCTTTTGATTGATGTCCACAACGATGTGGGTACCGCTAGCGGTTCCATCGGTCACCCATAACTCCGGGCCGTTCACACCATCGTCGGCAACGAAGACCCACCGTCCGTTTAGTTCGACGAATCCATTCGCACTCGAGCCCGCAGGACCCGGCTGAATATCTTTAATGAGATAGGTACCGCCCGCTAAACCGTCGGTCCGCCAAAGCTCGGCGCCATGGACGCCGTCGTCCATCACGAAGACGACAACATTCCCAATACTGAAAATAGTGGATCGATAGGAACCGCTGGAACCAAGCCCTTCAGAGGCAGAATTGATATCGCGGATTATGTCCGCTGCGAGCAGCGGTTGGCTGAACGACGCGGCTGCAACAATCGAGATCGACTTGAACAAGAGAGTCGCAAATCGTTCCGTCGAAAAACGTCGCGGATGGTTCACGGCGTTGGCCTTCCTTAGAGTTGCAATTGAACTATCGATTGCCGACGGACGTAATGGTACACGACCTGTCTGTGCATCGGGCGGGTCGTGTACCAATCGACAGCCGGCAAGCCTGCGAATGAAATGAAACGCTAGGAAGCTTGAGAACTCACGCGAAGACGCAGAACACGCAAGGTGGAAAGTCCGCGTCGATTGGGGACGACGTTGAGGTTATTTCCACCGGGATGCGGTCTGCGTCTACGCCTAAGTTCTTTGATCCGATCACGCGTGAGGCCGTGGATCGCAAGTTAGACAAGCGACGCAATCATGGCAACGCTCAGGAGGACAGCGATGAACAGGGCGCCGGCAGATGCGATATTGCCTAGAGTCGATTCGTACACTTGAGTGGTAGACATGGCGGGCTCCTTATGAAAAGTGTGGGTGCACATTAAGGACGTGCCCGCAACGCGAAATCGATTTGTGATAACCGGTCGATTGACGGCGCGAATGGCCGCAGCGGCGTCGCGAATGCGCAGAGAGTCGAAGGAATCGCGCGGAGACCCTGGCTAGGTTCCCTTGTCGGACTGAGTCCAAGGGAAGGGCGCCAAGCTCACAAATGCCTGCGGACAAATATCGGTAGAGCAAATAAACCTTTCCTTCGTTCAGGGCATCCTAAGGCTATAGGCTTCGGGCGGTGAATCCGCCCAGCTAGGTACGACTTGGAGACGGCTATCTTATTTCGCAGACCCAAGCAGGCTCGTGACCCGGCCGCCCCAGACTCGGGCGGCGTCGTGGGGTCCGTGTCGGACGACGGGTTAGTCGCGGCAGCCGGCCGAGGGGATGTCAGGGCATTCGAGCGGCTGTACCGTCTCCACCATTCTCGCGTTTATGGCCTGTGCCTCAGAATGACGCGCGAACGCGATATGGCGGAAGACTGCTCACAGCTGACATTCATTCATGCTTGGCGCAGCCTGCCGACGTTCGAAGGTCGCAGTGCGTTCGCAAGCTGGCTGCATCGCATCGCGGTCAACCAAGTGCTCAGCCACAAGCGCAGTCGCAAATCGTGGCTCGAGTTCGATACCGACGCGCTGCTCGATGAGAGCTCTGAAGCGTATATCGAAGCCGTCGCCCATGGCGCGTCCGAAGCTCGCAACGATCTCATCGATGTGGAGCGCGCACTGGCGCGTTTACCCGAAGGCGCTCGGTACGTCGTTGTGCTGCAGACTGTCTATGGCTACAGCCACGAAGAAGTAGCCGATATGCTCGGCATCGCAGTCGGCACCTGTAAAGCGCAGTTGCATCGCGGCCGACGACTATTGCGTGAACGATTGAACTTGGCCGCTGAGAATTCATAGACCTTCTATGCAAGATCCAACCCCCGACCGTCTCGATCAATTGCTCGGCTCCCTGCCGCGCGACGTGGTGCCCAAACGGAATCAGTGGCCGGACATTCGCGCCGCGCTCGATGCTCAGCCGGAGGCGCCGAACACTGGACGCGAGGCGCATCGTCCAAGTTTTGCCCCGCTTTGGACGCAGCTGGCCGCGGCAGTGGTATTGGTGGCGATGACTGCAGTCATCACCTACTCCATCGCGCGCCGCGAATTTTCGGCTCAGCCCACGCTTGCCGCGGTGAGTGGCAGCGACGATCTAGCCGTCGAATACCTGCGCGCGCGCGAAGCTCTGGATCGTGCGTTTGCGGAACGGGTGGCGACGCTGCCGCCTGCCACGCGCGCCAAGCTCGAAGGCAACTTGGCCGATCTGCGGCGCGCCGGCGACGAGATCGTCGCGACGTTGGCGCAGCATCCATCGGATCCATTGTTGGAAGAACTGTTGATCTCGACACGATATCGCGAATTGCAGTTGATGGCCGATGTCGCACAACTTGATGACCCGATCTCTTAGAGGTGGCTATGGACTCCGTATTGTTTTGTAGGAAGACCTTGCAACTCGCAAGCATGGCGGCGCTGATCGCAACGTCGCTAGTAACATCTATGGCCGACGCGGAAACGGTCGAGAAGCGCCTGGCCGCCGATCCGCGTGGCGAAGTCGAAATCGGGAATGTCGCCGGCACCGTGCATGTCACCGGCTGGGACCGCGCCGAAGTCGAGGTCAAAGCGGATCTAGGGCGAGGCGCTGAACGACTGGAATTCGATCGCGATGGCGATCGCATTCGAATCAAGGTCGTGTTGCCCAATCGCGGCAGCAGTGGCGGCAGCGATCTGACTGTCCGCGTGCCGCACGACAGTCGCGTGAACATCAATACGGTGAGCGCGGACCAATCGGTCGAGGGCGTGCGCGGCGCGTTGCGTTTGCAATCCGTCAGCGGTCGCATCGACAGCCAGTCGTCCGGCGAGCAGGAAGTGAAGACCGTCAGCGGCGAAGTGGAGGTGAAGGGCGGCTCGGATCAAAGAAGCGGCGCCACTCGAACTCGCGTCACGACTGTCAGCGGCGATGCGCGGCTCGCCGGCATCGCGGGCGAAATCGATGCGAACTCAGTGAGCGGCAATATCGTAGCCACCTTGACCGCGCTGACACGTGCGCGCCTGAAGACTACGAATGGCGATCTGGCCATCGAGGCGGCATTCGAACGCGATGCAGTCGTGGAAGCGGAAACGATCAATGGCGATGTAACGCTCAAGATTCGCGACCCACTCAGCGCTGAGTTCGACATCGAGACATTCAATGGCGATATCGAGTCGTGCTTCGGTCAGAAGCCGCGTCGCACTCACGAGCATGGCCCCGGCACGGAACTGCGGTTCAAGCAGGGCGACGGCAATGCGCGCGTGCGGATCAAAACTTTGAATGGCGATGTGGAGGTCTGTAACAAGTAGGCTACAGGCTACGGGCTGCAGGCTTCAGCCGGAGCGAAAACCGAATCAGAACTTGGTGGGCTCGTCGTTGGCGCGGCGAAAGCAACGCAAACGAAGAGGGGGCAGATTGAAATCTGCCCCCTCTTCAATTTCTACCTCTAGCCTCTAGCCTCTAGCCTCTAGCCTCTCTGTAGCCTGTAGCCTGTAGCCTGTAGCCTCAGTTCAGTTAACCGGAATCTCGTTCCGATCCTTACGATGATCTCCGTCCTCTTGCGGGACCAGCGCCCAGCAGATGATGTAGACGAGAATTCCGGGAAACGCAGCCGAGCAAATGGAGATGATGACGTACAGGATGCGCGCGATCGACACTTCCATGCCGAGGTAATCGGCCAACCCGGCGACCACGCCTGCCACCATGCGGTTGGTACGTGAACGTCGAAGCGGTGCATTGAAATTGGACATCTTGTTTCTCCTCTCGAGCCGGCCGGTCACATCGACCGCTTCTGCCCTAACGATGGAACGATACTGAACCCCTTTGGTTCCGGCGGAAACCCCTAGCCGGTCAATTGCCTGGGCTCACCGGCGAATGTGCCGGCCGCACCGCTAGCCAGAGAGGCAAAGGTCCGTTCGGCTTCCCGCGCATCGACAACCTGAACGCCGAATTTCTTCATCCGCGAGCGCAGCTTGAGCAGAGCCTTATCTCGCGATATCAACACGTCCGCTTGCGCGAAAACCGCCAGTTCCAAGAAGTGCTGATCGTCCGCGTCGCGACAACGGGGCAAGCCCGCGGGCGCTTGGGGCTCGACCAGCATGGCTTGTTGCCGATACATATCGAGCACTGTTCGTTGATCTTCAAGCGACAAGCCCAGCCGCGCATAGGCCAACACGTTTTGCAGCTCTGTTAGCGCTGCTGCCGATGTCATCAATCGCAAACCTGAGCCGGGAATTGGGAAAGTCCGCAATGCTATCGGGAGCCAAAGCGTACTAGGGTCTCGAAAGACCAGCCAATCCAGCACGACGTTGGTATCCAGGACGGCGGTTCGAACATTCGCAACTTCGGTGGTCGTGCTAATTTTATTCATGCGATCTTAGGACTAACGCGCTACGCTGGTTAGATCATTCGCCGCACGTTTTCGGTATGCAACCCACGTGGAACAGTCGACTGATCGACCCGCGCCTTAGAAGTCTTGCTCTCTGAAGTCTTGCTCTCTGAAGTTTCGTCATGAACGATTCTAACAATCCCGCACCCGCTGCTCGCGGCCCTGGCCACAGCGCAATCGTTTTTATTTTCGTGTCGATGCTGCTCGACTCGGTCGGCTTCGGTCTCATCGGCCCCGTCATGCCGCAACTGCTCAATGAGCTGACATCCGAGTCAGCCGCTGTCGGCGTCACTTATGCGGGCTTCCTGTCGGCCGTCTACGCGATCACACAATTCTTCTGCGCTCCGATCATGGGCGGGCTGAGCGATCGCTTTGGACGTCGGCTCGTATTGCTGGCGTCGATGTTCGCACTCGGCTGCGATTACTTGTTGATGGCGCTAGCGCCATCGCTTGCCTGGCTGTTCGTCGGCCGGTTTATTGCCGGGATCGCTGGCGCCGCCTATACACCGGCGTACGCATACGTTGCCGATATCAGCCCACCCGAGAAGCGCGCTCAAAACTTTGGATTGATCGGTGCTGCATTCGGCGCCGGCTTCATCGTCGGCCCCCTGGTTGGCGGCGTGCTGGGTGAGTACGGCCCGCGCGTGCCGTTTTACGCCGCGGCGGCCATCGGCTTGCTGAACTTCTTGTTCGGCTTATGGGCGTTGCCGGAAAGTCTCGCGCCCACCTTGCGACGCAGATTCGAGTGGCGGCGCGCGAATCCCGTGGGTACGAGACTTTCCG
>Ga0193752_1002163_pt1 | contig 15139 bp, 14 predicted proteins | sample H1c1metaG_FD_144924 | JGI IMG/M metagenome (GOLD analysis project Ga0193752, IMG submission 144924) | Soil microbial communities from a riparian zone of the East river system, Colorado, United States - H1c1 | ecosystem: Environmental > Terrestrial > Soil > Riparian zone | place: USA: East River... | reverse complement strand
CCAGTTTCCAGTCAATATCTTTTTTTCCTGCATTAGGATGGACAACCCGTGGCTTCATGTGATAGAAGTTGCCGTGCTTTATTTGCTCTCCATTATCTCTTTTAATTTATGAAGATCATTTGTCACTGCCTTTGCATCTTCATTAAATTCGGTTTCTGACCGGCCAGGCAGCCAGAACAGCGTAAATATAAATTCACAGCCTTTATTATTCGCAAGTACCCTCATAGGGTTATAAACTGTATTTCCATTGGCCAGTGTAACGTGGTGATCAATAATTCCGGATTCGTTCTGGGGTGCAAATTCCATTTTAATAGTTCCCAGATCGGTCTGCGCAATCCAGGAATCATCCTTCCGGATAATGGATTTAACGAACTGCACCCATTTGGGGAAATTCTCAGGATTGGAGGCAAATTGATAAACGTTCTTAGCAGGCTTGTTTATCGACACGCTGATGTTTTTAACCGGGTAAGTCATAGTTTGCATTTTTATGTCTGATTCTTTATTTCGTTTGCCATAAACCATCAAAATAGCGGCAAAGATTGTTGATAACAAAGTTCAAATAATACTTAAGGCATCATTTTTAATGCCAAAACATGGAGTGAGCCTCGTTGAAATAGAGTAATTGACTTATATAATTAAATCTGTGGGTGTTTTGTGTAATTGCATTTTCTTTGCTAGCTTGGAAATTCAAAGTACTTTCAAATGAAAGAAGAAAAGGATTATATCAGGGATATAGTTGCAATGCGATCCATGATGGAGCGTTCTTCGAAATTTTTGTCGCTTTCAGGTTTGGCATGTATAATGGCAGGAGTTTACGCTTTGTCAGGAGCATTTATTGCCTATAAAATTTTTCATTTTAATCCTGATAAAATGGTTGATGAAAGCATACAATCAGGAAGTTTGCCCTCTGGTTTTTTAAAGGTCGTTTTTTTAGCCATTATAATCCTGATCCTGGCAATAGGTACAGCTATTTTTCTTTCGTATAAAAAGGCTAATAAAAGTGGTGAAAAGTCCTGGAATCCTACTGTGAGACGGCTTCTGATCAATATGGCCGTCCCACTAATTGCAGGTGGGCTTTTGATTCTTGTTCTGATTTTTAAAGGATTCACTGGCTTAATTGCTCCTTTTACTTTATTATTTTATGGCCTGGCATTATATAATGCCAGCAAATTCACTTTTGAAGAATTAAGAAGTCTGGGATTGATTGAAACAGGATTAGGATTAATCAGTTCTTATTTCGTTGAGTATGGATTATTATTCTGGACTTTAGGCTTTGGGATAGTCCATATCATTTATGGTATCTATCTCCGAAACAAGTACGAAAGATGAAATTATCAATTAGCAATATATCGGTTAATGACTTTCACAAAGCATTTGAAAGCCGCATCAGGCTCGGCATTATGTCGGTTTTAGCGGTGAATGATGTTTTGGATTTCAATTCACTCAAGGAATATCTTAATATAACGGATGGCAATCTGGCCAGTCACATTAAAACGTTGGAAAAAGAAAAGTTTATTGGCTTTAAAAAGTCATTCGTTGGCAAAAAACCAAATACCAGATATTTTATGACGAAAGAGGGTAAAAAAGCCTTCGATAATCATCTTAGTGCATTAGAAAAGTTTATTAAGTCTCAGAAATAGGTATGAAGCCATTTCCCGACCTGCGAAGGCTATAAACTTAAAATTAAACTGCAGGACTTTGTAAAACTGGCTTGTAAAAAATGTCCGTTTTTCCTTTTCCGCCAGAAGTCACCATTTTAGAATGGGCTCCACAAATATGCATGACAGATTCAGCCGCATCCTGTGTAAATCCGCTTTGAGGATAGGCACAGAACAAACAAAAAGCTTCATTTTCGCAGAATTTGTTCCAGAGTTGTTCAAGTCTTACTGTTGCACCAACCTGTCCTTTGGCCCAAAGAATAGCGACCATTTCGCCAAATGCACGAACCTGGCGGCCGTTACCTTTGGCTTTGATCAGAAGATCGCTTACCACATGATTGAAGAGATTTTCATCGGGCCAGCCATTTACCATAAATTTAGAAAGTGTATCCTCAGCGTCTAATGGCAGATACTGTTTGCTTGCTTTTATCGAGGAAATATCCAGGCCGGCGTTTACTAAGCGTTCATTCAATAATTTTAAGTGAGACCTGGTTGCTATCACAACCACGCTATCACCAGCACTAATGCCACCACTAACAAATCCGTTTAAGAGATCAAGAAAGACTTCGTCGTTTTCATAGATCTGTACTACATGCTCGCAGGGAGCTATCTCGCCCCAGAAAACTTTATTTGAAGTCTTGACCCAACCTTCGCCAGTCGTTTTAAACGCTTCCATAATTCAGTAATTAAATGTTAGATGATTATCAAAGTACAGTATTTAAGTTCAATATATGCATAATTACCAGTGATTTTACACCGGCAGGTAGATATGAAACGTTGCACCTTGGTTTACACCGCTTTCTGCAAGAATAATACCCTTATGGTTCTCTATTATTTTCTTACAAATCGCCAGCCCGAGTCCTGTCCCTTCATATTCGGCTCGTCCATGTAACCGGTAAAACATTTCGAAAATCTTTTCCGCTTGCTGGGGCTCAAAACCAATCCCGTTATCCCTGACAGTTATGTGATGATAAGTATTGTTAATCTCACCCAGACCCTTGAATATTCCTCTTCCATCCATCAGTTCCGAACTTACGGAAATATGAGGTGCAGTACCTTCTCTGGTGAATTTAATGGCATTACTTAACAAATTAAGGAACAATTGGTGGAACTGAAATTTAATAATGTTCAGGCTTGGCAATCCAAAATTTTCGATGATCGCTTTTTTCTCTTCTATTTTTATTTCGAGCTCATTAACAACTTCTGCAAAGAGTGAATTCAGGTCGACCTTTTCCAATTTCTCTTCATGGCCATTGCTTTTCGAATACGCAAGCAGGTCCTGAATCAAACTTCTCATCCGCTCAGAGGAGTGCTGAATACGATAGTATAACTCCTTGCCTTTATCGGAAATTTTATGACCTTCTAGTTCAAAAAGCAGATTTGAAAAGGTCTGGATTTTCCGCAAAGGCTCCTGCAGATCATGGCTTGCGATATGAGCAAAGGAAGAAAGTTGGTTATTGATTTCTCCCAGCTCTCTGTTTTTTTCCTGCAAAGATTTCTCTGCCTTTTTTAGGTCGGCATTTCTCTTTCGAAGGTCCTCCGTTCGATCTAAAACAATTTTTTCAAGCGAAGATTTAATGACTTCATCAGATGAAACATCCTGGAAGATAGCTATGTAACCCGCGAATTCGCCGGAACTATCGTAACGGAGAGCCGAATTCACAAAATTCACATTATATCCGCCCTTTGCATTTAAAAGTCTGAATCTTGCCTCAAATGGCTTCTTTGCAGAAAAAGATTTACGCCATGATTCACGAATGTTATCGCGGTCTTCCGGATGAATTAAATCGACCCATCCCTCACCCAGGCCCTCCTCAATTGATTTTCCTGTAGCTTCCTTCCACCTCACACTTAAAAAATTGCAGTAGCCGTTAGCATCCGTTGTCCAGATAGTTAAAGGAACAAGGTTTGCCATCATCCTGAAACGCTCTTCGCTTTCTTTCACAGCTTGTGCCGAACGTTTTTGTTCGGTTATATCAACCGTGAAGCACCGCGTATGAATAAATTCGTTTCCTTCCCATAAAGCATTTGAATTTATTGTAACGTGCCGGATCGAGCCATCTTTGCACAACAGATTCGCATCCTGGTTACGAATTGCTTTTTTATTTTTCAAACTGCTTAATAAGTCTGTGATCGCAATTTTATCAGCATGAAATTCTGAGATATGATGACCGATGTATTCGTTTTCCGAATAGCCTAACATTTTTAATTCAGCTGGATTTACCCATACAATTATCCCGTCTGCGTTAACCCAGTGAAGGGCTATAGATGCGTTCTCAAAATAGTCCTTGAGGTCACGTTCGGTTCTGTTTTTTTCTGTGATGTCCGAACTATGAAAAACAATACCCTTTACTCTCTTTCGGTCATCAAAGTCCGGAGATAAGCTCGCGTCAAGATGTTGAATGCCCTGGTCAGTATTAACATAAATCTGACAATGGGCCCTTTCACCTACCAGGACTTTACCCAAATGTCTTTGCAATTGAAAGAAAATCTCATCACCTGTTACCAGAGGAAATGATCTGCCTGTAATATCCTCATTCGGCGAGAACCATGTTTTAAAAGGCTGATTGCAATATTTCAAAATCATATTGCAGTCTATGTAAGCTACCAAAGCAGGAATGGAATCAACCAGGTTGGGTAATACATTAGGGTTATTCATAACAGTCTTATGAGATGGAAGGTCCACACCCGTGATATCACTCATAATAGCTTTTTTGCATTCAAAAGTATAGATTCGGGTGATTTATCCCTAAAGAGATATGTCGGCTGGACATTCAATCGTCTAAAAAATCATGCCAGCGGGCATCAGAACTCCCGGGTATGCAAAATATAACAAGTTTTTCATTCCAGGTAAAAGAGGCATTGTGAGTTAGTTGAATTTAAGATGGTTACAGATGTCATTATTCGGTTCTTAAATTCTTTGTCGGGTTGGCTACAGCAGCCCTTACTGCCTGAAAACTGATAGTGATCAGGGCTATGAAAAATGCAGCTGAACCGGCAATAACAAATACCTCCGAACCGATATTGATGCGGCTGGCAAAATCTTCGAGCCATTTATTTGCAAACCACCATGCGAGCGGGAAAGAGATCAATGCGGCGATGAGTACCAGTTTCAGAAAGTCTACTGAAAGCAACCCTACGATATTGATCACGGAAGCGCCGAGTACTTTACGAATACCTATTTCCCTGATCCTTTGTTCGGCAGCATAAGCAACCAGTGCAAATAAGCCAATACACGCTATCAGAATTGCCAGCACGGAAAAGATGATAAAGATCTGACCGGTCCGCTGCTCTGTAAAATACAGGCGGTTGAAATCCTCATCCATAAAAGAATAATTAAAGGGCTGGCCTCCCGCTACGCGCTGCCATTTGTTTTTTATCCGGGCAATAACCGGTGTTATATCCTGCGCGCTCAAACGTACCGCAATACTGCTGTTTTCTTTTCCGGCTATCAGGCACAGAGGCTTTACCTCATCGCGTAAAGAACTGAAATGGAAATTCTTTATAACGCCGATAACCTTATATTCAGCAACCTCTACCCGTCCACTTGAAGAATAAAGTTTTTTATTGAGTGGTTCATTAGTGGCAAGAAGTTTTGCAGCGGCCTCATTAATGATGAGTCCCATGGAATCGGTGAGGAATTCGCGGGAAAAATTCCTTCCTGCCAACAACCGGATATCAAATGCAGGAATATAATCTTCATCTACAAACCAGGCCTGCATGCCGATTGCCGATTTTGGATTATAGACGGGCGAAGGGTGAAAGGTTTTACTATTCCAGTAACCGTTAATGGGGACGTAACCGGTCATGGTAACTTTTTCAACCCCGCTAACCTGGCTCAATTCGTTTTTAAAAGCGTTTGCCTGCGTTTTTAATACATCAGTATTCCGGATCACCAGTACCTGCTGCCTGTTAAAACCAACATCTTTATTACGCATGTATCTAAGCTGGTTATAAATAACGATAGTGCCGATAATAAGGATAATGGAAACCGAGAACTGTAAAACCACCAGGCTGTTTCTAAGCCAGCTGCCCCTGAATCCCCTTGCGATCTTTCCTTTCAGCACTTCAATAGGTTTGAATGCGGACAACAGTAAGGCAGGATAGCAGCCTGCAAGCAAACCCGTAACAGTAGTAGCAACAAAAAAAGCAGCGATCAGAGATGGATCGAATAATAAGCGGAGACTGATATTTTTTCCCGATAACTCATTAAAATAGGGGAGCAACAGAACCGAAATTAAAATGGCAATACACAGAGCGATGTATATAGTAAAAAGGGATTCAACCAGGAACTGCCCTATCAGGCTTCTTCTTAGCGAACCTAAAACTTTCCTAACCCCGACCTCTTTTGCCCTGTTGGAAGACTGTGCAGTAAACATGTTTACGAAATTGACATAGGCAATTATTAAAATAAACGCGGCGATGAGGGAAAAGATACGCACGAATTGGACGCTTCCATTTTCGCCAATTTCGCCCGGTCGGTTGGAATGCAGATGGATAGAAGTTAATGGCGTGAGCGTACATTTTACATAGTTGCCCTGTTTATGAAACTCATCGAGGCCGATACCCATACCAGCTTTTAGGGTCGGGATCATAAAGCTGGTCAGCATGCTGTTAAGTTGCTGTTCCGTTTTTTTAATATCAGATCCATTTTTGAGAAGAAAATAAGTATTGAAGTTCTGGCTCATCCACTCGGGTTCGCGGCTGCGTTTGTTTTCTGCAAAAGCGACAAAAAAATCGAAATTAAAATGAGCATTCTTTGGAATATCTTTTATTACGCCACCGATCTTATAATTCAATGTATCATCGACGATCAGCGTCTGTCCCGCAACATCAACGCGATTAAAATATTTTTTTGCAATCGTTTCTGTAATTACGATAGTATACGGTTTATTAAGGGCAGTCGCCGGGTCGCCTGATATCATTTGCAGGGAAAAAACTTCGAACAGTGTTGAATCTGCATAAACCACCCGCTCCTCCCGCAGGTATGAATTGCCTTTTTTTACCAGGAGGTTGCCCCGGCGCCTCAACCGGGTATACTGTTCAACCGCGGGAAGCAATTTAACGGCTTCCGGTCCCAGTAATGGTGGAGTCTGTGCGACATCAAGCTGGATATTTCCGATCTTAATGTCGTTGTTAACGCGATAGATCCTGTCGGCATTCGTATTGAATTTATCATAGCTCAGTTCATCATATACATACAGCACAATCATCAGACAGGTAGCCAGTGCTATGGCCAGTCCTGCAATATTCAGTGAGCTATAAAACTTGTTTTTTCTGAAGCTGCGGAATGAGGTTTTTAAGTAGTGTTTCAGCATGGCTTTGGCTATAATTATTGTAAGACGACCGGACTAAAGGGAATGTTACTGAAATATTTTTTAATTTCAGCAAGAAGTATTTTTTCATATAACTGAGTGACATGAGGGTAAAGGACAGGAACGACCTACGATATCTATATGGGGAACAAAAGGTAATATGGCTTTGGCAGGTTATGACTGGGCTCCTTTTTGACGCGCATCTGGCAACCACAACTGATGAAAAGGAACACGCTTTGTGCCGGATCCCGGAACTTATGTATGGCAACTGGTTGCTTCTGTTATTCCCGAAAGTCTTGCTACCGGGAAAGAACCGTATAATATAGCAGAACATGCCTTACATGTACTTGAAATAATAGAAGCGGCACGCGCATCACAAGCAACGGGAAAGAGGATTGAACTTGATTCTAAATTTAAATGGCCGGTAGTATAAGATCAGCGCTAGTCTCCAAGGATCCGGTGCTCTTTTTTAAATTCGAGGGGAGTTTTATTCATTATCTTTTTGAAGTACCTGTTGAAATTTGACAAGTTATTAAATCCACTTTCATAGCATACTTCGTAAATAGTCATGTCTTTCTCGAGTAATAAATTGCAAGCATGAGCTATCCGCACTTCCAACAAAAAGCTATTAAATTTCTTTCGCGTTTTTGATTTAAAATACCTGCAGAAAGCCTTGGCACTTAAGTTGGCAACAGAAGCAATTTCCGAGAGTGTGATTTTTCTTTGAAAATTTGTAGAAGTGTGTTCGAATATTCTATTCAGGCGGTCAATTTCTAACTTTTCAAACTTTATCGGAAAATAACCCGGATTAACGCATTGCTTTTCTTTTGAGTTTGCTATTTTTTCAAGAATGGTCAGTAAAGTAGTAATTTTCTCGAGCCCTTTTGCATCAGCCAATTTATTGACCAATTCTCTTACCTGGGTTTTTGTATTGCCTGTTATTTTGATGCCTTGTTTTGCTTTCTCAAGTAAAGAGTCAATACTTTTCAGTTCAGGTATATTGAAAAATTTGTCGCCCAGAAAATCATGGTGAAAATAAATTACCGTTACCTCCGCTGTTAATTTCGAGCCTTCCAGATGATATTCCGGATCGCAGCGCCACATATGGGCAAGGTTAGAACCAAAGAGAAATAATTCGCCTGGCTCAAAGCGATGTACATCATTCCCTATAAACCGTGTTCCCCTTCCTTTATGTATATAGATGAGCTCTATCTCCGGGTGAAAATGCCATTGGTTATAAAAATCGCCACCTTTCTTTTGAAGGATGTTGAAAGATGATTCAGGTTTAAGTGAAACTTTTAGTAAATGCGGTTTCATATATATAAAGTTACTTCAGAAAGGACATAAAATTCAAATTTATGTTACTATAGTATCAATTCTTGTGAATTGGTTGGAAATTATTGTTGATGGAAAAAATCAATTTTGGAAAGATTGATTGCAAAAGCTTTGAAGAACTGAATCTGGTAGAACACTAACGTATTGCTTAAATTTTCCTGTTATGCTGTATGAATCCCAAAAAGATGCTATCTGCTCCGCATTTTTGCCACCAGGCAAAACAGAACGCCTGAACTATATTGCCGACAATAAGTTATCGGATAAGTTACTCTGGGATGCCTTTAAGAAAGGAGATGAGCTCGCGTTTATAAAAATTTACAAAAACTATTCAACCCAACTTTTTGATTACGGATGCAGATATTCGACAGACAGGGAAATGGTAAGAGACTGCCTCCATGATTTTTTTCTTTACTTACGAAAGAACAGGCTTGGGTTTAGTGATACTAATTCTATTAAGCCGTACCTTTTTAAGGCATTCAGAAGAAGAATAGTGGAATACCTGAAGAAAAACAATTATCAATTGAATTTAAAAGAACCGTCAGAGTACTCGCCTTTTAATGTAGAATCATCAATCGAATCTGTTTACATCAACAAGCAGGTATATGCGGAACAACTGGAGCGATTAAGCAAAGCCTTAAGTTCATTGGATAGTAAAGGAAGAAGAGCCATTTATTATTTTTATTTCAAGGGCCATAGTTACGAACAAATTGCCGAGCTGCTTAAGTTTTCGCATGTGTCGTCTGCCAGAAGAGTAATGTATAGGAGCTTAAGGCAACTGCGCCATTTTTTCAGCTATTCATAGTAAAGCTTCTTGTACGAAATTACAGTGTTACCTAAATTAATTTCCTCAAAAATCGGTATCATTTACTCCTTTCTACCCTTATAGTAAGTAGAGATTATTGTATCAACCCGTAAGTGTATTGAAGGTCTTTTATCCAAAATAAATTTAAATTAAGATTTGAATAAAAAAAAACCGTAATCATGAAAGTTTATTTAATCGCCCTGATGTTACTCATAGGATTTGTATTAACACTGCACCTGGCCATGAACGCACGGGTAGGAGTTATTGTAAAAAATCCAAGAATGGGTAATGCCGTCTTTTGGACCATCGGTGCCATTACAGCTATTCTTATTGGTCTTTCCGGCTGGGACTCAACTGTATTTACACGCCTGAAAGAAGTACCGGTCTGGTTGCTTACTGCCGGTGCCATGGGTGGAGCTTTGGTATTTGGAATTGCCTGGACCATGCCTCAACTGGGAGCAGGAACTTCATTTGTATTGATGATAGCAGGACAGGTAATTTCGGGAATGATCTTTTCGCACTATGGTTTGTTGGGATCACCGGTTGAACCGGTTACTTTTATAAAAATTGTCGGAGTTTTGCTCCTTGTTGCAGGAGCCACCATTGTAACACTTGCGAAGTAAGCGCATAAATTTTCAATCATGGAAAATTCAAATTCATATAACCGCAGGAAATTTGTAAAGCTCGCCGGCATGGCTGGCGCTTCCGCCCTTATCGCCCCCAACCTGGCTTTTGAAGAAGCTAAAAAAAGAAAGTTCAACATTGGCTCTACATTTATTCTTTGGGGATACGGTGCCGATAACCTGGAGCCCGCATTAAAAGATATGTCTGCATTAGGCTACCACTCTTTTGAAACGTTTGGCCAGGTGATTGAAGAATGGGAAAAGAATCGGGGAGGCTTTCAACAGGTCATTCAGAAACATGGTGTGCCTGTAGTATCTGCTTTTTGTATGACCGACGTTTTGGATCCCTCAAAAAGAAAAGCAGAATTAGAGAAGCTGATACGCTGGTCAAAGCTGCTTAAAGCAAATGGCGGCAAGCTGGTAGAATACTGCCCTTCGGGCATCAAAAGAGAAGGTTACAATTATAAGGATCACAAGAAGAATCTGGTAGAATCAATGAACGAGTATGCGAAGGCAGTGGTAGGCGAAGGTTTGGTTTGTGCTTTGCATCCGCATACAGGTACACCGATAGAAACGGAAGAGGAAGTATATTTTATCATGAACAACCTGGATACGACGTACATGAAGTTTGGTCCGGATGTGGGTCAGCTGCAAAAAGGCGGTGGTGATCCTGTAAAAATTATAAAAGATTTCATGCCTCTGATCGAGCACGTGCATTTGAAGGATTATGCCGGTGGCGACAATGGCTATCTGGGATATGCTCCGCTTGGAAAAGGGAAAGTAAAAATTGAAAAGATACTGAAGCTGTTGGAAAAAAGAAGAGATCGCATGGCAGGCATGATCATGTTCGAACTGGATCATGACAGTAAGATCAACCCTGTATTTACTACGTTTGAAGCGGCAAAGATCTCCAGAGATTTTCTTGCCGGAATGGATTATCAATTCAACGAAAAAAAGGTCTGAGAAAAAAGAAATTATGGAAGCGCTTAATAATTACATTAATAGCAGTTGGGTAAAAAGTGAAGAAACAAATACTTCGGATATCCTTAATCCTGCAACTCAGGAAGTACTTGGAAAAGTCCCTTACGGAAAAGGTACCGCAACAGATTTGAATCAGGCAGTAGCAGCCGCCTCAGAGGCATATAAATCCTGGAGCCAGGTGCCTGTAATGAAAAGAGTGCAGCCATTGTATAAATTGAAACAACTGCTGGAAGAGAATGCGGAAGAAATTGCCAGAACCATTACCATAGAATGTGGTAAAGCTATAGCAGAATCAAGAGGAGAGATACAACGTGCAATTGAAAATGTGGAAGTGGCTTGCGGAACGCCCATGTTAATTCAAAGTGAGTTTTCTGAAAATATAGCCACCGGTGTAGATGAATTCATGATCCGGCAGCCATTAGGAGTATGTGCCTGTATTGCTCCTTTTAATTTTCCCGGAATGATTCCTTTTTGGTTTCTCCCTTATGCTATTGCCTGCGGTAATACATTTATTCTAAAGCCTTCAGAAAAAGTTCCTTTAACTATGATTAAGGTTTTTGAACTCCTTAATCGGATTGACTTACCTAAGGGTGTCATTAATCTTGTACATGGAGGAAAAGAAACGGTTGATGCTATATTAGATCACCCTGAAATTAAAGCAATCAGTTTTGTAGGTTCTTCAAAGATTGCAAAGTATGTATACTCCCGCGGTTCCGCTAACGGCAAAAGAGTGCAGGCGCAAGGAGGTGCAAAGAATCCTGTTGTTATTCTTCCTGATGCAGACCTGGAAATGTCTGTCCAGATTGTTACTGACAGCGTCTTTGGTTGTGCGGGACAAAGATGTTTAGCGGCTTCAAATATTATTACTGTCGGAGATAATGGAAATATTAAGGAAGCGCTTTATGAATCAGCTAAAAGACGCACCACCGGTTTTGGGCTGGATGAAAAAATGGAAATGGGTCCTGTAATTAGTTCTCAGAGCCTGACAAGAGTAGAGCAGCTTATCGAACAAGGTGTAAGTGAAGGAGGCAAGGTGCTACTTGATGGCAGAAATGCAAAAATTGCAGGTTACGAAAAAGGAAATTTTATAAAACCAACAATTCTCGAAGGCCTGCCGTTGAATGGTGATATAATTAAAACAGAGATCTTTGGTCCCGTAATGAGCCTTATCGAATTAAAAACTGTTGATGATGCAATCAACTTCATCAATGGAGGTCACTATGGTAATATGGCCTGTTTATTTACAAACAGTGGCGCTAATGCAAGAAAGTTCAGGAACCAGGCGGATGCGGGCAATATCGGAATCAATATAGGTGTTGCTGCCCCCATGGCACAGTTTCCATTCAGCGGATGGAAAGAAAGTTTCTTTGGCGACCTTCATGGACAGGGACGTCACGCTATAGAATTTTTTACGCAAACAAAAGTGGTTGTAGAAAGATGGCCAAAGGAATGGTCCCGAAAGTTTTGAATCAGGGAAAATCTGATGGCGACCTATAAAGCACTTTAGAGTAAAGCCCTTTGTGCCATTATTCCAACTATAATTTTTAACCATAATTAGCTATTAATGCTTACTTTGAAGAAAGCCTTTTGCCCTCCTTTTCAATTGCAGACAAAGCTGAATTTTCTAGGTATTGATTGTGTTGTTACGGACCTGAGTCATACTATTACCACAGAGGACCCAACGTTTATTGGTCACCAAAGAACCTTAATATGGAATCACCTTACCCACGAGGAAACTCAAAAGATGGGCTTGACAAAACCACCCTATTCTTATAAAGTTGTCGGCTTTACCCTTTGCGATCATTCAAACACGCATGTTGATGCAATCAATCATGTGGTGAATGAACCGGATGCCCGTGCCATCAACGAACTGCCATTGGAATGGTTTATGGCCCCCGGTGTTTGGTTCGATTTCTCTCATAAGGCACCGAATAGTTATATAACCAAATCGGACATCGAAGAAGCGATTGCTACATCCGGGGTAACGATACAACCTCAGTCTGTAGTTTTTTATCACACGGGTTGGTATAAAAAATGGAAAAGACCATTTGAATATATCCGTGACTATCCTGGCGTGGACAGAAGTGCTATTGAATACTTAAATGACCTGGGAGCAATATGCGTAGGTGCAGATGCGCCGAGTATTGATAGCTACAATGAAGTTGCTGTGGTAAGAGAACAACCTGCTCATATTGTATGCAGAGAAAGGGAGATACTTAACATCGAAAACTTAGCGCAGGTTGATATGATTCCTGCTCATGAATTCTGGTTTGTCGGTTTGCCGCTAAAAATAAAAGGTGGTTCTGGCTCTCCGTTCAGAGGTGTAGCAATAGTACCGGAAAATAAAATAAAATAGTTATGAATTTACCCCAGGAAATGGATGCTCTTGTGTTGAAAGGTGTTCGTGATTTTGTGATTGAAACTGTGCCCGTGCCGCAGCCCGATGCAGACGAAGTAATTTGCAAAGTAGATACAACTTATATCTGCGGTACAGATCCTCACATAATTTCCGGCGATTTCCCTGGCTTCTGGCCAAGAGGTTTTGATTTTGTTCCCGGTCATGAATGGGCAGGCACCATAGTACAGGTCGGACTAAAAGCAATGCAACTGGGTTGGAAAGAAGGTGACCGTGTTTGTGGAATATCCCATTGTGGTTGTGGTTATTGCTCTATGTGTTTGAAAGGCCGGTATAACCTTTGTCTTAATTATGGACATGAAGAACGCGGACACAGACAATACGGACACTATACACCCGGTGCTTATGCTCAGTACATGCGCACCTCTGTCAAAAGCATTTTTAAGGTTCCGGATTCCATGTCACTGGAATATGCAGCTTGCGTAGATCCTGTAAGTATTGCTCTTTATACAGTGAAACGTTCACGCATGCAGCCGGGAGATGATATCCTCATAATGGGAACAGGCCCGCAGGGTTTAATGGCGATATTGTGTGCCAGGGCACTGGGTGCTGGCCGCATACTGGCAACAGGAAGTGGCGAACGTCTTAAAAAAGCATCTGAACTTGGAGCGATAACAATCGACTACCGGGAAGGCGATGTAGTTGAAAAAGTAAAGGAGCTTACCAATGGCATGGGTGTTCCTGCTGTATTGGAATGCGCCGGTACAGCCGATTCTATCAGGCAGGCATGCCTTGCTGCTTCAAGAGGCGGCGTTGTTTCGGTGATCGGTATTCCCCATTCCGATCCTTCGCTTCCGTTGAAACGAATTGTGTTGGATGAAGTGGAAATAATCGGTAACCGCGCAAATCCCAACACAGCGCAGGAAGCAATCGGATTACTGGTTAACAATCGAATTGATTTGAAACCTTTGCTGACTCATCGGTTTCCATTGAAAGAATTTGGAACAGCACTCGATGTTTTTGAAAAAAGAAAAGAGGGTGCGATTAAAGTTGCTACCAAGCCAAACGGGATGGATTTAAACTAATATTTATATTATTATCAAAAAATAAATCTGGTCAATATGAGCAACAAAGTAATGATTGTAAGCGGGGGTGCATCGGGATTAGGTTTAGCAGCGGCAGAAAAGTTCGCCAAAAACGGATATAATATTGTGCTTATAGATATTAATGAAGCAAAGGGGAAAAAAGCAGAAGAGAAAATAAAGGGAATGGGAGTTGATGCTGTTTTTTGCCTCTGTGATATATCTAATAAAGAACAGGTAACTAATGCGGCGAAAATTACAAAACAACGTTTTGGAAGAGCAGATGTCCTTATCAACAATGCAGGACTTGAAGTTCGCGGCAGCATTCTTCAATGCACCGAAGAAGATTGGATGCGTTTGTACGATATTAATCTTAAAGGAATGTACTACATGACAAACGCTTTTGCTCCAATGATGATTGAGCAGGGTAAAGGCGCCGTGGTTAATACGGGATCTATACTTGGCTATCGTACTGTAGGAGAACGTGCCGCATATTCTTCTTCTAAAGGAGCTATTGATACACTTACACGCAGTATGGCGTTTGATTTGGCGGTAAATAATATACGTGTGAATTGTGTGGTGCCCGGTGCAATTGATACTCCGTTATTACGCGGCTCTATAAACGATTCCCCTGATCCTGAGGCAACAGAAAAGTTTTTAGGATCAAAGAGTGTGTTCGGCCGCATGGGAACATCGGAAGAAGTTGCGAATGTTATGTATTTTCTTGCGTCAGACGAAGCATCGTTTGTGACAGGCGCCGCTTATTTTGTCGATGGCGGTTGGTCGATTATGTAGATACTAAATTTCCAACTTTTAAACGTATTGCCTTGCTCTATTCAGAAGATAAAAAATCATTAATAAACAGAGGCATTCTTCATTTGCTGCAGATAAAGGATTCGGATATAAGATTATTGAATCTTTACCAGTGCCGTCATGCTGTTGATAGTTCCATTCACATAGGTGGTGCGTCTTCAGCTACGATTTCAA
>Ga0193752_1002162_pt1 | contig 15142 bp, 14 predicted proteins | sample H1c1metaG_FD_144924 | JGI IMG/M metagenome (GOLD analysis project Ga0193752, IMG submission 144924) | Soil microbial communities from a riparian zone of the East river system, Colorado, United States - H1c1 | ecosystem: Environmental > Terrestrial > Soil > Riparian zone | place: USA: East River... | reverse complement strand
CGGCTCGGATCCCCGACTCACACGAAGGACCTCCCTGTGACCGTCTCGATGGATGATCTCGTCTCTCTGTGCAAGCGCCGCGGCTTCATTTACCCGGCGAGCGAGATCTACCAAGGCATCAATGGCTTCTGGGATTACGGTCCGCTCGGCGTCGAGCTGAAGAACAACCTGCGCGACGCGTGGTGGAACGACATGGTCCGCTGCCCGCCGATCGGGCCGGACGGCGAGCCGCTCAGCATCGTCGGCGTCGACACCTCGATCATCCAGAACCCGCGCGCCTGGGAGGCCTCGGGTCACGTCGGTGGCTTCAGCGACCCGATGGTCGACTGCCGCGAGACCAAGGCGCGCTACCGCGCCGACCACGTGAAGGTCTTCCGGCACAAGACCAACGCCGCACTGCCGATGTTCGCGTTCATGGAAGGCGAGCCCGAGCCGGCGCTCAAGAAGGTCCGCAAGGTCAAGAACGCCAGCGAGGAAGAGTTCGAAGAGCTACCGCTGTCGGCCGTGCTCGCGGACATCGCGCGCGTGATCGGCCCCGACGCGAGCACCGCCGGCACGCTCACCGAGCCGCGCCAGTTCAACTTGATGTTCAAGACGTACGTCGGCGCGATCCAGGACGAGTCCTCGGTCGCGTACCTGCGCCCCGAGACCGCGCAGGGCATCTTCCTGAACTTCAAGAACGTCGTCGACACCTCGCGCGTGCGCATTCCGTTCGGCATCGCGCAGATCGGCAAGGCGTTCCGCAACGAGGTCACGCCGCGCAACTTCATCTTCCGCTCGCGCGAGTTCGAGCAGATGGAGATGGAGTGGTTCTGTCACCCGAGCGAAGCCAAGAAGTGGCACGACGTCTGGTGCGAGCTGCGCGCCAACTGGTGGAAGAGCCTCGGCCTCAAGTCCGACAACCTGCAGCTGCGCAAGCACGATCAAGACGAGCTCGCGCACTACGCGAAGGAAGGCGCCGGCACGTTCGACATCGAATATCGCTTCCCGTTCAGCGCGCCCGGCTTCGGCGAGCTCGAGGGCGTGGCGCACCGCGGCGACTACGACCTCAAGCAACACATGACGCACTCGAAGATCAAGCTCGAGTACTTCGATCAAGAGAAGAACGAGCGCTATCTGCCGCACGTGATCGAGCCCGCCGCGGGCCTGACGCGCGGCGTGCTCGCGGTGCTGTGCGAGGCATACACGATAGACGAGACGCGCCCGAGCAAGGAGCTGCTCAAGATCCACCCGCGCCTGGCGCCGATCAAAGCCGCGATCTTCCCGCTCGTGCAAAAGGAAGGCATGCCGGAGATCGCGCAGAAGCTCTACGAGAGCCTGCGCACCAAGTACGTGACGCAGGTCGACATGAAGCAGGCGATCGGCAAGCGCTACGCGCGCATGGACGAGGCCGGCACGCCGTTCTGCTTCACGATCGACGGCGACACGCTCACCAACCAAACCGTGACCATGCGCGATCGCGACACCGGCGCCCAAGAGCGCATCGCGATCGACCAGGTCGACCGCTTCTTAGCGGATAAAATCCGCTAAGAAAGCTCGCTACTTATCGGGGGAACGTGCGCCGTTCCCCCGCCCGCTGGGCAAAGCCCATCGGGCCCCACCCCTTCACGAGGTCGCTTCGCTCCGCCCTTCTATTGCTTGCTGCGGCGCGCGCGGACGGCCGCTGCAAGGACCTCGAAGCAGGGCTCGGTGCGTTCCCAGCTCATGCACTTGTCGGTGATGCTCTGGCCGTACTGCATCGGCTGGCCGCTGTCGTGGTCCTGGCGGCCGTCGAGCAGGAAGCTCTCCATCATCACGCCGCAGATCGAGCGGTCGCCGCCCGTGACCTGCGCAGCGACGGCGGCCACCACGCCGGGCTGCTGGGCGTGGTCCTTGTTGCTGTTGGCGTGGCTGCAGTCGACCATCAAGTACGGCGGCAGACCCGCCTTCTTGAGCTGCTCGACGGCGCTGGCGATCGACGCGGCGTCGTAGTTCGGCGCTTTGCCGCCGCGCAGGATCATGTGGCAGTCGGGGTTGCCGCGGGTCGCGACGATCGCGGCCACGCCTTGCTTGGTGACCGACAGGAAGTGGTGCGGGTGGCTGCTCGAGCGGATGCCGTCCAGCGCCACCTGGACGTTGCCGTCGGTACCATTCTTGAACCCGACCGGCATCGACAGGCCGCTCGCCAGCTCGCGGTGGACTTGGCTCTCCGAGGTCCGGGCGCCGATCGCCCCCCAGGCGACCAGGTCCGCCAGAAACTGCGGCGTGATCGGGTCCAGGAACTCGGTCCCAGCCGGTAACCCCAGCTCGGTGACATCGCGCAGGAAGCGGCGCGCGATGCGCAGACCGTTGTTGATGGCGTACGTCCCGTCCAGATGCGGGTCGTTGATCAACCCCTTCCAGCCGATCGTGGTCCGGGGCTTCTCGAAGTACACGCGCATCACGATCAGCAGCTCGCGCTCGACGGAACGTGCAACTTTCACCAAACGGCGGGCGTATTCGAGGCCGGCCGCGGGGTCGTGGATCGAGCAGGGCCCGACCACGACCAGCAGGCGGTCATCCTCACCTCGGAGCACGCGGCCCATCTGCTCGCGCGCGCGGCTGACGTGGGCACACGCGTTGGGGCTCGCCGGGATCTCCTCCATGAGGATGGCGGGCGAAAGCAAGGGGCGAAGCTCGAGGATCCGTACGTCGTCAGTAACGTTCAACATGGCAAGTGTTTCCCTATCATGCCTCTTTAGCGGTTTTCGGCCACAGGGGCTTTTTGTTATCCTCCCCCGCCACGAGGACGCCTCATGAAACGAATCTCGCTGCTTTCTGTTTGTACGCTCTTGATCACCGTCGGCTGCGGCAGCTTCCCGCCGCCGACCGAGCGCTTGAACACGACCCAGGGCGCCATCCGCGGCGCGACGGAGGTCGGTGCCGAGCAAATCCCGCGCGCTGCGCTGCACCTGAAGCTCGCTCAAGAGCAGACCGATAAGGCGCGTCAGCAGATGGACGAGGACGACAACGAGCTCGCCGACCAGAACCTGCGTCGCGCGCAAGCCGACGCCGAGCTGGCGATCGCCATCGCGCGTGAGACGCAGAGCGTGCAGAAGGCCGACGAGGCCGAGGCCCAGCTACAAAAGGCGCGAGCCGAAGTCATGAAGGGGCCGGCGACCGCGCCGCGTCGCTGAGGAGAAACATCAGATGAAAAAAGCGATCGCGCTTTCGTTGCTACTCATCACCGCCGGCGCATGCGGCAGCGCGGTGCCACCGCGCCCGCTCGTCGACGCGCGCGCTGCGTACAACCGGGCGAAGTCCGGCAAGGCCGCGCAGTACACCCCCGCCGACCTGCACACCGCCAAGGTCGCGCTGAACGAAGCCGAGACGGCGTTCGAGGACGACCCGGAGTCGCAGAACACGTTCGCGCTCTCGTATGTGGCGCTACGCACGACGCAGCTGGTCGAGGCCAAGGCCAACACCAAAGCGGCTGACGCGAGCTTCAATCGCACCGAGCAAGAGCTGGTCAAGCTGCGCGACTCGGAGATCCAGTCGACCAAGGGCGAGCTGCAGCGCATGAAGTCCGATTTGGCGCTGCGCGACCAAGAGCTGGCGAGCGAGCGCACGGCGCGCCTCGCCGCCGAAGGTCGCGAGCGCGAGGCGATGAAGAAGCTCGCCGACGCGGCGGCCTTGAACGTCAAAGAAGAGACGCGTGGCACCGTCATCGTGCTGCCCGGTAGCGTGTTGTTCGCGTCCGGCAAGTACGAGCTGACGGCAGCGGCCCAGCAGAAGCTGACGCTGGTGGCCGGCACGATCGCGCCGCAGGCCGAGAACCACGACATCGTCGTCGAGGGCCACACCGACTCGCGCGGCAGCCGCGAGTACAACGTCGAGCTCTCGCAGAACCGCGCTCAAGTGGTCATGAACTTCATGGTCGCGCGCGGCGTGCCCGCCGAGGCAATCTCCGCGGTCGGCGTCGGTCCCGACCGCCCGATCACGACCAACGACTCGCGCGACGGCCGCCAAGAGAACCGGCGCGTCGAGATCATCATCAAGCCGATGGAAAAGAAGTAGGAAGGAGCCGCTTCGGCTACCCCTACCCTTCACAACAGCAGACGCGATTGCGGCCTTCGCGCTTGGCTCGGTAGAGCTGGCGGTCGGCCGCATCGATCAGCAGCTGCTTCTCGGCACCGTGGTTCGGAAACGCAGCAACGCCGACGCTGACGCTGACGCAGCCGAGCGGCTGCTGCGCGGCGTCATCAAACGCGTAGTCGGCGATCAGCCGGCGGATGCGCTCCGCCTTGATCGACGCGCCCTCGAGGTTGGTCTCGGGCAGCACGATCACGAACTCCTCGCCGCCGTAGCGCGCCACGATGTCCGAGGCGCGCGTCTGCGCCGGTAGGCCGCTCACCCGCCCCCCGAGCAGCACCTCGGCCAGGCGGCGCAGCAGGCGGTCGCCCGCGGGGTGGCCGTGCTTGTCGTTGTAGGTCTTGAAGTGATCGACATCGATGAACAAGAGGCCGACCGGGTGATTGTGCCGCCGCGCCCGTGACAGCTCGGCATCGAGCGCTTCTTGGAAGTAGCGGTGATTGAACAGGCCGGTGAGCCCGTCGCGTAGCGCCAGCTCTTCCAGCTTGGAGATCGCCTCGCGCAGCTCCGCGGTGCGCTGCCGCACCTCGGCCTCGAGGCTCTGGTTGAGCCGGTTGAGCTGCTCGTTTTTGATCGCGAGCTCGCGCACCAGGTGCTTGTTCTCAGCCTCGAGCGTCGCCTCGCGGATCGCGTCACCGAGGATCGCCGGCAGCTCGGTCAGGCGTAGCGGCTTCGAGAGGAACCGGTGGACGCGGGCGCGGTTGACGGCGTCCTTGAGCACGTTCACCCGATCAGACGCCGTGATCAGGATCCGCGCGGCATGAGGCCGCAGCTCGAGGCTGCGATCCAAGACCTCGACGCCGCTCATGCCGGGCATCATATGGTCGGCGATGATGCCGGCGACGTCGTTGCCCTCGAGCACGGCGACCGCGGCGCGGCCGTCGCTCGCGTTGAGCACCAAGTACTCTTTGCGGAGCACCGCGGAGATCATCCAAACGATGTCGTCGTCGTCATCGACGACAAGCACCTTCGGCAGCTCCCTTGGCTCAGCAGCGCTCTGGCTCAAGCAACTTTCCCCTGCCGCGAAATGGCTTCACCCAGGATACAGGACGTTTCGCAGCCTTCGCCCGGGAAGCCGGCTCGGGCCCCATTGAGCTACGTGCTCGGAGCACATTAGGGCACCCGGCTAAGTCCGATCAGCAACTTCACGCCGAAATACAGGCCGAGCAGGACCAAGAACACGCCCATCGCGCGCACCATCTTGTCGAGCGTCGTGCGCGAAAAGCGCCCGCGGAAGCGCCCGAGGATGAACAGCAGGATCGAGAACCAGACCGCGATGCCGAGCAGCGCGCCGACCGAGAACGGCAAGGCATGCTTCGGCGCAAAGTCGACCGCATCGAACGAGTGCAGCGTGGTGACGGCGCCGCTCCACGTGGCGATCAGCGTGGGGTTCAACGCGGTGACGGTGAAGCCGAGCAAGAAGCTGCGCTTGTTGCCGGCGTTCTTCTTCGGCTCGACGAGCGTCGGATCGATCTCCTGAGTCTTCTTGCGCCCGAAGGTGAAGTGCAGCCCGAGGCCGATCAGCAGCACCGCCGCCACAGTACGCGTCACCGGCTCGACCCAAGGGTGAAGGGACAGCAGCTCGCTGAACCCCCAGTACGCGAGATAGGCGTAGATGCTCTCGGCGATCGCCGCCCCGATGGCCAGGTACACGCCGCTGCGCAGGCGGCCCTCGAGGCCCCGGCCGAAGACCAGAATCGCGATCGGTCCGGCGACCGGCATCGAGCCAATGAAGCCGAACACGAAGCCGAGTAACGCGACCGTCAGCATCAAACCCTGACGCGCGCTTGTAGCCGAATCACCGGGCCAAAGCCAACGTCACCGGCCGTTGCAAAACGGCTGCGCGTCCGAGATCCTCGCTCCGCTTTGCGAGGCTCGTCCGCAAGGCAACTCTTACGAGGACCATATGCAAACAAGCCCCATACGTCATCACGGCGTGACAGGTCTACGCGCCGCCGACTGCGTCGCGGCAGTGGCGCTGTCGCTACTCGCGCTCGCCTTGACCGCCTGCGGCGGCACGATCGCGTTTTCGGACACGTCGTCGCTGACCATCGTCGGCGACCCACCGGCACCTCCGCCGCCTCCGAAGGAAGAACCGCCCCCGCCGCCCAAACCCAAGCGCGTGGAGGTTACCGCGGACAAGATCGTGATCCGCGAGAAGATTCAGTTCGACCTCAACAAGGCGACCATCAAGAGCGACTCGCACGAGCTGCTCGGTGAGATCGTAGACGTCTTCAAAGAGAACCCGCACATCAAGAAGGTCTCCATCGAAGGCCACACCGACGACCAGGGCTCGGACGCGTACAACGTGAAGCTGTCCGACCAGCGCGCGAAGTCCGTGCTCGACTACCTCGTGAGCAAGGGCATCGACGCCAAGCGCCTGACCTCGAAGGGCTTCGGCGAGAGCAAGCCGATCGCCAGCAACGCGACCGAAGAAGGCAAAGAGCAGAACCGCCGCGTCGAGTTCCTGATCACCGAGCAGGAAGAGATCACGAAGACCTACGAGATCGATCCGAAGACCGGCAAGAAGAAGGAAGTTGCCGAGGACAAGAAGGACGACAAGAAGGACGACAAGAAGAAGGAGAAGCCATGAGCCGCTCAATCATCACCACCGGCGCATTGCTCTTCGCGATCGCTGCATCCGGCTGTTCGTTCCACGCGCGTGACGCCGAGTCGTACCGCAAGGTCACCCGCGAGGTGCTCGAGACGCGTAACGGCGACATCAAGGCCTGCTACGACAAGCAGCTCGAAAAGGATCCCAAGGCGAGCGGCACGGTCACGGTCGCGTTCCTGGTCGAGAAGGACACGGGCGTGATCAAGAACCTCGACGCCAAGAGCAAGCAGTCGACCGCACCCGCCGAGCTTCAGGAGTGCATCCTGAAGTCGCTCGAAGGGCTCAAGATCGATCCGCCCGACGCGCGCGACGGCAAGGCCGCGTTCACGTGGGACATGCAAGCCGGCAAGAGCTGAGCGAGCACCGCTCTTGAAGCTCGAAAGGCCCGCGGCGATCGCTGCGGGCCTTTCTCTTTAACGTCAGCCGCCCTGGCCTGCGATGCCGCACATGCAGGGGTCGAAGCTGCCGCCCTCGTTGCAGACCTGCACGCCCTGCACGCCTCCGAGGCACGCGCAGACGGCTTCGTCGCGTGGGGTGCAGGTACGCGGCGGCGAGCCCAGCGAGTCGACGTCAGGCTCGACGACGAGGCTGCACGCGCTTAGAGCGCTGGCGATGAGCACGATTGCGAGGCGCGCCATCCGCGCATGCTCACTCGGTTGGAACCCAAACGAAATCACGCAGCCAGCCTCGCACGCCCAAGGCTGGCGCTGCAACGCGACCGAAACGAAGCAACTTATCGCTCTCAAAAGCGGTCATGCAATTGCGCAGCGACGCTCGCAAGCCCTGCGGATCAATGTTGGAACCAGCCACACATCTTCGATCCAACTGACTGAAACCATTCGCAATGCGGTGTTGCCCACAATCAGATCGCATTCTGTCCCCATGTCGTGTGTGTAACTTTCCAGGTACCCAGTCGCGTTTTTTGTTTGCGGCGTGATCGCGATGCCTAGAATCAGCCCGCATGCGCCCCGATGCTCTCGGTGAGCTAGCCGAGATGACGCAACGCTTGCTCGACGACCCCGATCTCGGGGTGGCGTTGCAGCGCGTCACGGACACGGCGCTGCGCATCTTCGAGGCCGACCACGCTTCGGTGCGGCTGTGCGCGGTCGACGGCCGGCTCGAGGTCGGCGCCCGCTCGGGCGTGGGCACCGATCGGCCGCCGCCGGTGTTCCACAAGGGCGAAGGCGTGCTCGGCTGGGTCGCCGCGACCGGTCACATCCTACGCGTCGACGACAGCTCGCTCGATCCGCGCTTCCAAGACCGTCGCGAGCGCGGCTTCGATGTCGGCTCGATCTTGAGCGTCCCGGTCGGCGTTGGCGCAGAGCGCAGCGCGCCGCGCGCGGTGCTGTCGCTCTCGTCGCCGCACGCCGGCGCGTTCAGCGAATCGGATGAAGCCGTCGCGCGCTTGCTCGCGAGCGCCGCAGCGCTCGCGCTGCGCACCGCCGAGCTGCGCGAGCTCGCGGTGACCGACCCGCACACCGGCGCGTACAACCGGCGCTGCCTCTTGCCGCGGCTGCGCGAAGAGATGCAGCGCGGCCTGCGCACCGGCGAGCACGTCAGCGTCGTGCTGTTCGATCTCGATCACTTCAAGCGCGTCAACGATCGCTGGGGCCACGCCGTGGGTGATGCCGTGCTGCGCGCCGTCGCCGACTGCGTGCGCGAGCAAGTGCGCGCGATGGACGTGCTGGTGCGCCGCGGTGGCGAAGAGTTCGTGCTGCTGCTCCCGCGCACCGACGCCGGCGAAGCGCGCGATGTCGCCGAGCGCGTGCGCTCGTATCTGGCGCGCGATCCACTCGCCGTACGAACGGGCGTCAACGTTCGCCAAACGATCTCGATGGGCGTCGCGACCTGGGACGGCACCGAATCGGCGGAAGAGCTCGAGGAGCGCGCCGATCTAGCGATGTACGAAGCCAAGCATATGGGCCGCAACCGCGTGGTGTGCGCGCAACCCATGCCGCTGATCGTGATCGCTCAGGCCATTGAGCGCGTACGCTAATCGCATGAGCCACGATGAATGGGTCGACGTGGTCGACGAGCGCGACGAAGTCGTCGGGCGCGCGACGCGCAGTCAGATGCGCCAGCACAACCTGCTGCACCGCAACGCGTCGGTGATTTGCCTCACCTCGAAAGGTGAGGTGTATGTGCACCAACGCATGCACACGAAGGACGTCTTTCCGAGCCTGTACGACCTGTTCGCGTCAGGCGTGGTGATGGCGGGCGAGAGCTACGACGCGGCCGCCGCGCGCGAGCTGAGCGAGGAGCTCGGCGTCACGGGGCCCACCCTCGAGCCCCTGTTCAAGCACCGCTACGAGGGCCCCAGCTCGCGCAGCTTCACGATGGTCTACCGCGTCGTTTGGGACGGACCGATCGTCTGGCAAGCTGAGGAGATCGCCTGGGGCGGAGCGCTGCCGGTCGCTGAAGCCGCGCAAAATGCTCAGCAATTTCATTATGTTCCTGATGGATTGGAGATTTTTCAGCGATACCTCGAGCGCTATCCGCTGAGCCCCGGCTGACCCCCTGCTTCATTTCCGATTCGGGGCCCGAACCCGTGAAAAGAGAGGTCGCTCACGACAAAAACGAAGCGCCCGGCGTTAAAGAAACACTCAAGAAACAGACTCGGACAACCCGCCGAAATATTGGCCTCGTACACATCACCCAGCGCGACAAATGGCCTGCGCCCGCGCGCAACGATGAGGTGACTGTGATGGCTGACTTCAAACGCACTGCATGGCTCCGCCGCTCCTCTCTGCTGGCGCTGGGGCTCTTGGCACTGAGCGCCTTTGGCTCCATTAGCTCCGCGTTCGCGGACGCTCCCCCTGACCTCGAGACCCGCGTCGCGGACCTCGAGGCCTACATTAACAATGGCGGCCCCAAGGCGCTGAACGCGCCCGGCCCCGGCCACAACGCGTGGATGATGACCTCCACGGCGCTGGTCCTTTTCATGACCCTGCCGGGCCTGGCGCTGTTCTACGGCGGCCTCGTCCGCAAGAAGAACATCCTCTCGGTCTGTGCGCAGTGCTTCGGCTGCGCCGGCCTGGTCTCGTTCATGTGGTGGGCCTTCGGCTACAGCCTCGTGTTCGACGCGGGCAGCCCGTTCCTCGGCGGCACCACGTTCACGATGTTCAAGGAAGTCGATTCGCTTCCAAACACGAACTACGCGTACTGGGTCTCCGAGAACATCTTCGCGATGTTCCAGATGATGTTCGCGATCATCACGCCCGCCCTGATCGTCGGCGCGATCGCCGAGCGCATGAAGTATTCGGCCGTCATGCTGTTCATCGCGATCTGGATGGTCGTCGTGTACTTCCCGATGGCCCACATGGTGTGGGGCATCGACGGCTTCATGAACGGCGTCTGGAACGCGGGTGCGTCCATCAAGGCCGTCGACTTCGCGGGCGGCACCGTCGTCCACATGACCTCGGGCTGGTCGGCGCTCGTGCTCTGCTTGATGGTCGGTAAGCGCCAGGGCTTCGGCACCAAGCCGATGGTCCCGCACAGCCTCACGATGACCGTGATCGGCACCGGCATGCTCTGGGTCGGCTGGTACGGCTTCAACGCCGGCAGCGCGGTCGCCGCCGACGGCGTCGCCGCCAACGCCTTCACCACCACGACGCTCGCAGCCGCCATCGCCGCCGCCGTATGGCCGGGCCTCGAGTGGATCACGCGCGGCAAGCCGACCGTCCTGGGCTTCTGCTCGGGCGCGGTCGCCGGCCTCGTCGTCATCACGCCCTGCGCGGGCTTCGTGACCCCCGGCAGCTCGATCCTGATCGGCGCCCTCGCCGGCGCGATTCCCTTCCTCGCCTGCACCAAGCTCAAGAGCGCGCTCGGCTACGACGACGCGCTCGACACCTTCGGCGTCCACGGCGTCGGCGGCACGCTCGGCTGCATCCTCGCGGGCATCTTCGCGACCCCCGAGGTCAACGCGAATCTCAACACCAACCTCGCGGACATCGTCGGCAAGACGCTGTGGCTCGAGCAGCTCAAGGCCGTCGGCCTTACCCTCGCGATCGCGGTCGTCGCGACCGTCGTCATTGCCAGCATCGTCAAGATGATCACCGGCCTTCGTCCGGATCAAGACGGCGAAGAAGCCGGCCTCGACTACTCGGATCACGGCGAATCCGGCTACCACGACACCGACGGTGGTGGTCACATGGAGTCGGAGCCCGCGGCTGCAATGATGTCCGGCCCCAGCGGCGCAGTGGTCGAAGCGAAGGGCTGATTCGCCTCGCGTGAGTCAAACGTGAACGGCGCATCGGGTTATCCGATGCGCCGTTTGCCTTTTAACCGTTGCGCCGCTGCCGCACGCGTTGTTGCATCGCGGCACCTGCCGTGACCGCCGCCACCGCTGAGCTCCAAGTCATCCTTCCGCTGCCCACCGAGGTGCCCGGCGAGCACCAAGTCAGGCTCACCCGCAAAGCGCTGACCGGCATGGAGGCGTACCAGCGCTTGTGGCAGGGGCCGCTGCGCATGGTGCTGCCCGCGAGCTCTGCGCGGGCGCAGAACCTCGACGAAGAGGTGTTCGACACCCGCCAGCTGCCGTTTGCGATCGACGTGTTGGATCTGGGATCGCCCGCGCTCCGCGAACGCGTGCGGACCGCATCGGTGGTGGTCAACACACCGAACCCCAGCTCAGCCGGATTGGCGAGCTACTGCAAACAGCTCGGCGTGCCGTACGTGCTCAACACCGAGTACACGCTGCGCACGCGCTGGCAGATCGCGCGCGCCGAGATGCAGGCTGGACCGCGGTTGTTGCGGCGGCTGGTCTGGGAGGCCGAGCACGAGCTGCGCACGTTGCGCGAGGTTGCGCTGGCCAGCGCGATCCAATGCAACGGGACGCCGACCTATCGCGCGTATCGCCCGTTCAATCGCAACGCCCTGCTCTACTTCGACACCCGCACGACGGAGAGCATGCTCGCGACGACCGAGCACATGCGTGCGCGAGCGGCGCGACGTGCTGGTGGTGAACCGTTGCGCTTGGCTTTCTCTGGCCGCCTCAACGCGATGAAGGGCGCCGACGACCTGCCTAAGGTCGCCAAGGCGCTCCGGGCGAGTGGAGTGCCCTTCCATCTCGACATCTGCGGCGCTGGCCCGCTCGAGGCGGAGATGCGGCGCGAGGTCGAGCGCGAGGGCCTCGCGAGCTGCGTGACGTTTCGCGGCATCCTCGACTTCGAGACCGAGCTCACGCCGCTGATGCGCGACGAGATCGACCTGTTCGTGTGCTGTCACCGCCAGGGCGACCCGTCGTGCACCTATCTGGAGACGTTCGCGTGCGGCGTACCGATCGTCGGCTATGCGAACGAAGCGTTCAGCGGATTGCTCGGGCACGTGCGTGGTGGCGAGGGCGTGGCAATCGGCGATGTGCAGGGGCTTACCGACGTGATCGGCCGGCTCGCGCGGCCGGAGGCGTGCGTGCGGCTCGAGACGATGGGCCTGGCAGCGCTCGACTTCGCGCGGCTGCACACGTTCGAGGCGACGTTCGAGCGGCGCATCGAGCACTTCAGGTCGGTCGCGTGCCCGCGCGCTTGATCAGACGTGCTCGGCGATCTTTGCGGCGAGCGCTTTGCCTTCGTCGTTGCTGAGCTTCAGCGCCTTCCAGCCCACGCCGAGGCCCTTGCCGTCGGGGTGCTTGGGGATGATGTGGAAGTGCACGTGGAACACGGCTTGGTGCGCGCCAGGACCGTTGTTCTGCAGGATGTTGAATTCCTGGACGCCGGTGGCAGCGATGACGGCGCGGGCGATGCGCGGGAGGACGCGGCCGATGGCGGCGGAGGACTCGTCGCTGAGCTTGTCGACGGTCGCGGCGGGCTCCTTGGGGATGACGAGGACGTGGCCCTCGCAGAGCGGGGCGACGTCGAGGAAGGCTAGGACGAGGTCGTCTTCGTAGACGCGGTGGCAGGGGATCTCGCCGCGGATGATCTTGGAGAAGATGGTGTCGGCCATGGGCGAGGAGGCTACACCGGCATCAGCGCTCGAGCAGCTCGATCAGCTGCTGCTTGGCTTCATCGCTCAACCGCCGAAAGCGCGCCGGTGGCATCAACCCGCCGTGGTCGAGCGGCAGCATGATCCGAGAGATGGCGCGCTGCTTCTCTTCGCGGCTCATCTCGCTCAAGTCGACGTTGAAGCGGGCGCGCGACAGCGTCTCGTCCAAGCGGTCGTTGTGGCATTGGCCGCACGCTTGGAGCAGCACTTCTTCGCCGGTCATGCCGGGCTCGGTGACGAAGCCCATGCGCGCGAGCAGCTCTTCGTCGTCGGGGAAGACCTCGCGAATGTCGGGCAGGTCTTCGCGGGCTAAACGGCCTTCGCGATAGTCCGTGTATGCGGCGGTCATCGCGGCGAGCTTGTCCTTATCGGTGACCTTAACGTCGTGATATGGCACGGAGATGGCCTGGCCGTTGCGCGCGCGCTCGTAGATAGCGTCCCAAGTCTCGCTCTCGCCGGGCACGGAGTTGTCATCCGGCTGGTTGCCGCCGAGCGACGCTGTGCTCTCGCTGATCTCGCTGTTGATCGCCGCGCTCAGGTAGGCGTTGGGCTGCGGGCCCGGGTTGGCGAAGAACAGCGTCGAGCTCATCACACCCGGCTGTGAGCGCAGCGCGATGTCGTCGGCGGTCAGGCCGCCGATGCCCTCGTCGCCCTTCGCCGCCAGATAGTCGCGGATGATTGCCTTGCCGCCCGGCACGAAGCTGTAGAACCAGTGGTTCCATGGCGGCTCGAACTCCTGCATGCGGAGGAGCTTCGGCGTGTCGGGGCCATCGGGCTGATGGCAAACACGGCAGTCGCTCGGCGTGTTGGCGAGATCCTCCTCGGCATACACGTTGACGTTGCGCCAGCCGACCTCGGCGCGTTCGGTCAACAGATCGCCAGGCTTGCAGCCGGCCGCGTTGCACTCCTGATCGAACGTGAACAAGTAGAACTGCAGCTCGCCGGCGGTGCGATCGCGCACGGCGATCTCGGAAAATTGCTCGCCGCGCGCGAACGCGATGAACAGCAGCTCGACCCCGTCGGTTTCGCTCTCCGGTCGAATGAAGATGACGCGCGGGTTGATCGAAGACACCGAGCGCGCGACCAGCGACGTGGAGTGACCGGTCAGCGCGAACAGCTGCTTGGTGCCGGGCTCGTTGACGCCGAACGCTTGGCGCAGCTCAACCAAGCTGGTGATCTTCGGTGGCTCGCGGCGACAAAACACGTCGAGCACGGCATCCGAGCGATCGCGCGAGCACAGCCGCTCCTTTTGAGCGGCACCGGTCTCGAGCGGCGTCGCCTCTCGCACGAGTGGCCCGGTGGGCGCCCGTTTCTCAGCTGCGCACGCGCCCGCGATCAGGGATAGCGCCAGCGCGCCGTGCAGCACCTGCAGCTTGCCCAAATCGATCGCCACGACCCCTACCTAGCCGGCTCGACCGCCGCTTGAGCTGCGCTCAAACCGCAGCGCGACCCGCAGTCGACCCCGAGACGGCCTACGCGTGACGCAGCGCAACGAAGCGTGCCCGGCGCGCATCGAGAACGCGGTGAACGGACCCACGTGGTGCCTATAGATGCCCTTGACCCCACGCGATCATGTCGGTAACGGGTCGGTCACCCTGGGTGTCGGGTACGAGGGAGCGGGCTTCATGGTTGGAATGAATCGTTGGCAGTTCGGTTTGCTCGCGGCGCTGGCGTTGTTAAACGCGCCGGCTTTGGCTCAAGACGATCCGTTCGCCGATGAGCCGGCCGATAGCGAGCCAAGCGCCGCGCCGACGCCTGACGAAACGGCACCCGACGCGGCTGAAGAAGGCCCCGCGCCCGAGCCGACAGAACCGCCGGAGGGCACGGAACCCAAGCCCGACGCCGAGCCCGAGCCCACGACGGAGGCCGATGCGAGCGCCGAGGTCAGCACGGACGCGAGCTTGAGCCTGCGCAACACTTCTGACATCGACGCGGCGCCCACGGCGGTGCCGGTCGCTCCGGCTTCCGAGCCCTACCTGACCGGCTCGCGCATCCGCCGGCCGCGCTTGATGGTCGACGGCGCGCTGATCATCAACGCCCCGATCCGGACCGAGGTACAGGGTCGCGAGTATCTCCAGCTCCGCCGCCAGGCGGGCGGCGCAGCACCGCCGGACACCACCGCCGCGCTCGGCCAAGGCGGCGCCGGCACGAGCCGGATCGAGCTGCGGCTGCAGCCCACGCTCGTGTTGCTCAACGGCCGCCGCTTGGTGAGCGCGCCGTTCTTCGGGCCGAGTGGCACCGACTACGTCGACATCAACCAGATCCCGATCGCGTTGATCGAGCGCGCCGAGATCGCCAGCGGCCTGCAAGCTGGCGTGTACGGCGAAGGCGCGATGGGCGGCGTCACGAACTTCATCACGCGGCGCGACGTGGATGGCATCGACGTCGAGCTGGGCGGCCAGGCGACCGACAAATTCGATCAAGGTGAAGCCGACGTGA
>Ga0193752_1002161_pt1 | contig 15142 bp, 14 predicted proteins | sample H1c1metaG_FD_144924 | JGI IMG/M metagenome (GOLD analysis project Ga0193752, IMG submission 144924) | Soil microbial communities from a riparian zone of the East river system, Colorado, United States - H1c1 | ecosystem: Environmental > Terrestrial > Soil > Riparian zone | place: USA: East River... | reverse complement strand
GGAGGCGATATGACATAGGGGATGATGAGATTGCCATCGGTATCGTGGGCCGTATCGTGCCAGTGAAGAATCACGCCCTCTTCGTAGCCGCAGCGGCAAAGGCCCTGAGCCGGACAACGCAGAAGCTCCGCTTTATTATTGTCGGCGATGGGGATATGCGCACAACTATGGAAGGCGAGTTTCGCCTCGCAGGCATTGATTACGCGTATTATCCGCAAGAGCGTCGGCATGCTCAGGCCATCTGTATCTCCTGGCAGACGGAGATGGACGAAGTGCTTGCGGGGCTGGATATAGTCGCCCTTACCTCTCATAATGAAGGGACGCCCGTTTCATTGATCGAGGCGCAGGCTGCCGGCCGGCCGGTGGTTAGCACAGGTGTGGGCGGCGTGGCCGATGTAGTGGCGGACGGACATACCGGTTTCGTCACACCCGCCGGGGATGCTGATGCATTTGCTACGGCCTTGCTAAAGCTCACTGATGATGCCGGCACAAGAAACGCCTTTGCTTCAGCAGGTTGCGAGGCAGTACAACGCCGGTTCTCCTATACACGGCTGGTGGAAGATATGAATGGCTATTACCGAAGATTGTTAGCAGAAAAACAAGTTAATAAATAACACTTAGTTTAATAGGCTATCTGTGCGCTACGGGACGCCTGATAAAAATTGAAGTCTTGTAAAGGCTTGTTATTCGCGAAATCCGACGGGAACTAATCCCTAATATTGTGCGGTTGAATCACTTAGGAATTTTATATAAAATTACCTATATGTTAAGCGATGCACAATGAGTAAAATGGATATTTCAATCATTATTCCCTGCTTTAATGCCCAAGAATATCTTTTAGACGCACTGGAAAGCGTCCGCCAGTCGAATAACCTGGACAATTACCGGTATGAGATCGTCATAGTCAATGATGGCTCGACTCATCCCGACATGCTAAAGCTCCTGGAGGAGGTTGAGGCTCCCGATTGCACTATTATCCATCAGCCGAATAAGGGGCCGGGTTCGGCCCGCAATACCGGCATTCGCCATGCCACCGGCAAGTTTCTGCTGTTGTTGGACAGCGACAATAAGGTTCGGCGCAATTTCATTGATTTAGGGATCTGGACCCTGGAACGCCATCAAACGGACATATTGTATGGACAGCCTGCATTCTTTGGTGAATCAGAAGAACCGAGGTTTAAAGCTCATCCGTTCAACCTTCAGACTTTATTAAAGGGCAATTATATCGATACGTGTAGCATTATGCGCAGAAAAGTGTGGGAGGATATCGGTGGCTTCGATGAGGAGAAAATTGTTATCGGGCATGAGGACTGGGATTTTTGGATCAGGGCCGGCAAGGCAGCCAAGAAATTTCATTTTCTCGATGAAGTGCTTTACGATTACCGGATATCAGGTCAGTCGCTGATCATGCGGATGAATGAGCCTAGTCACGCTTACAAGGTGCACGAGTACGTCTACCAGAAGAACATTGATCTGATCATGCAGTATTATAACCGGATGGCCGTTGAATGTCAGCTGTACCGCCATGATAAGGAAAAGCCCCTACGATCATTTGTTAAGTACACTTATAATAAGCTGCAGAACAGCAAATTAAAAAGCATCAGGGCTATATTCTCCTGATTCCCTTTATACTGTCTTTGCCATGCTGTTTACTTCCGCCTCCCTCCTTCTGTTTATATGTATACTTTTCCGCGTTAATTATATTAAAGCATTAATAAAGTATCAGGTTTGCCTGCTTATTGCCGGGAGCCTGGCATTTTATTTTGTCAATAGCCAGGCCTTTGGGCTACTGGTGATGGCTTTCGTGGGCATCAATGCATGCCTGAGCTGGCTTATGTCTGATCAGCACGCCGGCCGAAAAAAGTGTGTTACAATGAAACCGTGCTATGAGTGAAGTGTCTACTATCGGTCAGGTCCGCAAAGGGGGTAATTACTGGCAGGATACCTGGAAGTTCCGTGAGCTCATTTATGTACTTAGCTGGCGGGATATTAAGATCCGCTACAAGCAGACCTTTATAGGGGCTGCATGGAGCGTTATCCGCCCACTGCTCACCACGATCATTTTCACAATCGTGTTCAGCGGCATTGTAAAGGTGGGTAACCCTTCTGCTTCGCCGTACGCGCTGATGGTTTTCGCCGGCATGCTGCCCTGGCAGTTCTTTTCCAATGCGCTCAACGAAGCCAGCAACAGCCTCGTAGGCAGCTCCAACCTCATTACCAAGGTATACTTCCCGCGAATCATCATACCCATCAGCGCGGTCATCACCAACCTTGTGGACTTCTGCATATCGATACTCATCATGATTGCCATGATGCTCTGGTACCGGTTCGTCCCGGGCGTCCAGGTCCTCTTTCTGCCGCTCTTCATCCTGCTGATGGTAATGCTGGTCTTCGGCACCGGCTTGTATTTCACAGCCCTCAATGTCCGCTACCGGGATTTTAAGTTCATTATCCCCTTTATGCTGCAGGTAGGCATTTACATTACGCCGGTGGCTTTCAGCAGCGGAAATGTTCCTGAAAAGTGGCGGCTGTTATACGCCCTCAACCCGATGGCCGGGATCATCGATGGTTTCCGTTGGTGCCTGCTGGGTGACGCCATGTACTGGCCGGGCCTGTATGTATCCTGCGCAATGAACGCCATGCTACTGGGGACAGGCCTTATTTATTTCCGCAGGAAGGAGAAAACATTTGGCGACCATATCTGATACTGTTTTGCTATAACTGGCTCCGGCCGTGATGAAATTATTATGAGTGAGTGTGTGATAGAAGTGTCGGGAATGAGTAAAGAATATGTGCTGAACCATGAAGGGGCTCAATCGGCAGATACTTCGCTGCGCGAAGTCATGGCATCGGGTCTGAAAAGGATCGGATCACTCAGGGTTTCGCGGGAAAAGCTGCAGCCCGTCAGCACGGAAAGGTTCCTGGCGCTGGATGATATCAGCTTCAAGGTGAACCAGGGCAGCCGCCTTGGGGTGATCGGGAGCAACGGGGCAGGTAAGAGCACCCTGCTGAAGATCCTTTGCAGGATTATCAGCCCCAGTTCAGGCCAGGTTGAGGTTCGCGGCAAGGTGGCCAGCCTGCTGGAAGTGGGCACCGGCTTTCACCCGGAGCTTACCGGCAGGGAAAACATTTTCCTCAACGGCATCATCATGGGTATGAGTCGCGCAGAAATCAGGAGAAAGTTCGACGAGATCGTCGCATTCGCGGAGATAGACCAGTTCCTGGATACGCCTGTAAAGCGATACAGCAGCGGCATGTACATGAAGCTCGCATTCTCGGTATCGGCTCATATGGAGCCGGAGATCCTGATCATCGATGAAGTGCTTGCCGTAGGAGACGCCGCCTTCCAGAAGAAATGCCTGGCCAAGATGGATGAGATCAGTAAGAAGGAAGGCCGGACCATCCTGTTCGTCAGCCACAATATCGAAGCGATCAAGGCATTTTGCACCGAGGGCATTTTTCTGCAGAAAGGCCGGCTGTGCGCCTCCGGAGATATACATTCCGTGATCGACGCTTACGTTACGTCCTACAGCACCAAGGCTACCACTTTTAAGGCAAGGGAGGAGAAGGACATTTTTATTAAAAAGATCTCTGCCGTCGAAGAGGATGTTCCTTACAATACCGAAGTTCGGCTGCAGGCAGAGATCTATTCGAGCAGGGACGTGCCTGAGTATATGATGGGCATCAGCCTTTCCACGAGTACAGACACCCTCGTGGGCGCCGCTCAGCTGCCTTGCCGGACTTCATTGACCAAGGGAACCAATATCGTAGACATTCGCGTACCGGTACGCAACCTGGTGCCGGGCAAATACAAATGTACCACGGCCATTGCCCTCGACTCCATTACGAATGTGCAGGACGTGGTTCCTGACTTTCCATCTTTTACGATTGTACCTGATGAGACCAGCGAGGCCCTCTTTGCCAACTGGCATAACAACTGGGGCGGAAATTTTCTGGCAGGCTCTGCCATTGTATAAATAAGGCAGATACTAAAGCACTCTAAGCATGATCAAGCATACTATTAAACGATTGGCCAATCATTTTGGCTATCAGGTTTCGCGGATACAGCCGCAGGTGGCGCCGACCCCGGTCCCAGCACCGGCGCCGGCCACATCCATTAACGCAGATGATTTTCACCTGCTTCCGAAAGCGGGCATCACCTATTCTCACGATCTGCTCTACACCTTTCACAACTGCGACTTTATTCAGGAGCCGAAGTTCCGGGCGTCTTACAATCTGGGTAGGGCGACGGACGTCAACAACACTGTTCTCCATGGTGACAACGAGATATACTGGAGGATCCACGTCCTTTGCTGGGCGGCGGCCCATGCCGCAAAGCTGGAAGGGGATTTCGTGGATTGCGGGGTGAATACCGGTATTTTTTCCCGGGCCATCATTAATTACACGGACTTCAATGCCACCGGCAAAAAGTACTACCTGCTGGACACCTTTACAGGTCTGGACCCCAGGTATAGCACGGAGCAGGAACTGGCCCAGGATCTCAATAAGAATTACATAGAGAACCGCCATACCCTTTACGACCAAGTGCTGGAAACCTTTCGGGGTTTTAATGTAAAGATCATCAAGGGCGCGGTCCCGGATGTGCTTCCGCAGGCGGACACCGAGCGGATTGCTTTCCTGTCCATAGACATGAATTGCGTACAGCCGGAAGTGGATGCGCTGGAATTCTTCTGGGATAAAATGGTTTCCGGGGGAATCATCATTCTGGATGATTACGGCTACGGGAATGTACACAACGATCAGAAGATTGCTCACGATGCGTTCGCGGCTTCCAAAGGCGTGGAAATACTGACCCTGCCCACCTGCCAGGGCATGATGATCAAGCCTTAATCGCGTAGACCAACGCTCAGAAATAAGATTATGTCCATTGACACAAGGGTCGAAATAGGCCTCGAAGGGATCGATAGGGGCCATCACAACATCACATACCGCGGCGTCAACTGCATCAAATGCCCGATGGACTATGTCCTGTACCAGATGATCATCGGCGCGGTGAGGCCCGACCTGATCATTGAGATAGGTACGAATGAGGGAGGCAGTGCATTGTACATGTCGGACCTGTTGCAGCTTTACGGCTTCGGCACAATTCATACGATCGATATCGACGACCGGGTACATCCCCTGGTAAAACAGCAGCAGAATATCCAACGCTTTTCCGGTGGCTGGGCGGCCTATGATCTGGACCGCGCCCGCAAGTACAAAAAAGTCCTGGTCATCGAAGATTCTTCTCATGCCTACGCCAATACCCTGGACGCCATTACGTATTTCGCCCCAGTCGTTTCACCAGAATCTTACCTGATCGTGGAAGATGGTATTGTCGATGCGCTGGGCAGGTCTGAAGAGTTTGGTGGCGGGCCGGTAAAGGCGATCCGTGAGTTCCTCGAAACCCATCCCCAATTCCGCCCCGACCTTGCCTGGAGTGACTTCTTCGGCAAGAATGCCACGTTCAATACCATAGGATACCTTAAACGAATCACCGAATCATGAATGAGCTGGAAGCAGGGTGGACCGGAGAGCGCCTGGAGCCCTTCGTTTATTCCGAAAATACCAATGAGCATCTCCACCGCTACGCTATGGCTATGGAGCTGGCAGTTGGGAAAAAGGTGCTGGATATAGCTTCCGGCGAAGGCTATGGCAGCGCCCTGCTGGCAGGCCTTGCTGACGAGGTTGTGGGGGTGGATATTGCCCCCGAGACTATACTGCTGGCAAGCCAGCGTTATAAGGCCGATAACCTGCGCTTCCTGACAGGCGCCGCGGACGCCATTCCCTGGGAAGATCACTATTTTGATCTCGTGGTTTCGTTTGAAACCATCGAGCACCACGACCGGCATGAGGAAATGATGCGGGAGCTCAGGCGCGTGCTGAAGCCCGGGGGCCTGCTGCTGATCTCTTCACCGGACAAGCGGTACTACAGCGATCTTCCGGGCTACCGGAATCCCTTTCATGTAAAGGAACTGTATCAGCATGAATTTGAAAGCCTGCTCAGCTCACACTTCGCCGAAACGTCTTTTCTGAAGCAGAAGTCCATCTATGGCTCGGTGGTAGTTCCCTTGAAGGACGAAAACCCTTCAAATGATTTCATCCCGGCTTATAAAGGTGATTATGCGGCCATCCGGTCGGCCGAAATGGAGGCTGTTTACCTGATCGGACTGGCTTCGGATGCCCCGCTTCCGAAACTTAAAACCAGCTTGTTTGATGGCGCAGCCGTGCTACAGAAACAGTTTGAGTTGCTTAGCCGGAACGTCACCGATGTCGTTACCGCAGCTGTTGCAGCACGGGTCACCCATGAAGTAACTGAAAAGGTAAGCCGGGAAGTGAGTGAACGGGTGGAGCGGGAAACGACTAAAAAGATGATGGAGACACGTAGTTATAAAATTGGCAACCGGCTCATCAGGCCTTTTGTTGCATTAAAAAAAATCCTGCATGCCTGAGGTTTCCGTAATAGTCCCCAATTATAACCATGCCCCTTATCTGAGGCAGCGGCTCGATAGTATCCTGAACCAAAGCTTCCAGGATTTTGAGCTCATCATCCTGGATGATTGTTCCACCGACAGCAGCCGGGAGGTCATAGAATCCTATCGTCATCATGAGAAGGTATCCGCCATCATCTACAATGAGAAGAATAGCGGAAGCACCTTTAAGCAATGGGAAAGAGGCATGGCGCAAGCCAGGGGCAAATGGCTGTGGATCGCCGAGAGCGACGATTTTGCGGCGCCCGAATTCCTGGAGGTCCTGATAAGGGAAGCCCGTTCCCACAATAATATCGGCATTTCGTATTGCAGCTCGCATTGGGTGGACGATCGCGGGATTCCCGGCAAGGACTTGTCTATGTACCATCATTCGTTTGTTAAGTCAGGCCCGCAAGAGGTTCGCGAACAGATGCTGATCCACTGCACGGTCCAGAATGCAAGCTCAGCGCTGATCCGCCGGGATCTGGCGATCACCGCGATTCGTGGATTGTGGCGCTACAAGGCCTGCGGCGACTGGATCTTTTATGTTCGTTTGCTGCAGCATGCCGACCTGGTGCACACGGCCGACAAGCTGAATTATTTCAGATGGTATCACGATAACATTTCCAACAAAGCCAGTAAGAACGGCCTGTGGATTACTGAAGGCGTCGATACCCTTAGGAATGTCCGTTACCGGAAAGCAGGGTTTACTAAGGAACAGGTCTACCGTGTGGCAGCGCTTTGGTACTATAAGATAAAGCCGCTACCCTGGAGGAAAAAGCTTAGAGCATCTACGGGATTATTTTATCCATTATCAAGGTACCTGGCATTAAGAATAGGCCTGGTATAGTCCGGATCAACTGACACGAGGCAGCCGGGCTGCCCATGATAATCTTATGCACCAAAAGAACAACTTCGATTTCCTGCGCCTGCTGTGTGCTTTATTTGTAATCACTACGCATTCATTTGCCCTCTCGGGGTTTTGTTTCCAATGCGATTGGTTGTACTGGGCCAGCGGCGAATACATAAACCTTTCCCATCTCGGATTGAACGGTTTGTTTGCCATAAGCGGATACCTGATTTTCCAAAGCCTGGTAAGAAGCAGGCAGCTGATCGATTTCTATTGGAAAAGAGTGCTTAGGGTCTTTCCGGGGCTCTTTGTTGTTTTACTGCTGACTATTCTGCTGGCGCCTTTTGTTTATGAAAACAAGTCAGTCACATTCTTAAACAACCGCTGGGTCTGGACCTATATTCCCAGCAATTTATCCTTGTACAGGATGCAGTTAGGTATTGACGGCATTTTTGATGATAATCCCTATAAGAACGTAATAAACGGCAGCCTCTGGACAATTCCCTATGAGTTCGTCATGTACATGTGCGTGTCCTGTTTGATTTTTTTTCGTCACAACAGAAAGACTATGCTCGTTCTTTTGGTGGCTGCCTTCCTGCTGGTGCTCTGTGGCCACCTGGTGTTCAGAGAAAAGCTCGCCATGTACCAGTTCGGGATTTTAAACGGAGGATTTCTCTCTGATATCGGCATCTATTTCATCTTAGGCGCCATCCTTTCTGCTGCAAAAATCGAAACACTTAAGTATCGAAATCTATTGCTGGTAATATCCTGTACTACCTGGGTGTTAGCAATCGCATTGCGTCTGCCAAGCTTGGTATATGTCATTTCCTCTTCCCTGTCCTTTGTTCTTTTGGGTCTGAAATCGACACCCTGGATCCGGGACACCCGCGGAAAGCTGGGAGACTTGTCCTATGGTATTTACATATACGGGTTCCCTGTGCAGCAAACACTTGAACACTATTTCAGCCTTGAATACCTGCCGCTGATAATCTGCACTGTAGTTATCGCCTTTCCACTGGCTTACTTGTCCTGGCATTTCATTGAAGCCCCTATGCTCCGCCTCAAGACTATTCGCCTGCCGGTAATGCGTAAAATGCGGGCGCTAAAAGCCTGATAAGCTATGCGTATAACCTGGCCACGGAGCCAATGTTGTTTCGTTAAGGTATTTCTGCTGATTCGATGAGCAATGCCCCCGACACTGGGCGGCCTCATCTGCATGCGGCGCACCATCGGCTCGAAAAGCAATTGTTTGAGAGCAGCATTACACGCTGACCTTGTACTTCTCCCGGAAGAACTCCACCGTCTTTTTAAGACCTTCCGCAAAACGTTGCGTAGGCTGATAGCCTAACAATATTTGCGCTTTCGAAATATCCGCGAGGGAATTGCGGATGTCGCCGGCACGCTCCTCACGATACGTGGCTTCGTGCTCTATGCCCAATATCTCCCGAATGGATTCGTACAGGTAGGTAACTGAGAAATTCTCGCCTACCGCGATATTGTAAGCCTGTCCAAAGGCGGCTTCATTAGTGCAGAGCATGCCGCGGATATTAGCCTGTACGGCATTGTCGACATAGGTAAAATCCCGGGTTTGCAGACCATCCCCGTTGATGTACACTGGTGTGCCATGCATGACGCCACTGACGAATAGCGGTATAACGGCCGCATACGGCCCGTCAGGATCCTGCCGGGGGCCGAAAATGTTGAAATAGCGGAAGCCAATGGTCTTCATGCCATAGAGTGAGCTAAACACCTCGGCGTACAGCTCATTCGTCTTTTTGGTAACCGCATAGGGCGATAGAGGGTTGCCCGTCCGCGTTTCTACTTTAGGCAGGTTTGGCTCATCGCCATAGACCGACGATGAAGAAGCGTATACAAAGGTCTTTACGCCTGCATCCTTGGCTGCCGTAATGATATTTACAAAGCCGGAAACGTTCACCTCGTTGCTCGTCACCGGGTCTTTTACCGAGCGAGGCACGGAGCCCAGCGCGGCCTGATGGCTGACATGGTCTATGCTGCGACAGGCCTCTTCGCAGGTTGCGAAGTTGCGGATGTCGCCGGGAAGAAACTCAAAAGCAGGATAGGCTGAAAAAGGCTCCAGATTCTTTTCGAAGCCAGTCGCCAGGTTGTCAAGCACACGCACCTTTTTAGCGCCATGCTGCAGCAGGTAAGTTACAATATGGGAGCCGATAAAGCCGGCGCCACCGGTTATGAGGAAGCTTTTCTCGGAAAGGTCCTCACTATGAAAATCCTGCATCATTCAAATAAAAATTGCGTCTACGCACTATTAACCCTCCCCCACATTCCCCTCACATTCCTTCTCACATTCACCACATCCCCTCTACAAGCTCCAGTATTTGAGCTCTTTGATCTTATTGCGGTAGGTGCCTTTAATATCAACGAGCAGCGCCCGCGGAGTGGTAATGCTCTTAAAATAGGCTTCGTCCAGCTCGCTGTATTTCTGATGATTCACCGCGATAATGACCGCATCGTAATCCTTGTCCGGTGCTGCTTCCAGCCCAAAACCGTATTCATGCTGCAGCTCTTCGCTATCGGCATGGGGGTCCACCACGTGCACTGTCACATGGAAGCTCTGCAGCTCACGAACCACATCCGCTACCTTGGAGTTCCGAATATCTGTCACGTCTTCCTTAAACGTACAGCCCATTACCAGCACCTTCGACTTCGATACATTGGCGCCGTTTTTAATTATGCTCTGCACAGTTTTCTTTGCTACATACGCCGCCATTTCGTCGTTGATATTTCTTCCTGCCAGGATCACGCGGCTGTTATAACCGAGCTGCGCGCTCTTATAGGTCAGATAGTAAGGATCCACGCCAATGCAATGACCGCCGACCAGGCCGGGGTAAAACTTTAGAAAGTTCCACTTGGTTCCGGCAGCTTCCAGTACTTCGTAGGTATTGATGCCCAGCTTATCGAAGATGATCGACAACTCGTTCATCAGCGCGATATTGAGATCGCGCTGGGTATTTTCAATGATCTTGGCGGCTTCGGCCACTTTTACGGATGAAGCGCGGTGTACGCCTGCTTTTACAACGAGCTCATAAATTGGTGCAATCTCGTCGAGGGCTTCGGCATCCGATCCGCTAACCACTTTCACAACATTCTCCAGCGTATGCACCTTATCTCCCGGGTTGATGCGCTCCGGGGAATAACCGAATTTATAGTCGACGCCCGCTTTTAAGCCGCTGATCCTGTCGATCACCGGCAGGCAATCTTCTTCGGTGCAGCCAGGGTACACGGTGCTTTCGAACACAACGTAGTCGCCCTTCTTGATCACTTTGCCGATCGTTTCTGATGCGCGCAGCACGGGAGTCAGATCCGGCACATTGTGCTCATCCACCGGTGTAGGCACGGCCACTACAAAGAAGCGGGCTTCGCGCAGGACGTCGAGGTCCGTAGTGAACTGAATACTGCAATTGTCAAAGGCTTCGCGCTCCAGTTCATTGCTCGGGTCTATGCCCTGCTTCATGAGGTTAACGCGTTTCTCATTGATGTCGAATCCGATGACATCAATCTTGCGGGCAAAAGCGAGGGCGATAGGAAGGCCTACGTAGCCAAGGCCGATAAGGGCAAGCTTATACTCTTTGTTTAAGAGTTGCTGATACATGAAATAGAGTAAACTAGTGGGTAATATAAAGCGTATTAGCGCTTTTTAAGGCGGTGCAAACTTAATCATTGTTAGCTGCCGGCAAAGTATCCTTTATATAACGCAATGTCAATGACCCGGCTCGGGCGAGACGGATACGCAATAATCAAATATTGAAAAAATCAAAGCCGCATCCCTGAGGAATGCGGCTCCGAATATGTTGAAAAATTAGAATAACTATTCGCCAACCTTCTTACCCTTGCTTTCGGCTGCAGTCTTGCGGATAATCTCGCGCGCAGGGCGCGTCTTGCCAAATGATCCGATGCTGATTTTACCGCGCTTGGTTTTCTTATCTCCTCTGCCCATAATGATGTTTTTTAAGTAAAAAATTTCTTGTGAGTTGCAAAAATAAAAAAAGCAGGCGACATACGCCTGCTTCTTTTATGATGCATCAATCGGGTTAAGCTGATTTGCGGCCTTTCTTGCCTGCCTTGATAGCGGTAGAAAACTCCTTACCAGCCTTAAACTTAGGCACTTTGGTAGCCTTGATCTTGATAACTGCGCCGGTCTGAGGGTTGCGGCCGTTGCGGGCTGCGCGATCAGATACGGAGAAGGTGCCGAAGCCAACCAGGGTCACGCGGTCGCCCTTCTGCAGCGCGCCTACGATATTACCGGTAAAGGAATCCATAGCGGCGTTAGCCTGCGTCTTGGTAATGCCTGCGTCGCCGGCAATTTGCTCAATGAGTTCTGCTTTGTTCATGGCAGTGTTGGTTGTTAAAAATGATGAAGTAGTTGGAGGTGGGGACAAATATAGTCAGCTTAACGGCAGTTCCAAACAAGAAAAATATTTTTTTGGTCGCCTGAAAGCCTTGCCTGTCGCCTGTTTCAGCTTATTAATCGCTGCAGAATGCCCTGGCTGTAGGGTGATTTTTAATGATTGGTGCACCTGGTCGCCCATACTTTGCCTTTGGGTTGAACGGATCACCAAAAGACCGGCGTTAACCTTCTACGCGCATAACCGACCGGAAAGCGATGGTTTTGTCGCCAAATTTCTTCAATCCTTTCTCCCGCATGATCGGCGCATGTTTGCGGACATAATCATGATAATCCTCCAGCGAATCGCACATGTACTGCGCGCTGTAGGTAATGCCTTCGGTATCATCCTGCTCCAGCAGCCGGCAAAGCCGGCTTTCGATAAACAGGCCTGTACGCAGGAGCTCCGGCATATGCTCTTCTTTCATCCAGCGTACCCAATCGGCAGCGATATTATTGGCAACTTTTACGGTGACGTTGTAGATGATCATATGAAACCCCCCGGCCCCCTAAAGGGGGTGATTGGATTGGGAATGGGTAAAGATATAAAGTGTGGGAATTGGAAAAAGCATGCCGTAGGGTATTTACCTGTCACCCACTTTAGAGGTAGGAGGGTGTCAGGGGTGGGGGTCACCATTTCTTCTCAATGCTCTCCAGGATGGCCAGGTAGCTGGCGTAACGGTCCACTGTGATCGTCCCGGCGGATACGGCGGCTTTCACGGCGCAGCCCGGCTCGTCGATATGGATGCAGTTGTTGAAGCGGCATTCGTTTAGTATGCGGCGCATTTCGGGGAAGTAATGGGAGAGCTCCTCACGCGCCATATCGATGAGGCCGAATTCTTTCACCCCCGGAGTGTCAATAATGCGACCCCCGCCGGTGACTTCCGGCAGGTCAAACATTTCCGCAAAAGTCGTTGTATGCTGGCCCTTGCCGCTCCAGCCGCTGACCTCCATAGTGCGTAGCGCCAGGTCCGGCATTAGCGCATTGATCAGGGTGCTCTTGCCAACACCGGAATGCCCGCTGAATAGAGTCGTGCACCCGGCAATGCGGTCCCGCAAGGCAGCGATCGAATCGGGGCGCAACGCGGAGATGGCGAATACCTCATACCCTGCGTCCTCGTACTGGCTGCGCCACTCAGCCAGTTGTGCGGTATGCTTCTCGCTATGCAGGTCCACCTTGTTGACGACGATGATCACCGGGATATGATAGGCTTCCGCAGTGACGAGAAAGCGGTCTATAAACCCATTGGACGTGCGTGGCTCCGCGAGCGTTGCGAGAACAAGAGCCGCATCCAGGTTGGCGGCTACGATATGTTTATGATTCCGGTTATGAGGCGATACCCGGACTATATAATTCCGCCGGGGGGCGACATCCCGGATCATCGCCGTGTTAGCGGTTTCGTCCTCGACATCATAATACACGATATCCCCAACGGCAATAGGATTGGTGGAAGCGATATCTGTATCGATCTTGAGTTTGCCACGGATACGTGCCTGCCAGGTGCGGCCTGCATTGTCGCGCAGCATGTACCAGCTGCCGGTCGATTTGTAGATCAGTCCTTCACCTGTCTTCATCAAAATAAAAGTCCATTGTTTAACTGGGATCCCCGCCTGTCGCCTGTAACCCTGGAGCAGGAAAGTATGAGGGTTCGCCTATTCATACCGCAAAGCTACAATGGGATCGAGGCGTGACGCTTTGATGGCCGGGTAAATGCCGGAGATAATGCCTACCGCCGCGCAGAGCGTTATGCCGGCGAACATCCACAGCCAGGGCACTACAAAGCCGGTATTTACGAAAATGCTGATCACATTGCCTGCGCACACACCGAGTATGACACCCACTGCGCCACCCAGCAGGCTGATCAGGATGGATTCCGTGAGGAACTGCCCTTTGATGGCGGAGTTCTTAGCGCCTAGGGCCTTGCTGACGCCAATTTCCCGCGTTCGTTCCGCCACAGATACCAGCATGATATTCATCAGCCCGATAACAGAGCCAAGGAGGGTAATGATGCCAATAAAAACCGCCGACAGATTGATGGCGCCGATATTCTCCAGCATCATGGTAGCCAGGGAGTCGTTTTGATTGACGCTGAAATCCGAAGTATGGCCCAAAGGTATTTTCCGGATTACCCGGAAGGCGCCTTCCGCTTCATCCGTAGCCACCGGTTTTTTCGCAACATCGGGTACCGCTACATTGATTGCGTAGGAGTTACCATCCCCATAGAGGACCCGTGCAGTTGCGAGCGGCACGAAGATCATGTTGTCGGCATTGCTGAACATATTGCCGCCCTTGCTTTCCGCGACGCCGACCACCCGCAACTTGGTAGCGTCGAGATTTACGGTTTTGCCTACGGCAGACGCCCATTTGGTTTTGAAGAGCTTGGTAGCGATGCCGTATCCCAGCACACAGACATAATTTCCGGTCTGCAGCTCATAGGGAGAAAAGCTACGCCCTGCGTCCGTTTTGGTGCTGGAGATGGTGAAATAGGCCTCATCGATGCCCATGATCCGGATATTCGGATTCGTCTTGGCATCGCCATAGCTGACCGTCGAAATGCCGCCCGCAGACATGGACAGGCTGACCGTCGCGGGCACGGCATAACGGGTTTTGAAAGCTTTGGCCTCCTCCCAGCGGATATTCTTGCCTTCCGTTACCGAAATATGCAGGCCGCCCTTTCTCCGGGTCTGCTTCAGCACATCGCTGGTGATCTGGAAGGAGTTGGCGCCCATGCTGGAGAAATTGCTCGTTACAGCCGATTTGATCACTTCGATGCCGGTAAGAATACCCACGAGCGCCATGATCCCCAACCCAATGATGAGAATGGTCAGCACGCTCCGTAAAAGATTAGTGCGGATAGCGCGGAATGCCAGGGTGAGGTTGAAGAGGAGGTTCATGTTAATTACCTAATTCGCCAATGGGGAGGGACGTAGAGACGCGATGCTCGCGTCTCCGTTGCAGGTTGGAGTTGTTGGAGTTGTTGGAGTTGTTGGAGTTGTTGGAGTTGTTGGAGTTGTTGGAGTTGTTGGAATGGTTGGCGTGGTTGGAGAGACGCGATGTTTTCGTCTCTATCGGAGCGTTAAAGTTCTCTACTTGTATGCTAAGTGCATTGGCGAATTAGCAGCTATTGTTTGACAAACGTTTTTGTTACCAGCTCATGTCCCTTGGTACTGACGCCTTTGAGCAGGTATTGTCCTGGAGTGAGCGCTCCGGTGTTGAACTCGATCTCATTTTCACCTTTGCGGCAATGAGCATCCAATACAGCATCTACGAGACTGCCGCTGATCGTGAATAGCTTGAACTGCAGCTGGGCTTCTTCTTTCAGCGAAAAGCGCAGGCGGATGTACTGCATCGCCGGGTTAGGGTACAAGGTGGCAGCCTGTGCACTGTTTGCTAAGGGTGCG
>Ga0193752_1002160_pt1 | contig 15143 bp, 19 predicted proteins | sample H1c1metaG_FD_144924 | JGI IMG/M metagenome (GOLD analysis project Ga0193752, IMG submission 144924) | Soil microbial communities from a riparian zone of the East river system, Colorado, United States - H1c1 | ecosystem: Environmental > Terrestrial > Soil > Riparian zone | place: USA: East River... | reverse complement strand
CGGCCAGGCGCGAATATTCCGGCTCCTCGAAAATAAGGCTGGCGGCCGTTTGGATAGAAAGCTTGTCGAGCTCTTGGGTGGTCGCCCCGTCGTATAGCCCGCTGATGGTCTTGGTCGCGATACGCATTGCGTCAACTGACCCCAGCCCGCTGCAGCACCGCGAGATCGCGCGCACGATCTTATTAATATCTACCGGCTCAAAAGCGCCATTGCGCTTGCCGACGCGCATCGTAGTGGGGGTGGTTTCCTGTGCCTGACGGGCAGCAGTGCCCGAACCATATGATGTATTTTCCATTTACCGTTACGACCTCTGGATTTATTTTCGCGTACTGACTAAACCAAGCGGGGGCGAATTTTGACGACAACAATATGACGGCCATCTAGCCGTGATTTCTCTTTCGCGAAAGATTTGGATAACTTAGTGAACCTTTTAAGCGCGGCTCAAATCAAGCAACGGTCTGACCTTTTCAAACCGTTGGCGGCATTTAGAGATGCCTGCCTTCATTTACCCTTAAACCGATCAAAATCAAAATGTACTACCCGCAGTGGATATAGACTATATGGTAGTGAAAAGCATTTGTCAACACTAAATATTGTGGTTTTTAAACTATCTGTTAACCCGTCTTTTTGCAGTAATTTAGCGGACTCCATGTAAGGTAACTCTTTAAATCACCAGTTAACACTTAGTTAACCCCTGTATTCGCTTAATTTGAGTCCGTTTTTAGGGGTAATTTCAAGCTATTTTTGTGGATTTCCTGTGGAAAAACGTGACCACAATATCTTGTGGTGGGCAAACTGTCAGATCCCTTGCCAATCGGAACGTAAAATCGCGTAGAGATACTCATCCCGCCATTCGCCGTTGTCGAAAAAGCTCTCTATGTAGTGGCCTTCGCGGCGAAAGCCGCGCCGGACCGCAAGCGCGATCATCGCAACGTTATCGACGTCCATTAGCGCAGTTACCCGGTGAACTCCTTTTTCAGTGAACAGGTTATCAAGGATGGCAGTAAGCGCTTCCGACGCGAGACCCTGCCCCTGAAATTCGCGGGACATCGATATCCCGAATTCGACGATGCGGACGTCCGTTTCGGGTTTGACGCTGATATCGCCGATCACCTTTTTTTCGGTTTTAAGCTCGAGCGCATTCTTGACCCATTCGCCCGGCGCTCCGAACTCCTTGCCATTTTGCCAATCGAGGATCTCTTCGCATTCTTCGATCGTTGCGGGTTCGTAGCCCTGGTAACGGCAAACCTCGGGGTCTGAACGATAGGCGTAAAGATCGTCCAGATCTTCGTGCCGGAGCGGGCGGATGATGAGTCTTTCGGTTTCGAGGTTCATTTGAGTTTGAGCTTCATGCCGATATGCGACCCCTCGAATCCTAAGTTTCGATAAAAGCGATGTGCATCCTCGCGCTCGGCGTTGGTGGTTAGCTGAATAGATATACAACTTTCTTCTTTTGCGCGCTCAATGGCATACAGCATCAGCGCTTTGCCGATACCCTGCCCGCGTAATTTCTCGTCAACCCGAACTGATTCGACGGTCGCGCGTTTCCCGCCGCGAAAGCTGATCGAGGGCGTAAATGTAAGCTGCAAAGCGCCGACCACCTCGCCGTCCTGCTCGGCGACGATCAGGTGATTGTTCGGATCGAATTCGATCTCGCGGAATGCCTTTATATAGCTTTCCGGCAGCGGATCTTCGTATTGCTCGCGCTGTGAGCCGAGAAAATCGTCGGCGAGCATGCTAACGATAGACGGGAGATCGTCAATTGCTGCGGTGCGAAATTGGACGTTCATTAGATTTATCCGGAAACTGTCCGAAGATCTCCCCTGATGCCTTTTTGATCACAATAAACCAGTCATTCGGTTTCCCGTTCGTATCCGCGATGCGTTCAACCGAAGTAAGATCAAGAATATCATCTACCCCGCCGCGGCCACCGGGAAGCGCGGACGCGCTCACTGTCCGCCATGCGATATGCCACGTATCTTTTTCTTTCGGCTCGATAAATATATGCGATGTGCCCCACCAGTCGATGGTATTACGCACGATCCTTAAATAACCGCGGCGTTTTTCCGACCAATGTTTCCACAGAAAATCACGGACTTTCTTTTCGTCGCAGATATTCCGCAGATCTTTGTAAGGATTCCATTCGAGGCAACTGATACTGCCTCCCTGCTCATACAACGAGATATCACGGTTTTGAAGAATGTCTTCGGTGGTCAGTTCGCCATTCCCGCCTGGGATGATTTGGGATTTATTACTCTGAACTCCTCCAGTATTTACGGACGTTTTCCCCGGTTTGCCGGGCATTTTCTGGCAAGAGACGAGAAGCGGAAGTACCAGTAAGATTAGGAATAATTGGGTGAACTTTCTCATGGTTACGGCTCGCAGTAGTTTTTTGCTGGTTCCAACACAGTAACGCGTGAGAAATCGTTTTGTTCCCAAGATCGATGAGCGCGCCGCTTCTGCCCGCTTTCGACTACCAACTCGTCATGCGCAAATTCGACATTTCCCAGGCAGTCGTGGTGCGAAAACTATGTCAATTTCAGCAGGGATTGATCCAGAGTCTAACTTTTGTGAGTTTGTCGTTGAGAAAATAAAGATCAGCCAAATCGTTTCCTTTGGTGAGGTAATTCAATGTTGCGATACCCCCTTGCTTCTCGTCTTGTTGCCAAGGGGTGCCAAGTTTTGCACGAACAGCCGACATACTCGATCCGATCGAGAACATCGGTTCGATAGTCCATTTAGACGAGGTTATCTCTATCTCGAGTACGATAAATTCATCAGGCTTTTCGCCGGCGGCCAGATCGATCTCCAATCCGGGATAATCGAGTACCAAATGCGTATCCTCTCCGCAAATTTCTTTTTTCATCTTCCGGCTTTTCAGCGGTTTGCCGAGATTTTTAATTACCTCCGGGTAGTTGGTGCCAAGACGAACATTTTTAACATTGAAATCAGTTCCCGCTGGGGATGCTGCGGGAAGTTCTGTTTGTGAAGCGGCAAACAAGGGGAAAGATACGATCAAAACTATTAGAATCAAGTTTGGAAGAATTTTCATAAGCTCCTTTCTTGCATCAACTCTTAAGACGTCAGCATATTAAGTTAAGTCATCCGCAACCACAGCCGGTACCGACTCGACTACCAACCCGTCATAAGCAAATTCCACATTCTCCGGCAGGAGGCTCGAATCGCGTGCATGCAGTATGTCGTGGTTTAGGTGCGTGAGATAGGCGCGGCGTGGCTTAATGCGCTCGACATATTCCAGCGCCTCGTTCAGTCCGAGATGAGTGTGATGCGGTTTGATCCGGACGCAGTCGAGCACAAGGACGTCCAGACCCTGCAGCGCTTCGATCGATTCCTCTGAAATGAAATTCAGATCCGTGGCGTAGGCGATATTGTTAAAACGATAGGCTATCACCGGCAGCTTGCCGTGAATGACCTGAATTGGTGTGATCTCGAGCCCGTCGCCGATGCAAAACGGGGCGCCCGGCACGACGGTGTGCGGGATAAGCTGCGGCAGGCCGCCACCGAAGTGGGTCGGTTTGAAAATGTACTGAAAGATACGGCGCAGGTCGATCCACGCGATCTCGTTGGCATAAACGCCCATCGCGCCATAGCGAAAATTCAATGGGCGGATATCGTCGAGCCCGAAAACATGGTCGACGTGACAGTGTGTGATAAGAACAGCATCGATTCTTTGGATATTTGCTCTTAGCGCCTGCTGGCGAAAGTCGATCGAGGTGTCGACAAGGATCTTGGTGTCGTCGTGCTCTATATATATAGAAACGCGGAGACGCTTATCGCGAGGGTCCTCGGAGCGGCAAGTCTCGCAATCGCAGGCGATTGAAGGTACGCCCGTCGATGTGCCGGTTCCGAGAAAGGTAAGTCTCATAAGTCTAGTCAGTCGAAAGTCCAGGAAGTCTAGGAAGGACGAAACGAGATTTTACGGCCTTCTTAGATGCTCGCTGAGAGCAAAGATCATGCGGCCGACTTCGTCAAGCCTTTCGTAAATATTGTCGAAAAACACCTTGTCGATGTACTCCAGATCAAGCGCAAGATAAAGATGCGACTTTGTTTCCGCGGTGGAGCCTAATGAAATATTGAGAAAATGTGCAAATCTTTATCCGTTCTCCGCCCTTGTCCTTCTGCAATATTGGACATGATCGAGGTGGCAGACCGGCGGATTTGGCTCCGAAGATCAAAATCCCGGTTAAAGTCTCCCTTGGTCGAGGCTAAATAAATATCCTTTGCAAGAACTCGCGCCTTCTGCCAGGCTTGGATGTCCTCAAATCGCTTAAACGTGGCCATTTCTCACATATCTCCATCATAGAAGTTCGCGAGCTAACGGACTTCCTCGACTTTCCAGACTTCCGCCACTTCCTAGACTTTTTTCCCTAAGATATCATTTGCAGAAAATTTCTTCGCCGCATCGGCCTTTAACTTCTCTTCAGTCGCACGCACGAGCGTGACGTATTGCATGCGGAGGTCGCCCAGGATCCCGTCGAGCAGGCGCGCTTCCTGTGGGTGAAGATTTCCGTTTGTTTTCTCGCGGAGCATGGCCATTATGTCAAGCCAGTATTTTCCGCCATCGAGGTCCAAGGTGCGTTTTCCGGTGGCGGGGTGGGGCATTGCGCCTAAGGAAGCGGCCGCATTGGTGGCGAGTGTAGAAAGAAAGTTTACAAAGCTCGCCGGGTCTTCCGCCCCCGGAATATCTTCCTCGTCGTCCGCGCCAAGATCTTCATCGGGGTCAGCGAAACCGGCCGGAATCTGGTTTTCAAGCGGCGCGGTCGACTCTTCGGACTGCGGTGCAGTAGCCGTGGTTTCTACAGGTTGGGGAGCTTCGACCGGTTTCGGCGGCTCGAGCTCGACACCCTCGCGCAGACTTCCGTCCGCATTGAATTTGCGGCGGTCGGTAACCTTATAAGTAACTTCTTCCTGGGGATCTTCTTTGCCAATCATAATCTTAAATCCTGTTTTGATAGTAGCATTTTGGCCAAAAAGATTTCAAAATCATGGAGAGGAGCATAAGTTGAAAATGCTGGATGTGGCAAACGATCTGCTGGCGGCGTTGCTAGGGGCGATCCCGGACGCTGAAGCTTCGGTCAAACGTTCGCTGAATGGGTGGTCGGCAAAAGAGATCATTGGCCATCTGATAGATTCGGCGTGTAATAATCAGCAAAAGTTTGTACGCGCGATGGCCGGGAGCGGGAGCGATTTTCCTCGTTATGAACAGGAACATTGGGTGGATTCGCAAAGGTATAACGAAGAGGGCTGGCACGATCTGATCGCTCTCTGGCGCGCGTATAACATTCATTTAGCGCACGTTATCGGGAATGTTGAATCCAGGCTTTTATCCAATTCTATCGATATCCCCGGCCTCGGGCCGCAAACGCTCGAATTTTTAATGCGCGACTACGTCGTTCATCTGAAACATCATCTAAGACAAATTTTGCCCGATCTTAGCTAACTTTATAATCTATATGTCCACGAATTTTGACGAACTTGTATCGGTAATGGCGCGGCTTCGCGCACCCGGCGGTTGCCCCTGGGACCGCGAGCAAACCTACGCCTCTCTCTCTCAATACCTGCTCGAGGAAACATACGAAACATTCGACGCGATCCATGAGGCGGACCGGACCGGTGATACCACTAATCTGCGCGAAGAGCTGGGTGATGTGCTCCTGCAGGTGGTGTTTCATTCGACCATCGCCGCGGAGAGGGGCGACTTTACTATTGACGAGGTCGCGGCGGGTGTTACCCAAAAACTCGTCCTTCGCCACCCGCATGTTTTCGGCGATGAGAAACTGGAAAAAGCGCAGGACGTTCTCGACAACTGGGACACGCTAAAGGCAAATGAAAGAAAGGCTTCCGGAAAGGTCGAGAAGGTGAAAGACTCTATTCTTGACGATGTGACCGGCCATTTTCCGGCCCTCCTTGAGGGGCTTAAGCTCACAAGCAAGGCGGCAAAGGTCGGGTTCGACTGGGAAAACACCGGGCAGGTATTTGCGAAGCTCGACGAGGAGGTGGATGAGCTAAAAGCGGCGATCGATGAAAAGGACCAGGAGAAGATCGGTGAGGAGTTGGGCGATCTGCTGTTTGTGCTCGTAAATCTGGCGCGAAAATTGGATGTCGAACCGGAGACGGCGCTAAAGAAAACCAATCGGAAATTTAGAAAACGCTTCGGTTTTATTGAGCGTGAGCTGAAAAATGCGGGCCGCAGCCTGGAAGAATCTACGCTGGAGGAGATGGACAGTTTGTGGAACACTGCGAAGGAGCGAACAGGGTGATTTACGGGTAGAACGGACGTCTTTTAAAAATCGCATTGAGAGAAATGGACTATGCAATGCAAATTTAATGTCCCTGACGCGACTTAAGTCTTGCATTTTGTTTAAAAACTGCTAATATCTAGTATGCAAAACGGGTCCACACAGACCTGAAACTCGAATTAATCGAAAAAATATTAAAATTTATTAAATTCGGCGAAAAACCTTTGACTTCTACTGTTTGAACAGGTTACAGTGTTACTTCGAATCACACTAAACAGTTCGAATTTAATTTTGAGAGGGGATGCACATGAAAAATAATACACTTAAGAGTCGCGCTGCGGCATTTTGCTTGGTTCTCAGCATTTTCGCCACCACATCAATGTTTGCTTTTGCTGCCGGAAACGTAGCCGGTGAGATCATCGTCGCAGGTCACGGTGATAAAGCCTCAGTTACGCTCAATGGCGAAAAGGCCGTTAGCGGAAGAACCTTTTTCTCGTCGGGCGTGATCGCCACTTCGGAAAATTCGGCCACCATTAATCTTGGTAAATTGGGCCGCGTCAGCATGGCTCCGAACTCGACATTAAGTTTGAGCTTTACCGAAAACAGCATTTCGGGTGAAGTTTTGGCTGGTGATGTAAATGTTCTGAACAATGAAGGTGTTACGGTCAATGTCAAGAATCTTGACAGCGCCAAATCTTCAGCCGCAGCTAAGAAGGGAGCAGGTTTCTGGGTACCGGTTGCCATCCTTGCAGGTGCTGTCGGTGCTGCTATCCTCTTCGTTACGCTTAACCGGGACGAGGATTCAACAAGCCCCGCAAGATAAGCTAAAAGATCTTCCCGATCTTAATTAGATGGTTTTACAAAGCACGAGCCGATTTATCGCTCGTGCTTTTTGTCGTTTAAAGATCCGCATCACCCGTTGTTTCGTATCAGTACATAACCCATAGCCCTGATTTTCCATGTAACATAGACAACTCTGGGATTCGATTCATAATAAAGGACTTACAGTGCGATGGCACATGCCTTGCGAATAAGAATCCTATCCCGTGGCTTATCTCCGATATGCCTGAACGGAATTAATTCAAGGAGGTCTAGATTTTAATATGAGTAGCAAGTTTCTGAGAGGGGCGGTGGCGATGTTTGTATTTCTGATGACGGCGATCGCCGTTCAAGCCCAGGATGCGCCAAAGAAAACGGAGGTGATTCAGAATCCTGACGGCACATACACGGTAATAGAATATCCCGTCGGGAAAGAGGTTATCGTAAACCTCATGCCATCCGCGACCATCACCGGCGCAACCGGTAGCGCGCATGTCATACGATCGGCGGACGGAACAAAGGTCATGCTCGATCTTACAAAGGTTCCGGGAACGACGAGTAGTTACTACGCATACGCGGTAGATTCCGCCGGAACGCCGACGTATCTCGGACCGGTTATGGTTGAAAACGGTATGGCAAAAGCGGAATTTACAACACCGCTCAACCAGTTCATGCTGGTGCTTTCGCCGAACGAGGGATTAAAAGCGATCGACGACACTGCCGTCGTTTTTAGAAGTGAAGTTCCACAGGGTTATGCCGTGGTACCGACAAGAATAACGAGCTCTGGCGGCACTAAATCCGTGGCCGTAACCGATACAGTAGCATCGACCTATGATGTTCCTTTGCTGGGCGTGGACAGTATGAATAACAAAACCACGGAGATCAGGATCGATTTCAGTGGCGAACTTAGCGGTCTAAAGGGAAAGGCGTATCTCGATCCCGGTAAGAAATCCGGCGTTACGCAGGTAAAAATGCGGTTTGACGATATGAAGTATGCGCCGAAGGACAAACGTTTTGTGCTATGGGCCTCAGCTCCGGACGGCACTTACACAAAGCTCGGCCAGGTGGTCAATAGCGGTAAACGTCAGGAATCGGAAATCAGGAGCGAGACGGAACTGAAGAATTTCGGTTTGTTTGTGACGGTAGAAGACAAGGACGTAAATAATCCGACGAGCAAGACCTACTCGGTCTTCGGTACAGCGCCTAAGCCCTAGGCCTTAAAGCCGGTATTAAACGACGCGAATGGGACTGTTCCGCCGGGATGGTCCCTTTCTTTGTCTTTAGTGGATCTACACTCCGACCAACCGACATCCATACATATTTAACTCCAGCTTGCGTGGTATCGATACATAAGCATCCACATTATCCGGCAGTTAAAATCCCGATTTTAGCCTAACTATCCACCTATCAACGGGTTACCTGTTCATGGCACATGCCTTGCCCTGTGTAGGGCTTATTCAGGAGTTTGTTTGTACCTGATCTGGTTAAACTAAGGAGATCAAGATTTTATGAGAAGCAATTTATTTAAGTTGTGTGCAGCAGTTATTTTATCGATCGTTGCGGGAAGTGTGACGACGGCGCAGGTGACCGCCACAAAAACGGAAGTCGTTCAAAACGCGGACGGAACTTACACGGTGATCGAATATCCGGTAGGCCAGGAAGTAACGGTGAATTTAACACCCGCCGCAAAATTAGCTGGGGCGCAGGGATCTGCCAGGGTAGTTCGTACCCCTGACGGAACGAAGGTCGTAATGAACCTTACTGGTGTGCCCGGCGAAACCAGCAGCTATTATGCCTATGCGGTCGATGCATCGGGTAATCCTACGCTGCTTGGGCCGGTTGTCATTGATAAGGGTTTGGGAACCGCCGAATTCACGACGCCAATGAACCAGTTTATGCTGGTACTTTCGCCCGCCGAGGGTTGGAAAACCGTGGATAACACGGCGGTAGTTTTCCGAAGCGAAGTTCCTAAAGGTTACGCGGTAGTCCAGACCGCCACGACGAGCCTGGATGCTACTAAAACGGTCGCGGTTAGCGATGCGGTGACTTCCACATACGAAGTGCCTTTGCTCAACGTACCGTCTTTTAACAATAAAACGACTGAGATCAGGATCGCATTCGCGGGCGATCTGGATGGACTGAAAGGAAAGGCTTACGTCGATCCGGGCCAGAAAGGTGTAACGCAGGTAAAAATGCGGTTCGACGATATGAAGCTGGCGCCCAAGGATAAGCGCTTTGTGTTGTGGGCATCATCGGCAGACGGCCAGTATACCAAGCTGGGCCAGGTAATCAATACGGGCCGCCGGCAGGAATCGGAGATCCGTAGTGAAACCGCGCTGAGAGATTTCGGCCTGTTCGTGACTATGGAAGAAACCGATGTAACTCTTCCGACAGGCAAAACGTACTCGGTCTTCGGCTTGCCTAAACAGCCGTAGGCTAGCAATAGATGAATATCGGGAGCGGGTCGATCTGGGCTCGCTCCTTTCCTATTGTTAAGCAATTCGCAAGACGTCAATCGGCAAACATTTCCCGGAGCCGCTCGAGCGCGATCTTTCCCGCGGCCTGATCGATCTCACCGATCTTTTTCACCAGACGTATGAGATCGACAGTACGGATCTGATCAAGCACGATGGTCCGCTCGCCATTGAGGAAGTCGGTCTTGATTCGCGTTGGATAATCCTTATCTGTTGTGGTGAGCGGCGCGACGATCACGTGCGAGATGTTGCCGTTCATTTCGTCAGGCGATACGACAACGCACGGGCGGGTATTTCGCGGGTCTTCTGAAGCTACGGGGTCGAGATTAACGAGGTAAACCTCGAAACGCTTTACCATCGCCACTCCTTTTCGTCGAATCCGGTCGGGATTTGGATCTCGGCGTCAAGCATTTCGTCGTGGTCGTTCTCGGCCATCGCGCGAAACATCTCCTCCCAGTTTGCCCGGGCCTTGTTGGTTCGCCGAATAAGCAGTCCGGCCTCCGTGACCTCGAGCGCCACCTCGCCGGAAAGACCGCTATCTTCGAGCAGTACCTTGGGAATGCGTATGCCTTGGGAATTTCCGATCTGAATGATCTGGGTTTTCATAGGCACATTGTAGTTACGCAGCGCCTTAAAGTCAATTACCCGATCTTCTCCAGTCCGTTCATATACCTTTGCAGCACCTCCGGGATCAGGATCGATCCATCTTGCTGCTGATAGTTCTCGAGTATAGCTACCCAAGTGCGGCCGACGGCCAGCCCCGAGCCATTTAATGTATGCACGAACTCCGGCTTTGCACCCCCGGCTCGGCGAAAACGCAGGTTCATGCGGCGCGCCTGGAAATCGCCGCAATTGGAGCAGCTCGAAATCTCGCGGTAAGTGTTCTGACTGGGAAGCCAAACCTCAATGTCATAAGTTTTCTTTGCGCCGAAACCCATATCGCCGGTTGAGAGAACTACGGTGCGATAGGGTAACCCCAGTAACTCTAATATGCGCTGTGCGTTAGTGGTGAGCTTCTCGTGCTCTTCGTCGGAATTCTCCGGTAGGGCAAGTTTGATAAGCTCTACTTTCTCAAACTGGTGCTGCCGTATAAGCCCCCGCGTATCGCGCCCGTAGCTACCCGCCTCAGATCGGAAACATGGTGTATAGGCAGTGTAATACTTAGGCAGATCGGTCGCGTCGAGTATCTCTTCGCTGAAGTAATTCGTAACCGGAACCTCGGCCGTAGGGATCAAAGCCAGCCCCCTTGGATCATTGAGGTGAAACAAATCTTCCTCAAATTTCGGAAGCTGATTGGTGCCGAAAAGCGCGGTCCGGTTTACGATAAATGGCGGCAGGGTCTCGGTGTAGCCATGCTCGGTCGTATGTACGTCGAGCATAAAATTGACCAGCGCGCGTTCGAGCCGCGCCCCCGCGCCATTAAGTATCGCGAAGCGTGAGCCGGCAATCTTTGTCGCACGTTCCAGATCGAGAATGCCGAGCGCCTCGCCCAGATCGACGTGGTCCCTTACCTCGAAATCGAATTCGCGCGGCTCTCCCCATTTGTGTATCTCGACGTTGGCTGCTTCGTCGGCACCGACGGGCACAGATGCATCAGGCGTGTTGGGTAGACCGGCAAGGAGGTCGCGCATGGCGGTTTCGGACTCATCGCGCTGTCTTTCGAGCTCCGATTGTTTCTCCTTAAGACCGGTAACCTCACCTTTCTTCGCCTCGGCCTCGTCACGTTTACCGGCCTGCATAAGCGCGCCGATCTCTTTACTAGATGCGTTTCGCTGGCGGTTCAGCTCGTCCGCCTCGGCAATAACGCGCCGGCGGGTAGCATCGAGCTCGACAAACTGATCAAGCGTGTCGGCCGGGAAATTGCGGTTTGCAAGCGCTACCCTGACCTGATCTAAATTCTCCCTTACAAAATTAATGTCTAACATCTTTTATCCCACTTCTTTATTATCACTTAGTTTGCAACGTCAGCAATATCTTCTCGATCCTTCGCGTTCGTGTTTCCTCCGTCTTTGCCTCTGAGACGGTCCGGACGCTTTCTTTCTGGAGAGTATAACTTAGTGAATCCCAGGCAGCGCGTACACCTGCCTTTTCGATGGCCGAGATGAGGTCGTCGGGCGGTGTTACGACGCGAACCTCGTCGTCCCGCTCCATCGTGACCTCAATGTGGTCACCGGCGCTGATGCCTGCCGCATCGCGAAAGGCCTTAGGCACGCCCATCCAATATTCTCCGCTCATGCGGACCGCGCTTCCCCGATATTCCGTGCCGTTTATCACCGCTTTTACCTTTACGCGTTTCGCGCCCCAGATCTCCTCGATATCAAAGGGAAGCTTGATGCCGGTGGCCTCCATGCCGTCGGCTTTTATCAGCAATGTTTTGAAGGTTTGTTTCATGGGGCTTTTTCACCTAAAATTTAAAGTTTGCCGCTCTTGAGCGGTAAAACGATACTCGAATTTATCAGTTTTACCTATGACAAACAAAATTCGCAAGGCAGTTTTCCCCGCCGCCGGGCTCGGCACGCGGTTTCTGCCCGCCACGAAAGCCTCACCGAAGGAGATGCTTCCGCTCGTTGATAAGCCGCTTATCCAGTATTCGATCGAAGAAGCGGTAGCCTGCGGGATCGAATCTATCCTTATTATCACGGGCCGGGACAAGTCTGCGATCGAAAACCATTTCGATATTTCCTTTGAGCTCGAACAGGTTCTCCGGGAAAAGGGCAAGGACGCGCTTTTCGAACAGGTCCGCGCGATCTCCGATATTGCCAAGATCACCTATACCCGGCAAAAACAGGCGCTTGGCCTCGGGCACGCGATGTACCAGGCGAAGGATTTTGTCGGCGATGAAGCATTCGCCGTACTGCTGGCGGATGATGTCGTGGATGCCGAAAAGCCTGCGCTGCAGCAGTTGATCGATGTTTACGAAAAATACGATGCACCCGTAATCGCCACGATGCAGATAACGGATGAGACGATCTCGAGGTTTGGTGTGATCGATGCCGACGAGGTCGAACCGGGGGTATTTAAGCTTAAAAGCATTGTCGAGAAACCGAAGTTTGAGGATGCGCCCTCGGATATGGCGGTTATCGGGCGATATATATTTACGCCGGAGTTATTCGATGCGATCGAGCAGATCCAGCCCGGAGCAGGGGGCGAATACCAGGTGGCGGATGCGATGCGTATATTGCTGGACAAAGGGTTTCCGTTTTATGCGGTAAAACTCGAGGGAACGCGGCACGATGCGGGCGACAAGCTCGGATTCTTGATAGCGACAGTCGAGTTTGCGCTGAAGCGCGAAGACTTGGGAAGCGATTTTAAGGAATATTTGAGGTCTTTAGATCTGAGATAGTAATCGCTCTTGCGGCCCTGCGGCAAAACCCGGTTCACTACTGTTCCCGGTTCTGACTCCGTGCCTCGGCGTCTATCTCGCCCTCGCGGTGGAGTTTTTCAGCGCACTGCAGGCAATAGTCTTTACGAAGTATCCTGACAAGCACGCCTTTTTTCTTTGCGCGCCGCCGGGCCTGACGCGCACTGCCGGTCTGCACGTCGATCATCGCTCCGCATGAATCGCAATAGATGGTGTATTCAAGCATTCGCTTTATGTAAACTCAACGCCGTCTGTATCACCAGCAAAAGCACCACGCTCACCAGCAGGACAAACATTCCGCTGCGCAGGTCCTGGTAGCGCTCCGAGAGGAAACCGATAAGCCATGTCGTCGACGTAGCTCCAAGCGTGCCGCAGATAAACAACGGTGTTGCGCGGCGGGTGGCCGTGGGGCCAAAGATCTTGGAAAATCGCGAGACATTGGTCGGGAACAGCCACGACGTGCCAAAGCCGCAAATGCACGCCCCGACACTCAGGACAGTGATATCCTTCGCCACCAACAAGATCCCCATTCCGCCGAGAACGGTTGCCAGCCCGAGAAGCAGCATCTTGTTTTCGTTCAGAAACTTGAAGAAGACAGGAGCAATGCCGCGGCCCAGAACAAAGAAGAGGAAAAAGATCAGCGTAGGCGATATCCAGTGGACGATCGGCTGCCCCTCAATGCGTCCTGTATAGGTCGGCAGCCAGCCGCCCATTCCGCTCTCGAAGCCGACGTGGATAAAATTGAACGCCGCGATGGCCCATGCCACCGGGTTTGTCCAGATCGGCGGGGGCGCGGCATCGGGCGTTTCGGTGTTGTGGACCGGCTTTGTCTCATCGCCCCTCGGCATAAAAAAGATCAGTACTGCCGGAATAAGGAGGGCGGCCGCGATGATGATCGTTGGCCAAAAAATTCCGCCGACCTTGCTCAATACGCTCACAAACGGGGTGGAGATGATAGCGCCGACACCCCAGAAAAAGTTCAGAATATTTAAGGCAGACGGTGCGTTGTCCGCGCTCATCTCGAGGATGAGCATGTTTATCGAGGGAAGCGTAAGCCCGATACCGGTCCCGTTTATCGCGAATCCGAGCAGGCAAAGAGGCAGAGACCCGGAATTCATGATCGAAAGGCCGGTGATCATGAGAAAAGCGCCAAGCAGAGTCGCGGTCAGAAAATTGTTACGTTTGCCGAAATAGTATGTGAGAAAAGTTCCGAATAGCGAGCCGGAGAATTGCGCCGGGAAAAAGTAGCTCACCTGCAGATCGTTTAGCGTGAATTGCGCGGCCAGCACCGGCAGCGCGGGGCCGATAAATACCGTTGCGATGCCCGAGAGGAAAAATACCGCGTGCAGAAGTATTTTGAGCAAGAGATTCGATTTTCCGGTTTCGGGAGACATAAAGGGTAATGGTAAATGGTGAATGATGAATAGTAAATAAGAGAAGAGATCAATAAAGGTTTGTGACTATTTATAATCGTGTTATAAGTTTCCCGCCCATTCTTTAGTTATGAGTAACGAAGATCCCCCAACTTCTGTAGCAAGTCTAAAACTTAGTCTTACAGACGAACTGACTACCCGCCAGCCGAAGCGGCTGCCCCCCCTACTTTTCGAAGGAGGGAGCTTTGTTTAGTACCTGCTGCTGCTCCACTAGCTGAAGCTAGTGGCAACTTAAGGCAAAGCAACCCAGATTCGGGATTTTAGAGGTGTCCTATTAATCCCATAGCAGATTCGTTCAATCTTTTTCCTCGCACCTGTTTCATACTGTCCATCCGATGGACAAGAACCTGATCTACCCCGAACCGACAAAGATCGGCGCTGACGAAGCCGAAAGCCCCGATAATTGGGGGTTTGCCGACACCCGTTTCGCGATAAACGACGCCGGCAACGTAACCATTCTCGGCGACCGCTACGAGCTAAGCGGCAAAGAACTTGTCCGCCTGCTGCCCTGGATCAGGGAAACGCTCAATATCGATCTCGACGTAAAAGATATCCACCAGTCGTCATACCCGCCCCTGATACCTGAATCCCTCCCGGCCATAGAATTTATGGCGGAGATAGGTGATTTTCTTTCCGAGGCGCAATGCAGCTTTGAGGCCGAAAACCGCCTCCGCCACGGCCACGGCCACACCCAGGAAGAGATGTTCGCTATCAAGCACAAGCAGCTTGGCCGCATCCCGGACGTAGTGATCTATCCCGAGATGGAGGAGCCGGTGGCGGGGCTGATCGAAGCCGC
>Ga0193752_1002158_pt1 | contig 15149 bp, 16 predicted proteins | sample H1c1metaG_FD_144924 | JGI IMG/M metagenome (GOLD analysis project Ga0193752, IMG submission 144924) | Soil microbial communities from a riparian zone of the East river system, Colorado, United States - H1c1 | ecosystem: Environmental > Terrestrial > Soil > Riparian zone | place: USA: East River... | reverse complement strand
TCGTACCACGGCGGAGTCGCGCGCCGCCGACACCACGACGATAGGCACGGTCGGGTGGTCGGAACGCAACAATGCAAGACCGGTGAGGCCGTCCATGCCGGGCATGTCGAGGTCGAGCAGAAGCGCATCGGTCTCGGGCTGACGCTCGAGCGCGCCCTGGACCTCGCTCAGCGTGCCGGCAAAGCTCGTCGCGGCGCCCGGAAATGCCTGCTGCAACGCGATGTGCAGGGCATCGCGCACCATGGGGTGGTCATCGGCGATCAGGAATGTCAGCGGCTCGGGTGATGCTTCGGCCATTTGACGGTTGTAGCGCGTCCCGCCCGCTGCTGTCTGGGTCAGTCGTGAGGCACTTCAGGAATCTGATCCGGTGGCGCTGTCTCATCCAGCCAGATCCGCGCCGAGGCGAAGTCGCGAAAGATCCGGACCGGCCTCTCAGCCTCGGCCGCTGCCTGGAAGATCCGGGCCGATCCGGCCAAGCCGTCCGTCGAGACAACGACGGCGATCGGCCCGAAAGGCTGCCCCGTCGCGCGGACCTTCATGCGCTCTCCCACCAGTCGCAGATCCGCCTGGGACATCGTCCCGGTAAGGCGGGTGAGATCGAAGAGTTTCCGATAGGTGTTGATCCCGGTCCGGGCAAACGTGTCCGCGCTGTAGAGGATGTCCGTGGCTGTTACTGCCTCCTTGCCATAGGCAATGATCAGCCGCTCGGGATGCGAGACCTTCCATACGATCGCCATGATCCCCCCGGGAAGCGCTATGTCCGCTCGTTCGTCTTCGTGCAGGATTATTACGAAACCCGTGCCAGGACTATTCCTGGCGGAGCCGATTCTCCAATTTACCACGCCAACGATTGTTGACGGGCATCGCGGGCGAGGCCCGCGTGGCCGTGAGATGGGGAGAAGCATCCCGCGCGACATCGGTCGATTGGCCGGCGCCGAGTTGGTCGTGCTTTACTTCAGGTACCTGGTCGGGCGGCGCAATGTCGTCCAGCCAGACCCGCGCGGTGTAAAGATCGCGGAAGATCCGGACCGGTCGTCGCGCTGCCGACGTCTCTTCGAAGTGCCGGGCAGATCCGGCAACGCCGTTGGATGACACAACAATGGCCACAGGCCCGAACCCCTTGCTGTCCGCTACGGCCGCCATACGCTTGCCGACCGATCGAAGGTCGAGTGTTGGCATCGTGATGCCAAGGAGGGTCATATCGTAGATCTTACGATAGGAGATCACCCCCGCCTTCAGCATCCCGTCCACGCAAAAAAGGATGTCTGTCGCCGTGACCGAATTCTGCCCAACGGCAACCACCAGCCGCTCCGCATGTGAAACTGTCCATATGATTGCCATGGCATCCTCGGTACCGGCAGACGAACGCAGCGTACTCCTACGTCAGCATGAGAAAGTTGCAAGCAAAACACGTGCTGGGGGATGGGGTGGACAAATCAGTTTTCTGCCTTTTCGAGCCCCGATCGGCCTTGAATGAGGCGGTAGGACGAAGGCAGCGGCCTGGTTCCGGGGAACCTGAGGCCAGGGTCGGCATTACTAGGCTATGGTTATTGCCGAAATTATGACGCGGGAGGTCGAAAGTGTGCCTCCCGATGCCAGTCTGCAGGAGGCTGCCCAGGTCATGGATAGCCGGAATGTCGGATCACTGCCCGTGTGCAATGGTGAGCGGCTGATTGGCGTCATTACAGACCGTGACATCGTGGTGCGAGCGGTTGCACTCGGCAGTTCACCGTCGGAGACGACCGTGCACGAATGCATGACAGTCGATGCCACCTACGCCTTCGAAGATGAGGACGTCGACGCGGCGCTGGAGCGGATGAAAGCCTTGCAGATTCGTCGTCTGATCGTCTTGAGCAGGGAGAAGAGGCTGGTCGGCGTGCTGGCACTGGGCGACATCGCCACCGAGCCAGACGCGGCACCGAATGCCGACGTGGGTGCCGCAATTGCGGAAATCTCAGAGCCGGCACGGCCGGTAAGCACAGGGCCCAAGCCCTGACGTGTGAGGCAATGGGCCACGTTATTGGCCAATCCCGCTCAATCCCGCCAAGGCGCCGCCCGCGAGCAGCCAGAGGGGGTGCACGCGTGTCGTCAGGGTGACCAGCGTGGCAACGACGGTGATGAGGCCGAGGCCCCAACTGTGGGCCGATGCGCGCACGATCAGCGCCGCGCTGGCCGCGACGAGGCCTACGGTCATCGGCACGAGTCCCATCTGCACGATACTGCGCCACGGCGCGTCCTTGTAGCGGCGCCAGACCCGCAAAGCGAAGGCGGTGACGATAGAAGACGGGCCGAACTTCGCCAAGGTCGCGACCAGTGCGCCCGGCCAGCCGGCAACCCGCCAGCCGATCAGGGTGACAATCATCATGTTCGGGCCCGGCGAGGCCTGGGCCAGCGCGAACATGGCGCCGAACTCGCGCGCCGACATCCATTGATGAACCTCGACCACCTGGCGCTGCATCTCCGGCAAGATGGTGTTGCCGCCACCGAAGGCGAGCAACGAGAGCTCGGTGAAGATCGCGGCCAGGGCCAGCAGCACCGACGTCATCGGTTCAGCTTCCAGGTCAGCAGGATGCTGAGCGGCGCCAGGACCAGCATCGTCAGCAGCAAGGGCAAACGCAGCACGGCGATGGCCACGAAGCACAGGGCGACGACGGCCAGCGACACATACCTTCCCCGTAACGGTGCGGCTATCTTGAGCGCCGTCGACACCAGCAGGCCGGCGGCGGCGGCGGCGAGGCCGGCGAACAGATGCTGGATGTGCGGATCGCCCTCGAAGCGTTCATAGACGACTCCAAGCGCGATCACGACCGCGGACGGCGCCGCGATCAGGCCGAGGATCGAGGCGACGGCGCCCGTCGTGCCCTGAAAGTGCGATCCGATCGCGACCGACATATTGACGATGTTGGCACCGGGCAGGAACTGGCAGAGGCTGAGGAGTTCGGTGAACTCCGCCCCTGTCAGCCAGCGGTGTCGCTCGACGATCATGCTGCGCGCCATCGGCAGCACGCCGCCGAAGCCGGTCAGGCCGAGCGAGAGAAAGCCGAGAAACAGAGCGCCGACAGAGGGCGGGGCCTGCGCCGCCCCGCTATCCGGATTGCCGGTGCGCGTACTCACTATCCTGCTCCCGTTCGATGTGATGGATATCGCTAGTTTCCGGAGACCCGCCTGTCCAATATCTCGATTGCCGCTGCAGCATATCAAATGGATATGGGGGAATTGAGCCGTATCGGCGGTCGCCCCGTCTCCGCCGCGCAGACCCCGCCGATATCGATCGCATCGACGCCCGCCGCCCGGAGCGCGGCAATTGCTTGCGCCGCGGCTGCGGCAGGCAGGGCCGCGAGCAGGCCGCCGGCAGTCTGCGGATCGAATAGCAGCGCGAGCCTGGACTTGTCGGTCACGCGCTCCATGCCTTCCACCAGATGGCGGGCGCGCAAATTCTCGGGCTGCAGGGAGCTGGCGAAGCCACGGGCGAAAAGCTCTGTGGCGCCCGGCAAGACGGGCAGCGCCTCGAGCGACAACTCGACTGCGACGCCATCGCCGGTCGCGCGGATCATTTCAGCCAAATGCCCTGCGAGTCCGAATCCCGTCACGTCCGTGCAGGCATGGGCACCCAGTGCCGCAAATCGCTCGGCCGCCAGACCGGAGGGACGGCGCATCGACGCCAGCGCGCCTTCGATCCAGGTGGCGCGTGCCGCGCCGCGCATCGCGGCGGCGAAGAGGACGCCGGTGCCTAGCGGCTTGGTCAAGACCAGCCGGTCGCCGATGCGCAGCCCGCCCTTGCGCAGGGCGCGTGCGGGATCGACCAGTCCGTTCACGGAAAAACCGAGGGCGGCTTCCGGTCCTTCGCCGGAATGGCCGCCGATCAGGGCGCAGCCTCCGGCATCGAGCACGGAGCGGGCGCCGGCCAGCATCTGAAAAAGATCCTCTTCCATCAGCCGCTCGGCGGCGGCCGGCACGACGGCGAGGGCGAGGGCGCTGTGCGGTCGCGCACCCATCGCCCAGACATCGCCCAGTGCATGCACGGTGGCGATCTCGCCGAAGATGAAAGGATCGTCGATGAAGGTGCGGAAGAAATCGACCGACTGGACCAGCGCCTGGCCCGCCGGCACCTCGATCATTGCCGCATCGTCGGGTGCCTCGAGGCCGAGCGCCACGCCGGTGCCGGGCGACGGACCGAGCCGCGCGAGCACCCGTGCGAGCGAGGTCGCGCCCACCTTGGCGCCACAGCCGCCGCAGCGCATGCCGATATCGGTCAGCAGGCGCCGGGCTTCGGCGTCGGCCAAAGCCGGATCGGGCGCCGGCATGGTACCGTCCATCTTCATGCGCGGCGGCAATTCGCGATAGCCGCGCATCCAACGCCGGTCGATCCAGTCCTTCCAGCGCCACGCCCATTTGCCCTCGGCCGCCCAGGCGCCGCGCGTGGCAAGCGCGCTGCCATCGGCGGTGCCGACGATAGAAAGACCGCGCGGCTGCGGCGTGAAAGATTTTGGCGGCTGGCCGAGCAGCGCGCGTCGCAGATTGTCGGCCAGAGGCGGCCCCTGGCGGACGGCGAAGACACCGGCCTTAGGCCTTGGATGGGCGAGCACGCCGGCGCAGTCGCCGGCGGCGAATACCGAGGAGTCGGTGACGCTGCGCAGGCTGGGCTCCACCGCCACGAAGCCGCGTGGGTCGAGCGTCAACCCGGTTCCGGCGAACCATGGTTGCGCGCCGGCCTCGGTGACGACGAAGACGCTGTCGCTGGCAAGATGCTCGCCGCTTGCCAGCAGGACGGCGTCGGCTCCGATCGAGGCCGCGGAGTCCTGCTCGATGAGGCGGATGCCTTTGCGGGACAGGATGGCGCGCATTCGCGTCTGCGCCGCGCGCGCTTGTCCGCCCAGGATCTCGCCCTTGGTGACGAGGGTGACAGTGACCTCGGCGTCGGCAGCCTCGCGGCGCAGGCGATGATCGATCGCCAGTGCGAGCTCGACGCCACCCGCACCGCCGCCCACGACGACGATGCGCAGAGGGCCGCGATGGCCGCACACGCGATCGAGGAAGGCCAGCCACCTGGCGCCGAGCTCGGCGATCGGCTTCACCGGCGTTGCATATTCCTCGGCACCGGCAATACCGCCCATGCTCGGCGTCGAACCGACATCGAGCGACAGGACATCGTAGGCGAGCGGCGGTCTGTCGCGCAGCAGGACGCGCTTCTCGGTGCGATCGATGCCGATCGCTTCGGCATGGATCAGGCGCGCGCCGGCAAAGCCCGCGAGCTTCGCCAGATCGATGTGGCATTCCTCGAACGTGTAGTATCCGGCGACGAAGCCCGGGATCATGCCCGAGTAAGGCGTCTCGACATCGCGGCCGATCAAGGTGAGCCGCACGCCAGGCATCGGCCTCATGCCGAATTTCTTGAGGACGTGGACATGGGCATGGCCGCCGCCCACCAGCACGAGGTCCTTGAAGTTGGGCGCCGCGGGCCTCTGCACCCGTCAGTTCTCGCTCTTGAGGACGATCCAGGTGCAGTGCGCGAGCGCGCATAATTTGCCCTGCTCGGTATAGAGCGCCGTGCCCGAATAGAGCTTGCGACCCTCGGCGCCCAGTCGCCAGCCGACCACGGCACAGCGCTCGCCGACGCGCGGCCGGTCGAGCACCTTGGCGGTCATGCGGCCGGTCAGGGCGGGACGCCAATCGTCCGGGTCGTGCGCGGCCCAGGCGCCAGGGCAGTCGAGTGCGCCCCACAGGAATTCCGGCAGGATGCGGCCTTCATCGTCGGCATGAGCTGCATGCGGCAGATAGCACGACAGCGATCGGCCCGGCTGCGGCCCCGCTGCGCCGAATACCCGCAAGCCATCACCCACCGCGCGACCGCGGCCACAGACGATGCAAGTATGGAAATCGCTGTCGGGATAGCTGCCGCCGTCTTCGCCGCGCCGCATCACCTCGTCCCAGTCGCCGGGTGGCGGGGGCGGGGCGAGATGATCGACCGAACCCGCGCGCGCCTCGCAGACCAGGGTCGCGCCGTCACGCAGCAGCAGGGCGCCTTCCGCATCGCGCACCAGGGCAAGCGGGGTTTCGACTGGAATGGGCGCGCGCAAGGTGATCTCGACCGCACCGCCGGCCGGATCGAAACGAGCGGCGAGAACACCAGCCACATAACCGCCATTGCCAGACAAGCGCGGACCGTTGAAGCCGCGTCCGATGATCAGCGTATCGTCCAAATTGCCCTCCGCGGCGCGGACCGTGGCGCGCACATGCGGAGAATGCAAGCCTGCCGGCCCACGAAGCGGCTTGCGCACCGCGCGCCGGTCGGGCTTGGGTATGATGGTGAGTCGTTTCATACCCTGGGCGCTGGTGGCGCTGTGCTTCACCCTTGGCGTCGCAAGCCGCTCGATCGCCGATTCCTTCGGTATCTTCGTGCCCTCGTTGCAAGAGGGCTTCGACACCTCCCGCGCGTCCATCACCGCGATCTACAGCTTTTGCCTGCTGGTGGCCGGCACCGGCGCGCCGCTGGCGGGTTGGCTCGCGGATCGTTTCGGCCTGCGCACGCTCACCATGACGGGTATCGCCGCCGCCGCCTTGGGGACTCTGAGTGCGTCCGTCGCCGACCAGGTATGGCAGCTCTATATCGGCCTTGGCCTGGTGATGGGCTTCGGCAGTGCGGCGCTGGGCGGCGTGCTCCATTCCTCCCTGCTCGGCCGCTGGTTCCCGCCGGCGCGGCTTGGCACCGCCCTGGCGCTTGCCTGGTCGGCGAGTGGCGTGGGCGGCATCCTCATCCTGCCGCTTGCGCAATATCTCATCGCCAGCGCGGGCTGGCGGCACGCCTATTTCGTGCTCGGCCTCTGCTCGGCCTCATTCCTGGTCTTGCTGGCGGTGCTGCCGTGGCGTCGCATCGAGATGGGCGCCCCCGGCATCGTGCCGCCGCGCGTCGCCCATCCCGGTGGCGGCGCCGGCCCCACGGTTAGGGAGGCCATGAGCGAATGGCCCTTCTGGGGACTGGGCCTGGCCTTCATGGGCACGTCGCTCGGCATCTTCTCGATGGCGCCCCAGTTCATGGCCTATCTTACGGAACGTGGCGTCGACGGCGCCTATGCGGCGCGCGCCTTGGCGGTGGCGGGCCTCCTGACTCCGGTCGGCATGGTCGGGTTCAACTGGCTGGCCGACCGCGGCGGACGGCGGATCGCGGCCATGCTGGCCTATGGTTGCTCGCTCGGCGGGCTTGGCGCGCTCGCTCTGGTGCGCGGGCCCGCCGACGATCTCTGGCTGTGGCTGTTCGTGGCGCTGTTCGGCTGCTCGGTGGGCTCGCGTGGGCCGATGATCTCGACCCTGGTTACGCTGCGCTACCGCGGCGCCAATCTTGGCCGCATCTACGGCCTGATCTCCGTGGGCATGGGGCTGGGCGGCTCGCTCGGCGCCTGGATCGGCGGCGTGTTGCACGATCTGACCGGCGGCTACACCGCCGTCATGATCTTCTCGGCGCTGTCGCTCCTCATGGCGGCGGGATCGCTCACCAACGAAGCCGCCGCCCGTGAGAAGCGCTCCTTGCAGCAGAGCATGCCGGGCTGAATTACGCAGTCAGCTCGTTCTTGTAGACGATGCCATCCTTCATGATGAGCTTCAGGTTTTTCTGCGGGCTCATCATGACGCCGAGATCGGCGAAGGGGTTGCCCTCGACGATCAGCAGATCGGCATAGGCACCCTCGGCGAGAGTGCCCAGCTTGCCTTCCTGCATCAGCAACTGGGCGTTGATGACGGTTGCCGAACGCAGGATGTTGGCGGGCGTGTCCACGTCCAGGCGCATCTCGAATTCCCGCAGCTGGGATTTTTGCGCGTCCGGCCCCCAAAGATCGGTGCCGAGACCGATCGGCACTCCATGCTTGCGCGCCCAGGCATAGACCTGCTTGCCGCGAGCGATCGTGCGCTGGATGCTATCGACGATGGTGTCCGAAAGATGTGTCTCCCCGGCGCTTTCGACCCGCTGCGCCAGGGAGATGAAGGTCGGAACGTAGAACGCATTGCACTCCGCCATCATCGCCACGGTCTCTTCCGTCACGAAATTCGCGTGCTCGATGGAGCGCACGCCTGCCTTCAGGCAGCGCTGCACGCCCTCGTCGGTGTAGACATGGGCCATGACATAGGTGCTGCGCGCCGCCGCTTCCTCGACGACCGCACGCAATTCCGCTTCGGCGAATTCGTAGAGGGTGGAGTGGCCTTCGGAGGGAAACACCACGCCGCCGGAGGCAAACAATTTGATCTGCGTAGCGCCCTTGCGCAGTTCTTCGCGGGCCGCCTTGCGCACCTCGTCGACGCCATCGACGATCACCGACATGTTGGAGAACGGCCCGACATGGCCACACGGGTCCATGTGCTCGTCGGGCGTTCGGAAATCCGCCCCGCCGCCGGTCTGCGTCAAGGCCTTGCCGGAATAGAACAGCCTCGGTCCGATGATTCTTCCCTCGGCCAGCAGCCGGGCGGTGGCGTGATCCGCGCCGCCGGCCTCACGAATGGTCGTGAAGCCGTCCATCAGGCAGTTCCGCAGATAGTTCGCCGACGCCATGGTAATTTCCGCGGCCGGATAGGAGATGTTCTTGGGCGTGAGCGAAAGCCCCATGATGTGGGCGTGCGCGTCGATCAGGCCCGGCATCAGCGTTCGGCCGCCGACGTCGATGACCGTCGCATCGCCTGCCTCGATCGGTGCCTGGGATACCGAAAGGATCCGGTCGTCCTGCACCAGAACATTGAAGGACGGGCGCAACGCGGCGGACCCGTCCAGCACGACATTCGCATTGGTGAAAAGTGTCTGCGACATCCGAAATCCCTCGCACTCCATGCCGCGGCTAGAGAATCGCCGTATGCACCAGATTGGCGATCTGGTCGAGGCGGCGGCTGTGCCAGGGATCGGGGATGCGGTTGTTGGTGAGATAAGCAAAGGACACGCCCGAATCGGGATCGCCCCAGCAGTAGGAAGTGCCGACGCCGCCGTGACCGAAGACGCGCGGGCTGGCGAAGCCGCCGAGGCCGCGCACGTTCTCGGTCGTGCCGCGCAGGTGCGGGCCGAGGCCGCGATGCATCGGCATGCCCATGAATTCGTCGACCCGGTCGCCCGTGTGGTTGCGGATGGCGTATTGCAGCAGCCGCTGTGATACGAGGCGCGTGCCGTTCAGCTCGCCGCCGGCCAGCATCATCTGGTAGAGCGCGGCCATCGCCCGGGCGGTGCCGTAGCCGGCGCCGCCCGGCGCGCCGCCCTTGCGCCAGTCGTCGGCATTGGCGTTGGCGTCAGGCCGCATTCCCTCGCCGCCCTCGTGGCTGTCCGGCACCGGCTCGTGCATGTCGGCGGCGCGTGCGAATTCGCGCTCGGGCAGGCCGACGAAAAGCTCCCTGTCGAGGCCGAGCGGCTTGGTGACCATCTCGCGCACCACGTCGCGGAAATCCTTGCCCGTCACTGCCTCGATCAGCACGCCCAGAACCCAGTGCGCGGAGAGGCCATGGTAGTGCACCTTCGAGCCGGGCGACCATTCGAGGGCGAAATCGCTCACGACCTCGCGCAGCCGCTTGTGGTCCGCCCAGGCGTCCTTGCCGACGACGGCGCTGGGGAAGCCGCCCTGGTGGGTGATGACCTGCAGCACGGTGATGTTGCCCTTGGCGTTCCTGGCGAACTCCGGCACATGATCGGAAATCTTGTCGGAGAAGGAGAAGGCGCCACGTTCGGCCAGGGCCCACAGCGTCACGGCGGTCACCACCTTGGTGTTGGAGTAAAGCAGCCACAGCGTGTCGTTCGATGCAGCGCGTGCCGTGGGTATGGTGACCGCGTTGCCGAAGGTCTTGGACAGCGCGAGCTTGCCGTGGCGAGCCAGCGCGATCTGGCAGCCGGGATAGCGGCCCTCGGCGATATGGCGGTCGATCAGATTGTAAAGGAGGGCGAGCTGGCTGGGGCGGAAGCCCAGCGATGCGGCGTCAGCAGCAGGAAGAGGAAAATCTGTCGCACCTGAGACGTCGATATTCTTGTCCATAGGTCCCTCCCGAGCCTGTTTCAAAGAAGATCAGCATATTGTGTTTGTAACCAACCTTGGCCACAATAGCCTTATGTTGGATCGGCGGGACTTCCCAAGTACTCCCACTCAACGGCGGCGGGCTTAGCCGTGGCGCCCGGTCTTGAGTCCTGCCAAGCGCTGGTGCTCAACGCCGATTTCCGGCCGCTCTCGTATTTCCCCTTGTCTGTCTGGTCATGGCAGGACGCGGTCAAGGCCGTCTTCCTCGACCGTGTCAGCGTGATCTCGGAGTATGAGCGCAAGATCCACAGCCCGTCCTTCGAAATGAATCTGCCCAGCGTCATCGCGCTCAAGGAATATGTCCCCGCGGCGCGGCGGCCGGCCTTCACGCGCTTCAACGTGTTCCTACGCGATCGCTTCCACTGCCAGTATTGTGGCGACGAGTTCACGGCCAACGAACTCACCTTCGATCACGTCGTGCCGCGCTCGCGTGGCGGCCGCACCGGCTGGAGCAATGTCGTGGCGGCCTGTAGCCCGTGCAACCTGTTGAAGGGCAACCGCCTGCTGCGCGAGATCGGCATGCTGCTGCAGCGTGCGCCGATGGAGCCCACCACGATCGAGCTGCAGGAGAACGGCCGGGCCTTCCCGCCGGGCTACCTGCACGCGAGCTGGCGCGACTTTCTCTATTGGGACAGCGAACTCGAGCAGGGCTGATCATGCGAACCGCGGACCTTCAGGCCCGCGCTCCATTCAGATCCGCGTCGACAGCCAGATGGCGAGCCGCGAGCCGGCCTTTATGGTGCGGGTGAGCGTCTCGTAGCCAACCGCCTCTTCGGCGCCGGAAGCCAATGCTTCATTCTTGTGGGCGATCTCATCGGCGCGGAATTTTTCGATCGTCGTGCGGAGCTCGGCCTCGTCGTCGCCCAGTGCGGCGGCCTGCGTGGCGTAATGCTCCTCGATCGTTTCTTCGACGGCGACGGTGCAGGCCATGGCGGCCTTCTCGCCCATCAATGCCGTGGCCGCGCCCAGGGCGAAACCGGCGAGGCTCCATAGCGGCGACAGCGCCGTCGGCCGTACGCGCCGCTCGGCCAGCAGCCGGTCGAAGGTGCGTCGATGCTCGCGCTCGCCGCGGGCCATCTCGGCGATCTTGCGGCCGGCGCTGCCGTTCAGCCGGCCGGTCAAGCGCAAAGCCGCGAGCTGGCCCTCATAGATGCGCACCGCGCCGAATTCGCCGGCCTGGTCGACGCGGATGACGCGCTCGACAAGCTGGCGCGGATCGGGATCGCCGGGGTTCATTTCTTCAAGCCTCGCGCCGTACCGACGGCCAGGACCAGCGCCAGGCCCGCCGAGACGATCGCGTTCCAGCCGGCCATCGAGATGCCCAGCATCGACCAGGCGGTCTCGTCGCAACGGACCATCTTGGCGCTGAACAGATAGCGCTTGAGCTCTTCCATCGAGAGGTTGGGCGGGACGGTGCCGGTGCATTCCTGCGGTCCCTTCCACCAATGATACTCGACTCCGGCATGATAGACGCCGGTGGCCGAGGTCACGAGCAACGCAGCGGCCGCCACCATCACCAGCAGGTAACCGATGCGCGGCCAACGCCAGGCGGCCAGGGCGGCGGCGCCGGCGAATATCGCCACGACGTGAGGGTAGCGCTGCAACATGCAGAGATCGCACGGTGGCAAGCCGCCGACATACTGGAACAACAGCGCCCCACCCAACAGGGCACCGCTGCCGAGCAGGGCCAGCAGCCCAAGCTGGCTGTGAAAAGGCATCGGTCGAAGCGCATTCATGGCGTCATTCTACGGCGGCGGATGTGGCGCGGGCAGGGCGGACTTGCTCAGAAAATGTAGCGGAACGCGACGAATCCGCCCACCAGCGCGATCAGGAATGCCCACATCAGCAGCGTCAGGCGCTTCTCGATGAAGGCGCGGATCGGCTCGCCGTATTTCCACAGGAGCGCCGCGACCAGGAAAAAGCGTATGCCTCGCGTGACGATCGATGCCCACACGAAAGTGAAGAGATCGAAATGGGCGGCCCCCGACGCGATCGTCACCAGCTTGTAGGGGATCGGCGTGAGCCCCTTGATCAGGATGATCCAGACGCCGTTCTGCTGGAAGCCGGCGCGGAACTGCTCCAACCCCGCCTGCAGGCCGTAGGTCTTGACCACCCAGGCGCCCAGCGTTTCGAAGAAATAATAACCGATGGCATAACCCAGCAGGCCGCCCAGCACGGAGCAAACGGTGCAGACCAGCGCGATCTTGAACGCTTTGCTGCGGTCGGCCAGCACCATCGGCACCAGCATCACGTCGGGCGGAATGGGAAAGACCGAGCTTTCGAGGAAGGCGATCACGCCGATGGCGGGCAGGGCATTGCGATGGCCGGCAAGGCCTATGACCCAATCGTAGAGGCGACGCAGCATGTTTTCTTCCGAAAGAGGGTCCTGCTCCCTAGCAGGCCACTGCCGCGTTGCACAGCGCCAAAGGACGGCCAACCAGTGATTGATTCGACGGAACAATCGACAGATTGGATCCCCGCTCCATAAGGGGAGAAACGACTCTGAGGGCGTTATGTGAACGCTTCACGACAGCCCGTCGGCGCGGGCTTTCTCACTCCGCCGCCTGCTTGAGCTGAGTCGGCACGGTCTCGCCGGCGAAGAGAGCGGCGCGTGCGGCATCGTACTCGGCCTTGAGGCGCGCCACGATCTCGGCAGCCGGCGGGGCGTCGAAAATCTGGCCGACGCCCTGGCCCGCGCCCCAGATGTCGCGCCACGCCTTGGCCTTGGAGTTGCCGCCCGAGCCGAAATTCATCTTGCTCTTGTCGGCTTCCGGCAGCGCCTCGGGATCGAGGCCGGCCGCCGCGACGCTGCGCTTCAGGTAGTTGCCGTGCACGCCGGTGAAGAGGTTGGTGTAGACGATCTCCTCGCCGCTCGAATCGATGATGCACTGCTTGTTGCCGTCGGTCGCGTTGCCTTCCTTGCTGGCGGTGAAACGCGTGCCGAGATAGGCGAGGTCGGCGCCCATGGCCTGGGCCGCCAGCACCGAGGCACCGTTGGCGATCGAACCCGAGAGCAGGATGCAGCCATCATAGAATTGGCGCACTTCCGGCACCAGGGCGAGGGGCGAGAGGCGGCCGGCATGGCCGCCGGCCCCGGCGCAGACCAGGATCAATCCGTCGACACCTGCTTGCAGTGCGCGCTTGGCGTGGGTGACGTTGGTCACGTCGTGAAACACAAGGCAGCCGTAGGTGTGTGCGGATTTCACCACGTCGTCGGGCGCGCGCAGCGAGGTGATCTGGATCGGCACCTTGTACTTCTCGCAGAGGTCGACATCGTGCTGCAGCCGATCGTTCGAGCTGTGCACGATCTGATTGACGGCGAAGGGCGCGACTTTCTTCTCGGGGTGCCTGGCCTTGTACTCGGCCAGTTCAGAGGTGATGCGCTTCAGCCATTCCTCGAGCACTTCCTGCGGTCGCGCATTGAGCGCGGGAAAGGCGCCGACGATGCCGGCCTTGCATTGCTCGATCACCAGGTCGGGATTCGAGACGATGAACAGCGGCGCACCGACCACCGGGATCGAGAGGGAGTCGCGCAGCAGAGCAGGGAGGGCCATGGTTTCGCTCCTTGGGAAGGACGGTTCGCACTATTGGATCGACCTAGCACGAACCGGCGCCCGCCGTCGTCTCCTAGTCGTTGTCCTATTTCAGCGGCGTCAGAGGGCCGCCTTTTTCGAGCGCGCGCCTGTAGGCCGGGCGGGCCTGGATGCGATCGACGAAGGCCTTCAGCCTCGGTTGCCCCGTCCCCAGGCCGGCGCGCGCCGCGGCGGCCTCGATGGGAAAGCTCATCTGAATGTCGGCCGCGGAGAAGGCATCGCCGGCGAACCAGTCGCGCTGCGCGAGCTCGCCCTCGAGAAAGGCAAAGTGATTGGCGATCTGCGGGGTGATGAAGCTCTTGTCGGCGCCGGCCGAAATCATCCTTGCCACCGGCCGCATCAGCCAGGGCACGCGCTCCGGCATGCGGCCAAACAGCAGCTTCAGCAGCAGGAGCGGCATCAGCGAACCTTCGGCATAATGCAGAAAGTAAGTATAGCGCAGCCGCTCGGGCGTGCCCGGCGGCGGCGTGAAGCGTCCGGCGCCGTAGGTCTCGGTGAGATATTCGAGGATGGCGCCGGACTCCGCGAGCGTCTTGCCGCCGTCGGTGATGACCGGCGACTTGCCGAGCGGATGAACCGCGCGCAGCGACACGGGCCCCTGCATGGTCGCCGGATCGCGCTGATAGAATTTGATCTCGTAATCGAGGCCAAGCTCCTCGAGCATCCAGAGGATGCGCTGCGAGCGCGAATTGTTGAGATGATGGACGACGATCATCGTCAGAGCGGACCCGGGCGCCAGTTGCCGTGGAAGCCCGCTGGCACGCGACTGCTGAGCTGCGCCAGCGCGACTGGTCCTTTGGCGATGTCGGTCGCCTCGAACACCGCGAGATCGCTGCGGCCCTCGGCGGCGCGGTAGACGACGCTCAGCACCCAGCCGTCGCCCTCGGGCGCATCGGCACTGCGCGGCACGAACACCGGCTCGCCGACCCGGTCGCCTTCGCCGCCACGCCAGTCGGCACTCCTGCCGGTCTTGAGGTCGTAGTGCGTGAGCCCATCGCCGTGTTCGCGGCTGCGCGCGCCATCCGTGATGTTGGCCGAGACGGTCCAGCCATGCCGATAATCGGCCATGCAGAAACGTTCGTCGAAGCGCGGAAACTCGCCGTCGCGGTCGTCGAGCTGTTCTTCTTTCATGGTGTTGCCATGGCCCGCGAGATCGAAGGTCCAGCGGAACAGCCGTGCAGGCGGCGATCCGGCCGAAGACGGCGTGCCGTCCGGCTTGGGGAAGAGCGGCGCCACGTCGTATTTCATCACATCGACCACGATCTTGCCGTCGGCCGTTTCGAAATGGTTCATCGGATGGAAGACGTAGGACGGCGGCGCCGACACCCATTTCACGTCGGCCACGGTGCCGTGGCGCGGGATGAAGGCGATGTGCGTGCCCTTGTCGGGTTCCCAGGCATAGGGCGGCAGACCGCCCATGGCGCGTTCCATCGAGCCGGTGAGCGGAAAGATCGGCAGGATGATCCAGTTCCTGGTCACGGCGAAATCGTGGACCATGCTCGCAAAGGGCATATCGAGCATGGTCCAC
>Ga0193752_1002157_pt1 | contig 15160 bp, 10 predicted proteins | sample H1c1metaG_FD_144924 | JGI IMG/M metagenome (GOLD analysis project Ga0193752, IMG submission 144924) | Soil microbial communities from a riparian zone of the East river system, Colorado, United States - H1c1 | ecosystem: Environmental > Terrestrial > Soil > Riparian zone | place: USA: East River... | reverse complement strand
CCGTGATTTCTCCGCGTGTGATGGATTTTCGTGGCGGTCCTACAAAATGTCCTATAAAATCTGAGCTATGCAGATGGCCGCGATCGAACAGAAGTGCCCCGTAGGATACAGTAGGATAAGTTGCAGGGCTGCCAGGAAAAATCCATCACACACGGAGCCTCGCGGAGCTTTGGAGTTACCAGGCCGCACGTTGATCTTAGGTATTGCACTTCGCATAAAGTCATGAATGTGTTGCTTTTCCTAGGAAGTCTAAATGCAGAGCCCTCGGAGCACTGCGGCTGAAGGTGATTGCTTCGCCGCTAAAGCGTCGACAGCCGGTGCGTGGCACGCGACGTTGAATGGAAATTAGCCATCAAGTTTATGCTCATTCGATGTCGACGCTTTAGCGGCGTAGCACCCGCGACTGAGCCGCACTGCTCCGATGACTCGGAATTAAATATTCTACGAAGCGCAAAGCCAGATCAGCCCACGTTATTTGAAAAAGCGACCTTATTCAACGAGGTACACGCGCTGATCTCAAAAGCTCCGTGATTTCTCCGCGTGTGATGGATTTTCCCCAGCGGTCCTACAAAATAACCTATAAGATCTATAGCCGACACAGCGACACGAGCGTGGCTACATACCCAGGTATTTAGCGGCTGCCCAGCAGGCAGTAGTGTGGAAAATTACTACATTGGCAATACCCCCACCACCTGCCCGTTCCGATGAAGATAACTGCCCTCCTTACAGCGCTTCTGTTATTCAGCTGTAACAAAGAAACCCCAAAGGGATGGATTGACGAAGAGCGCCTTGCTAGCCGTACAGCCGGCGATTGGCTTGCGTTAGGTGGCGATCATAAGATGCAGCATTATTCACCGCTCAATCAAATCAATCTTTCTAACATCAGCAGTCTGGGTCTTGCCTGGGAGTATGATGCCAGTTCAACTATTGGTCGTGTGCCGAGAGGTTTGGAAGCAACGCCCATAATAGTCGACGGACTTTTGTACACGTCGGGTGCATGGGGATTTGTTTATGCCTTGAACGCAAGAACAGGAGAGGAGATCTGGCGATATGATCCTCACGTCGATGCTTCCTGGGCAGTTAATGCCTGCTGTGATGTGGTGAATCGTGGTGTCGCCGTCTGGAAAGGAAAAGTATATGTAGGTACGCTGGATGGCTACCTGGTTTGTCTCGACGCCGTTAGCGGAAAAGAAGTCTGGAGGAAGGACACCTTCACCGATCGCTCAAAGGCGTATAGCATAACCGGCCCGCCACAAGTTGCTGGCAACATTGTTATGATCGGAAATTCCGGCGGCGAGTTTGGCGTTCGGGGTTATATCACCGCTTATGACCTCAACTCAGGTGAGCAGAAGTGGCGCTTTTTCGTGGTGCCGGGAGATCCGACGAAAGGTTTCGAACACGAGGAGATGGAAATGGCTTCACGAACCTGGGATCCGAAATCACACTGGATTGCCGGAGGAGGAGGTACCTCCTGGGGTGAATCCGCCTATGATCCGGCACTCAACCTCCTCTACGTTGGTACGGGCAACTCCACGCCGTATCCCATCTGGATAAGAAGTCCATCGGGTGGCGATAATTTGTTTCTTGCTTCCATACTGGCTATCAATCCAGACAATGGGAAATTAGTTTGGCACTATCAGACGACGCCTGGAGAAATTTGGGATTACACAGCAACGATGAATCTTGTTCTTGCTGATGTGGAAATCGGCGGAAGCGTAAGGAAGGTGATTATGCAGGCACCGAAGAACGGATTCTTTTATGTTATCGACAGGGCTACTGGTGAATTGTTGTCTGCTGAAAAATACACGCGCGTAAACTGGGCCAGCCACGTGGATCTAAAAACGGGACGACCTGTGCTTACCGGGCAGGGTCAATGGTATAAGGACAAACCGAAGCTTGTTATTCCTGCACTGGCAGGCGGCCACAACTGGCAGCCTATGTCTTACAATCCGGTGACGGGTTTGGTATACATTCCGGAGCACACTGTGCCATTTGTGTATAACGCTGTTAAAGCTTACCAGTGGGGACCCAAAAAGGACAACACAGCGCTGGACTACAATCAGCTTGTCAATTTTAAGAGTGTTGTTGACCAGGTAACCGAATCAGCCGACACAACGTTTACCGAAAGCCTGCTGGCATGGGATCCGGTGACACAAAAAGCAGCCTGGCAAATCAAAGAAGGCGCTCCGGACGGAGGGATATTGTCTACGCCTGAGTTAGTCATTCAGGGTACGCGTACGGGCTATCTGAAAGTTTACGACGCGAGGACTGGTAAAATGGTAAAAGAAATATTTACAGGCACGGGAATCATGGCAGCCCCCTCGACTTATACCGTCGATGGAGAGCAGTACATTACCGTAATGGCTGGCTACGGCGGCGCGCCTGTGGCTTACTATCCTGCAGATGCGGCAATGTATCAATATCAGAATAAGGGACGCATCCTTTCATTTAAGTTAAACGGAATGGAAACGCCGTTGCCGCCAAAAAGAGAAGCGATTGCCACGCCGGAGCCACCGAATGTGAAAATTGATGACGCGCTTGTCAACAAAGGATTCAAGGTTTACGATCAGTACTGTATCGGATGCCATGGATGGTTCGGCGACGGTCATACGTCACTACATCCTGATCTGGCCAAGTTACCGCTGGCAACGCATCACGTATTTTCAGATATCGTACTGGGCGGTCTACTGAGCGCCAACGGCATGACGAGCTTCAAAGGCGCATTGGGTGAGGATGAAGTCAATGCTATTCATCACTTTCTCATCAAGCAGCAAAAGGAGCTATTTGATAAGCAGCGCCAGGCGTCGAAATAGTTTCTTTCTTACATTCCTCGGTAAAAAAATCATCAGGAACACATACCGCTAACCATTGATGAAGGTTTACGTGCGTCGGTACATTCTCCCGGGAAGTGCGCGCACCACGGACTTAATTTCAAGATTCAGCAGCAAGGTGGCCATACGCGCAATGGGCAGGGAAGTGCGCCAACTCAATTCGTCGATGTGCAACGCTTTTTCCGCTGCGTCGAGGCATTCGACTACAGATTGTTCATCTGCGTCCAGGGGTATCGTTACGACCGGCTGTCTTTCCGATGCAGCCGACCTTCCAACGTCCCAATTCATGATTCGCTCCAGGTCTTCGGCCGACGTGATCAGGTGCGCGCGATTCGCCTTGATTAGGTTGTTGCAGCCCACGGAGAAACTTTTGTTCACATCGCCTGGAAAGGCCAGCACTTCACGATCGTAGCTGTTGGCAATGTCGGCGGTAATCAAGGCACCGCCGCGTTCGGCAGCCTCTACAACAATGAGCGCGTCTATAAGTCCGGCGATGATCCTGTTCCGTGCCGGAAAATTGTGTGCATCAGGCTTCGTTGAAAACGGATTCTCTGTCACAATGCCCCCGTGCGACAGCATGCGTGATACGGTGCCGCTATGCGCATGAGGGTAGATCACATCGATGCCACTGCCCATCACGCCGATCGTTTGCAGACCGCAACGCATCGCCTCCTGGTGCGCCTGAATGTCAATGCCATACGCCAGGCCGCTCACAATCAGGGGCTGGTGATGGGATATGCCTTCGATGAGTGAAGCCGTGCAGCGCCGGCCGTAGTCGGTACACTTTCTCGTGCCAACAATACCGATACTTCGCTGGGATTCGAAATCGAGGTTGCCCTTTGCGTACAACATGGAAGGAGCGTCGGCAGCATGCTTCAAGCGCGTGGGATACCGCGCGTCGGAATAGAAGATTAATTCAACCTGGTCTTTCTCGGCCTTGCGAATTTCCTTTTCGGCCGATTTGAATGCTTCGGCGGGCGTGAACCCTTGCACAGTTGTCTTGCCGATACCGTGAACTCTTAACAGCTTGCCTTTGGGGAGACTGAATACTTGTTTGGCAGAACCACAATAGGCGATCAGTTGTCGTATGGTGTAGTCGCCCAGGCCGGGAATAAAATGAAGCGCCAACAGCGCCAAACGCTCTTGTTCCATAAATCATTGCAGCTAACGTGCCCGGACGAGACCGGTACAGATAAAAAAAGGGGATCAAATCCCCATCATGATTCCAAGAATCGGGCGATACCAAATGTCAATGGTGCCAGTCATTGCCGGACAACGGCAGGCCTATTGGCAATAGATATCGTCAAAGCTTTTCGCGTAACTCCACCAGGAATCCGCGCACGCGTTTCAGGGAGTCGATGCATTCCATTTTGTCGCGGACGGCCTGGGAGTCGTTGCGCAACATATCTTTCGCTCCCTGTAACGTGAAGCCCTTCTCCTTCACCAGGTGGAATATGGTCCTTACGTGATCGATGTCTTCCTTGGTAAATTGGCGATTGCCCTTGCGATTCTTCTTTGGCTTGATGAGCTCAAACTCTGATTCCCAAAAACGAATCAATGATGGGGCAACGCTAAACATTTCAGAAACCTCACCAATGGAGTAGTAGAGTTTCTCGATTTCTTTTTCCTTGTAAGCCATCTTATTGAGCAAGGTAACTAATTAAACCATTCTCGGCAATGTGTATCCGGGATTCAGGAAAATCTTTTTTGGTGAGCTCCTGTATCTTCTTAACTACCTGATTCATAGGGTCTATACGCACGCCAGTTGTATAAGTTTGGTAGGTAGGAATGATCTTCCCATAATAGAATTTTCCCTGCTTGTCCGTGTACACTTTTACGATGGGCGCAATGCCGTTTACACCCGCTACGCTGATCCCTCTGTACGTACAAAAGTTACCCATGCTGTAGGTGATAAATCGCTCCTTGTATACTTCAATAGCGCGCGTTACATGAGGGCCGTGTCCGAATATCACATCGGCGCCTGCATCGATCAACGTGTGAGCAAAGGCGTAAACATCGCCCCGATCTTCGCCGTGAAAAATTTCGTGCGTACGCGGAACATTCTGGTACTGCGCGCCTTCTGCACCGCCATGGAACGACACGATAAGGATATCGACCAGTGAGTCCACCTGCATCACGAGAGCCTTCGCCCCCTCGACGTCGTTCAGTTGCACGCAGCCGCTGTTTGGCGCAAAGGCGATCAGGCCATATTTGACGCTGTCCTTCTCGAAAACGGTAAACTTCTGCACCAGCTGCCCGGCGTGTTTGATGCCCACGGAATCTAACGTCCGCATAGAACTCTGCCGGCCTGCTTCGCCGAAGTCGCCGGCGTGGTTATTGGCCAGACTCATCACATCAAAGCCCGCCCGCGTGAAGTTTGCCACATACCGGGTCGGTGTCCGGAACACGTAACATACTTTGGGATCTTTGCAGGTCTTGGGTATGCCACCGGAATTCAATAGAGTGCCTTCCAGGTTTCCAAAAGTCATGTCCGCATCCTGAAGGTAAGATTCTACTTCGCGAAGGAGATGCGCACCGTTATCGGGTGGCAGCTTGTCTTCGGGATAACTCGTACCCATCATGATGTCTCCCACGCCGATGATCGACACGGTGTCGGACAGGGTGCGAAGGGTGTCTTGCACAGCAAGTGCTGGAACGGGTGCAGCAAGCGAATCACGTTTCAATGAGTCCTCTTGAGCCTGAGCCCAATAAGTCCCGCAAAACAGCCACAGTAGCAACGTCACATTCCGCATATTCATCCTCATAGGAGCTCGATTTCGGGTGCAAATAAAGCAGCGTTTTCCGCAGTGCGCAACGACAAATCGACCTGCTGCCTCGATTCACGACTTCATTCAACAGAAAAGCTCGTATTCAGCAAGGGAAAGGCATTCAGCCTCTTAAGAATTTTTTTTCGATGGTCCTGTTAATCAGTCCAAGGCCTGACTCTGCGACTGTGCGATCTCGATAAGCCGTTCGTACTCACTGTTGCTTAGATCGCGTTGGAAGAAATTAATGGGATTAACGTGCTTGCCGTTCACGAGCACCTCATAATGCAAGTGACTGGACTGCGACGTGCCCGTACTGCCCACATAACCAACGATGTGGCCACGCTTCACGCGATCGCCAGGATGCACGATGAATCTGGAGAGATGCGCATAGCGCGTTTCATATCCGTGCCCGTGATCAATGTAAATCACCTTTCCGTAAGAACTGGAACGATGCGCCATGATGACGATGCCATCGCCCGTAGCATAGATAGGGGTGCCCTTCGGCGCGGAAAAATCAAGCCCGTTGTGCTCCTTCACAACTTTGAAGATGGGATGCAATCGCGCTCCATAACTCATGAATAGCTGGTTGAGCTGTTTGTTACTTATGGGTTGAATGGCAGGACGCGACGACCACATCCGGATGCGTTCATTCAGGAGGTTGTTCAGCTCTTCATAAGACTGGTCTTCAACATCAATTTGACTTTGCAGCTTCTCCAGCGTGGCATAGTTGGTAACAAGATTGGGTGCTTCACGCAAAGCATCACGGTCGATCCGCTCACTTCCCCCGGATCCACTGCTTCTGATCTCCGCCGATAACGGCTCGGCATCAAGCACTATGCGATAATTGTGATCATCGCGGTCGATCAGTTTCTGCAGCGAAGCAGACGAGTTCTCGATGCGCTCTTCCAGAATTTGCATCTCCGCTTTGAGGCGGAGGTTCTCCTTCATCAGCAATTGATCCTCCACAGGACCAAAATGCAAAATGAACTGTGTGTAGAAGACGTAGGTGAGGTATACCGTGAGTCCGGCAAAGATACTCTTACGAAGTCTCGCCCGTCCGCTGGAGCCGGGTAATGTACGTACGGGGGGTGATGATTCCTTGCTCATACGGTCAGTCCATGGATTGGTTTTGCGCAGAGGCATGCGAGAGCACGGCGCTGTATTGCGACGAGGTGAGTCCTTCGAGCAGGTAATTAACCGGATCGACGGCCACGCCATCCTTGATTACTTCGTAGTGCAGGTGAGGTGCAACGGAGCCGCCACTGTTTCCGGATGAACCAATGACCTTTCCTTTATATACACGCTGTCCGCGACGTACATTGATGCCTTCGAGATGCGCATAGCGGGTAACGTATCCGTTACCATGATCGATCACTACATAGTTTCCGTAGCCGGCCTCAAGCGAGGTCTTCTTCACGGTAATCACCGTGCCCGGAGCAGTGGCAAATACGGCTGAACCGCGCGGCGCGGCGAAGTCGACACCCGGGTGATTGTACATACCTTTGTGAAAAGGATTGATCCGCTCACCAAACCCCGAGACGAGCAAGTCGATCTGCGTATTGTCAACGGGTTGTATAGTGGGCAGTGATTGTAACACTTCGATCTTTTCACGCGAGATGTAAAGTGAGGCGCCAAACGCTGCGTTCGATGAAGAGGATCGTTCAACCAGCGATGACACGCGCGCATCGATCGCGTGAATCAACGAGCGCAAGTCTCCGGCGCTGGCAAGAAGGACACGTTCTTTATCTACGGTTGAGTGAGCAGTTGATCCGGGAGCCGTATCAAACAGTTTTGTGTGCAACGACTTGTCGATTTTCAGCAAACGGGTAAGCGTGAGATCCACTTCCTCCAGTTGCCGTTCCATTCTCGGCTGATGAATCTCGAGCAGCGCATTTTCAGTGCGCATTCTTTTTGTTTTTTCTGTTTCAAAAGCAACATCGTGCACCGCAACCAGGGCAGTGGCCAGCAGTGCAGCCGTGAAAAATGCGTTCAGGAGAAATATTACCCCGCGCTTCATTTGCCGCCCGGTCGGATAGCGCAAATAAGTTCCTGGATTAAAGTGATACTTGAAGAAATGCATTCAAAATTGAGTCATCACAAGCTTATACATCAATTCTCAGGCCTCAAAAAAAACCGCAACACTCCAGCAAATCTCTGTGAACTGCGCTTAATTTTGTGGCTTGTCTTTAGGCAAGGCTAAAGCAAAGTTAAATATAGAAAAAACGGCAAACTAAGCTAGGAAGCTACTTAAAACCAACAGGATGGATTCGGCGTCGGTAAGACAAAAATTTTTAGATTTTTTCGCAAGCAAGGGTCATACGATCGTTCCGTCAGCGCCCTTGGTGTTGAAAAATGATCCCACTCTGTTGTTTACGAACTCGGGAATGGTACAATTCAAGGACAACTTCCTGGGCAATGCCAAACCTGTGAGCGCCCGTGTGGCCGACACGCAAAAGTGTTTGCGCGTTTCCGGCAAGCACAACGACCTCGAGGAAGTGGGCATTGATACGTATCATCATACGATGTTCGAAATGCTGGGCAATTGGTCGTTTGGTGACTATTTTAAAAAGGAGGCGATTGCATGGGCCTGGGAACTGCTCACCGATGTTTATCAGCTTCCGAAGGACCGCCTTTACGTGAGTGTATTTAAAGGAGACGAGGACGACAGCTTATCGTTCGACCAGGAAGCCTTCGACTTGTGGAAGTCGTTCGTTGCGGAAGATCGTATCATCATGGGCAATAAGAAGGACAACTTCTGGGAGATGGCAGACCTCGGACCCTGCGGCCCGTGCTCGGAAATTCACGTCGATCTTCGCAACGACGATGAACGAAAGCGTGTGCCCGGCAGAGACCTGGTAAACAATGACGATCCGCAGGTCATTGAAATATGGAACCTGGTGTTCATGGAATTTGAACGCTCCTGGAATCCGGTCAAGGGTGGTTCTTCGGAGATGTTGAAGTTTGATCTGGAGTATAAGGGCACCGATAAGAAGCAGGCACGAGAGAAACTGCGCTCGGCCCTGACGGTGCTCAAGCCACTGCCGAACAAGAACGTTGACACGGGGATGGGATTTGAGCGCCTTTGCCGTTCGATCAATCTTGTGGCTTCCAACTACGATACCGATGTGTTTACACCACTCATTTCTTTTATCTCTGACAAGAGCGGCTTTCGCTATCAGTCTGCATCGGCTGATGCGCACAAACATCCGTCGAATGAGAAGTCCGACATTGCCATGCGCGTAATCGCCGATCATATCCGGGCCGTATCGTTTGCCATTGCCGATGGGCAACTGCCTTCCAATACAGGAGCGGGCTATGTGATTCGGCGCATTCTGCGGCGCGCCGTCCGATACTATTATTCGTTCCTGAACATAAAAGAACCATTCCTTTTTATACTCGCGCCCGTATTGGCAAAACAGTTGAAGGATGTGTTCCCGGAATTGTACAGCCAGCAGGACTATGTGTTGAAGGTGATACGGGAAGAGGAATTGTCGTTCCTGCGAACGCTTGAAAAAGGATTGAAACGCATCGAGGGACTAGAGGCTGAGCTCAAAGGAAAAGTACTCAGCGGTCCGCTTGTATTTGAACTGTATGATACCTTTGGATTCCCGGTTGATCTCACGTCACTCATTGCCCGGGAGCGTGGTTTCGAGATCGATGAAGATGGATTTCGCTCGGAGATGGCAGTACAGAAGAGTCGTTCCAAAGTGGACGCTGCAAAGGAGACGGGCGATTGGGTACAGATAGGCGATGAACAAAAGACAACGTTTATCGGCTACGACAACCTGGAGTCTGAAGTACGCATTGTGAAGTACCGGAAGCTAAAACAAAAGAACAAGGAGCTGTATCAACTGGTCTTTGACAAGACGCCGTTCTATGCCGAGAGCGGGGGACAGGTGGGGGATACGGGATATATCGAAAACTCCAACGAGAAGATTGCCATAACCGACACACGCAAGGAGAACGAGTTGGTGGTTCATGTGGCCGATGTGCTGCCGGAGAATCTGCGATCTACATTCTACGCTGTGGTCGACAAGCAGAAGCGCCAGCTGAGCGCCGACAATCACAGTGCAACGCATCTGCTACACGCAGCGTTGCGGCAAGTACTTGGCCGGCACGTTGAACAGAAAGGATCGTTGGTGAACGACAAGTTGCTTCGCTTCGACTTTTCGCATTTTGCTGCCCTGACTGACGAAGAAATCAATCGCGTCGAGGATATTGTGAATACCAAAGTGCGCGAGAATATCGCACTCGAAGAACGGCGTAGCGTCCCGATTGCCGACGCGAAAAAGCTGGGTGCCATGGCATTGTTTGGCGAAAAGTACGGTGAGGTGGTCAGGGTGATTACCTTTGATCCATCATTCTCTGTCGAACTTTGTGGCGGTACCCACGTGCAGGCTACGGGCCAGATCGGTTTGTTCAAGATCACTTCGGAAAGTTCCGTAGCCGCCGGTGTTCGGCGCATTGAGGCGATCACAGCGACAGAGGCAGACCGCTACGTTCGCGAGGCAACGGAATTGGTAGACACCCTCCGGACCCTGCTGAAGAACCCGAAAGATCTGGTGACAGCAACCAAGGCCCTGTTGGAAGAGAAGCACGTACTGGAAAAGAAAGTGGAGGCATTCCACCAGGAGCAGGCCAATATAATTAAAGACAAACTCGCGGCGCTTGTAGAAAAGCAGCATGGTTACAGTGTGATTATTCAGAAAGTTACCGTTCCGGATGCCGACGTGTTGAAGAATATTGCTTACGGGTTGCGCAATCAGTTCGACGATCTGGTGATGGTGCTGGCAGCCAATGTTGACAACAAACCTCAGGTGGCGGTTATGATCGGTGCTTCGGTGGCGGAAAAGAAAGTGTTCCATGCCGGTAATATGGTAAAGGAGCTGGCTCGCGAAATCGATGGCGGCGGGGGAGGACAACCCTTCTTTGCAACGGCTGGCGGAAAGAAGCTGGAAGGCCTGGATGCCGTGTTGGAAAAGGCGCGCACGATCATTAAATGATGGGATGCCAGAGGGAATGAGAAAGGCAGCGAAAGGGAGCAAAGGGCCTACGGCCGAAGACTTTACCGCAAAGCCGCAAAGTGGCAAAGTTCCGCAAAGTTTTTTTGATAGCATTTCATTGACCAGCGCTTACGTGCCTTCCCACTATACTATGAGCAGTGACAAAAAAAACTCAGCGGTCCTTTGTGTTTTTGCGGCTTTGCGGTAAAGTCTTCGGCCGTAGGCCCTTTGCTCCCACACTTTGCCTCCTTTGCTTCAGCTTGAGAATGCCGTGATTTAACAATATCTTTCCAGATATTTATAGGAATATGGACAAGGCGATCAGGGATAAATATACCGTGGTGATAGGGTTGGAGGTGCACGCGCAGTTGCTGACCAGGAGTAAAATATACAACAGCGACTCCGCTGAATACGGAAGTCTGCCAAATACCAACGTCGGAGTAATAACCCTCGCGCATCCCGGCACCTTGCCGAGGTTGAATAAGCGGGTGGTGGAATATGCCATCAAGATGGGATTGGCCTGCCATTCGCAGATCACCCGGCTTAACATTTTCGACCGCAAGAACTATTTCTATCCTGACCTTCCAAAGGGTTATCAGATCACGCAGGATCGCACGCCGATCTGCGTGGGTGGGTATATAACCATCGACACGAAGGAAGGCAGCCGCGACATTGAGTTGCACCGAATCCACATTGAAGAAGATGCGGGAAAGTCGATGCATCTAGCCGCCGAAACCGATACGCTGGTTGATTTCAACCGTGCAGGGGTACCGTTGATCGAGGTGGTGAGTCAGCCCGATATCAAAAATTCCGATGAGGCCTATGCTTACCTTACGGAGGTCCGCAAGCTCGTCAGGTACCTCGACATCTGCGATGGTAACATGGAGGAAGGTTCACTTCGCTGCGACGCCAACATCTCCATCATGCCGGTCGGTTCAAAGGTATTTGGAAAGAAGGTCGAAGTGAAGAATATGAACTCGATTCGAAATGTGCAACGCGCCATCGAGCACGAGATCGACCGACAGATCATCGAAACTGAAAAGGGAACCGTGATCTTTTCAGAGACGCGCACCTTCGATGCTACTGCAGGACTTACCTACAGCATGCGTACCAAGGAGGAGCTGAACGACTACCGTTATTTCCCGGATCCTGACCTGAGTCCCCTGATCGTCTCTGAGCAATGGCTCGCGGCAATCAAGGCAACCATGCCTGCATTGCCCCGGGACCTGTACAACCGGTATGTGAACGAATACAAGTTATCACCTTACGACGCGCACGTATTGACGGATTCGAAAGACGTCGCTATGTATTTTGAGGAGGTTTGTTCCTTCACACAGCACTATAAGGTCGCGTCGAATTGGGTGATGGGACCGGTGAAGTCCTATCTGAACGAACTCGCGCTATCGGCCGACGAGTTCCCGATTTCGCCGAACTTGCTGGTAGAACTGATGGACCTGGTAGACGCGGGCAAGATCAGTTTCTCGGTGGCATCACAACGGGTGTTCCCCGAGCTGTTAAAGAATCCTGCAAAGTCGGCACTGGAAGTAGCGCAAAGGCTCAATGTTATCCAGGATAGCAACGAAGACTCGATGTTGCCGCTCATCGACTCGATCTTGAAAGAGTTCCCGTTAAAGGTCGAAGAATATAAGAGCGGCAAGAAAGGCATTGTTGGCATGTTCATGGGGGAGCTGATGAAACGAAGCAAAGGCAAGGCAGACCCCAAGGTGGCCAATGCCTTGATCACCAAGAAGCTGGAGGAGGTATGATTCGGCGTGGCCAGGTGTCCGCGCGTTTAAATCTATTGTTTATGCATAAGAGGATCAATTTATACTTTGTTGTTTTTGCCTTCTGTCTCTCGTGCTCGTTTTCGACAAAGGAAGACGCGGCGAATAGCACTGCGGCCAGCGAATCGGCGGCGCCTACCTGGTCCGTTACTATTCGCGGAAAGGTGGGATTTCCCGAGAAAGGCGGGCAAATCATTATTCAGGAGATGCGCAACGGAGGCGGTGGATGGACAGATACGGTGAATATCCGCAGCGATTACACCTACGTGAAGAAGATACCCCTGACACAGCCAGGGTACTACAAGATCAATTTTTACAACAAGCAAATGATCGACTTCATTCTGTACAAGAGTGATCTCGAGGTAAATGCTGACGGTAACGCTCCCGATGGATTTGCCGAGGTAAAGGGTTCACCCGAAATCGACCTGATACACAAAGTGGAACTGATCCGAAAGGAGGCCGAGTCTTCTCCGGCCATTGCAAAACTCAATCAGGAGTTTACCGCGGCCGCTAATGCACGTGATCAGCAGAAAATGGTAGCCATCCAACAACAATACTTTGCCGAGATAAAGACCAGCAACGATAAGATTGCCGCACTGATAAAGGAGGCTCCGCCGTCTTTGGGCGTTATCAACATGCTCGCGAGTCAGAGTCCGGTCCTCGATCGTGATGCCTATTTCGATACCTACCTATCAGTGGCGCAAAAGCTGGAGAAGGAATGGCCGGCTTACGATCATGCCCAGGCCTTTGTAAAGACCGTGAACGCCATGAAGACCCTGGCAATCGGCCAGCCGGCACCGGAGATTTCGCTTCCGGATACTACGGGTCAGATTGTAAAGTTGTCGTCATTCAAGGGCAAATATGTGTTAGTGGATTTTTGGGCGAAATGGTGTGGACCATGCCGCCAGGAGAATCCCAACGTCGTACGCGCGTACAACAAGTACAAGGATAAGGGTTTTACTGTTTTCGGCGTATCGCTCGACCGCACAAAAGAGGATTGGCTGCAGGCAATTCGGAAAGACGGACTGACCTGGACGCACGTATCGGACCTCAAGTATTGGAACTCTGAGGCGGCCAAGACCTATAACATCAGTGGCATACCGTTTTCGCTTTTATTGGATAAGAACGGAGTTATTATTGCCAAGAATCTTCGTGGGCCGGCTCTGGACAAAAAGCTTGAGGAGATCCTCAGGTAGGTCGTCGCGGCCTTGAATTGCATGAAACGGCTACTGATATTCTCTCTGGGTTCCCTGCTACTTTACTGTTGCCAGCAAAAGGAAGAAGCTAAAGCGCCAGTTATTACCTATGAGCTTGCTAATTTTCGCATCGAATCAGAAGGCGGGTGCCGTGCCGATTCGACACGGTGCGCGAGCTATGAGGTAAGCTATCCGGTTTTTAAGGACCTCGACTCGGCGGTCGTGCAAATACTGACGAAACGTATCGATGCAAGCGTTTCGATGGGAAACCCCGAGGCGCAAGGCGAGAGCATGCAAGCGATCGGCAAGAAATTCGTAAACGACTTTGATGATTTCAAAAAGGAGATGCCTGACTACGGCATGGGCTGGTACTACGAGGCGCGCGTTGAGGTTGAAGTCTTAACGGACACGCTACTGTCCCTTTCTGTCACCGAAGAGTATTTCACGGGCGGGGCACACGGCGGACATGGAACTTACTTCATTAATATCAAGCCGAAGACGGGATCTGAATTTACGCTGGAGAATTTCTTTAAACCGGATTATAGTGAGGAACTGCGTCGCCTGGCCGACCGTTTTTTCCGACGCGGGCATGAACTTGCGGACACGGCCTCGCTCCAGGAGAATATGTTTGAATTCCCCGGCGATCGCTTCGAGCTGAACCAGAATTACGGCTTTACTCCCGAGGGCCTGATGTTCTATTACAACAGCTATGAGATCGCGGCATACGCGGCAGGGCCATCCGCCGTGTTGATTCCTTATGACTCGTTGAAACCGTTGATGAAGAAGTGACGTGCCGCATGAATGAAGGTCATCATGATTAAGAAAAGATGAACGCGACTGTTGTTGCGTTTTGCAGAATGTGATAATCATCCCGATAGGAATTTCTGAGCTTCTGGCCGCACGTTGATTTTAATGATGGTCCTTGAACGTAGTGATGGAAGTGATGCCCTTTGTAGAAGGGTTTAAGACCGAGTCATGGGAGCACTGCGTTTCGTTCGTGACTGCTTCGGCGCTACGCGTCGGGGATCGTGGGTGCGCACCGGAAGGGCTGGCGTAGGAAGGAGTGTAGAGACTTGGAAGTTTTTTAAAATCCATTACACACAGAGAAATCACGGCGCTTTTGAGCTTCTGGCCGCACGTTGATTTTACCGTGGCGTTCCTTGTAGATAATCAATGGACGTGCTGATCTTCGTAGGTTGGTTAAAAACCGAGTCATGGGAGCACTGCGTTTCGTTCGTGACTGCTTCAACGCTACGCGTCGGGGATCGTGGGTGCGTACTTGGAAGGGCTGGCGTAGGAAGGGGTGTAGAGACTTGAAAGTTTTTAAAATCCATCACACACAGAGAAATCACGGAGTTTTTGAGCTGCTGGCCGCACGTTGATTTTACCGTGGCGTTCCTTGTAGATAGTCCATGGAAGTGCTGATCTTCGTAGGATGATTAAAGACCGAGACATCGGAGCACTGCGTTTCGTTCGTGACTGCTTCAACGCTACGCGTCGGGGATCGTGGGTGCGTACTTGGAAGGGCTGGCGTAGGAAGGGGTGTAGAGACTTGGAAGTTTTTTTAAATCCATTACA
>Ga0193752_1002156_pt1 | contig 15162 bp, 18 predicted proteins | sample H1c1metaG_FD_144924 | JGI IMG/M metagenome (GOLD analysis project Ga0193752, IMG submission 144924) | Soil microbial communities from a riparian zone of the East river system, Colorado, United States - H1c1 | ecosystem: Environmental > Terrestrial > Soil > Riparian zone | place: USA: East River... | reverse complement strand
TGTCGGGCGTGCGCGCGGGGCACATCGTCAACGCGGTGATCGATCGCACCTTCGTGGCCGATGGCACGCGCTGGGTCGTGGATTTCAAGACCAGCCCGCATGAAGGCGGCGATCTGCCCGCGTTCCTCGACGCGGAAGCGCTGCGTTACGAAGCACAGCTCAAGCGTTATGCGCACCTGGCGCGGGGACTCGGGCCCGAACCCGTACGCGCCGGATTGTATTTTCCGCTGCTGGCGGCGTGGCGCGAAGTCGCGGTCGACTAGGTCAGAACGAGCCTTCGAAGGAGAAGGTTGTGCGCCCGGACGCATCCGGTCTCGCGCCCAGGGAAATTTCGCGCACCAGCGATTCGGCCTGCGCGGTGCGGCCCGTGATGAAACCACTCACGAGGTACGTGCCCGGCGGCGTCAGAGTCAGCGCGCCATCGATCGCGAACGGCCCGCCCGTGTCGCGTAGTTTGCCGATCACCGTGCCGTCCGCCTGCGCGGCGCCATCGAACGTCAATCGATAGGAGCCGAGATCCAGCGGCCGCGCGCCGACCTGGCGCAGGTCGCGCAGGTCGAGCGTGCCTTCGACCTGCCGCAGGCTGCGCGCCTCGCCGAGCACCACGCGCTTGAGGTCGATCGAAATGTTGCCGCGCTTGTCAGGCGGCAGCTCGGCGATGAAAGCGGGATCGAGCGGAAAATTCGCCACGACGTTGCGCAGCTCGCCAACGCCGCCAAAACTGGTATCGACATCCGCCTGCGCGTTGAGCGCGCCACCGCGTACGTCGACGTCGCCGCGCAATTTTCCGCCGAGCGCGGCGCCCGCCGCGAAATTCCAGGTGGCATCGCCGAGCTTGCTGTTCTGCACGGCGAGCCCGAGACACTCGCCGTGCCAGATGGAACCGCCGAGGTCGGCGCACCGCGCCTGCGGCGGCAGGGCGGCAGCAAACCAGGAGGCGGGTAGATAGAGAACCAGTACTGCGACGAAAACCGCGAGGCCGGCGCTGATGGTCAGCAGCAGCGTGCCGCGCTTCATCAACCGACCTTCAGGACGAGGCCCGCATTCACCAGGCCCACTTCTCCGGCAGATTCGATTTCCGCCGACTCGACCCGCACCCCATGCTGCTGGGACAGCCGTGCCAGCCACGCCACCAGCGCATCGAAGGGCGCCTTGTCGAGACGGATGCGCAAACCCTTGTCGCCGGTGGGCTGGCTGCTCGACAGGGATTTCCCGAGGCCGCTTTCGCGCGCCGAGCTGTCGATCAGCACGACCAGGGATTCGGCATTGACGGCGCCGGCCGCGCCGGGCCCGGCGGCCGCGACCTGCGGCGCCACGCTCTGGATGAAGGCGAGATCGCCTTGTTTGGTCGTGATGCGCTTGCGTGCCAGCGTTATCTGAGTATTGAGCGGCAGGATGATGGCGAGCAACGCCAGCACCAGCACGACGACGCCACCGATGGTGACGACGCGGCGATCGCGCTCGGAAAGATTTTCATACCACGCGCGCATCAGGCACCCGCCTTGCGGATCTGCAACTGACCGCTGTAACTGTCGCCGCTGGCGGAACCGCTCAGGATGTCGGCCTTCCAGTCCGCGCCGCGCAATTGCTGGCCGATCGCATCGAGGCTGGCCGCGTCGGGCGCGTTGATGCGCAGGTTCAAGGTGCCGTCGCGGAAGGTGATGCCTTCGATCTTGGCGGACGGAGCCGCCGAGCGCGCGCTCGCCACCGCCGACAACGCGGGCAGCAAGGTGCCGCCGCCACCGCCGCCGCGGATCTCGGCGAGACGCTTTTCCACCCGGCGGCGCGCATTGGTCGCGTTCTTCTCACCGGGCATGGCGGTACGGAAGACTTCCTGGATGCTGGCATCGAGCGCGGCCTCGCTCTTCCGCAGGCTCGAGAGTTCGAAATAACGTGCGCCGATGTGCAGACACAGCAACGAGCCCGCGACGATCGCGGCGACCCGCCACGCACGCCAACCCTGCTGCAGCGAGGACGCCACCGCGAATGCGCCCTGCAGCAGATTGACCGCCTCGTCATTCGCGGCCGCCGGCGCCAGCACGCCCAAAGGCCCGTCGGGCAGCAGCTGCACCTTCACGCCGGTGAACCGGTCGCGCAGCGCGTCGATCTGCAGCTGGTGCGCTTCCCACTCGTCGTGTCCCGCGTACAGCAGCAGCCCGAGAGGGGCGGGCTCGAGCCCCGCGACCGCCGAAACCTGCGCCGCCAGCGCCATCTCGAACGCATCGGCGATCGACAGGGCCGGCAGGACCTGCGGCGGGCCGGAAGCAGCCCGCAGCGTGATCGAGTCGCCGTCGAGCAACGCGATCAACTGGCCGGGCATGGCCGGCAACAACGTGGATTCCGGGTAGATAGCCGTCGGCGCGAGGCCGGCGGCGCGTAATTCCGTGAGCCAGCCTTCGAGGCGGGCGCGTTGCACGACCGCGACTGGAACGCGGCCGCTGTCGGCCGCCCGTTCGCCGATCGCGAAGTGCAGGTTTTCGATTTCGTCGGCGACGCGTTCTTCGAGCGCGTACGGCACCACCTGCGCGAGCTTCGCCGCGCCCTTGGCGGGTGCGTCGCTGTCGGTCGCGAGCACCTCACCGGCGGGTACGATGACGGCGATGCGCCGCCCGGTGCTCATCGCGGTTGCCTGCGCGAGATCGCCGGACACCGCGTTGACCACCACCTGGCCGTCGCTGTTGCACACCATCCAGCGCGCCGGGGCGCCGTCGCGCAGATGGATTACCAGGGTCTCGCTCATCTTTTATTCACTTCCAAAACTGCGCTGGACCGTACGCACCTTGTGGTCGTCCTCGCGTAATAGAACACTGTACAAAACGAACTCCGCAGTGCCAATACGAATGTTGGTGCGCAGCCGGAACCACCGCGAGGTTTCTTCAGCCCGGGCGTCGGCCTTGGCTTTCAGGGCCGCATCGGCGATGACTCCGGAAAAGACTGCTTTCGTCACGTGGCAGGCCTGGCTCGCGGAACCCGAGCCTTGCTTGCTGAAATCGACGTTCGCGAACTCGGTCTGGTTCTGCGGGTCGTTGCGGTTCACGTCGATGATGAGACCAAGGCCCGTGCACACGTTGAATTTGGTGTCGTTGGGCAGGGCCGCGACGTATGGCGCGATCTTGGCGTAGTTCTCGGCGCCAAAGGCGGGAAATGCCAGCAGCTCGGAGGTATGGGTGATGAAAGTGTTGGGCGGACGGTAAGGCGGCGTCTGCGTCAGATACAACGTGTCCTCGCCACCCTGGCCGTAGGGTGCGATGTCGGTGTCTATCCAGTCGACCAGGAAATCCGCATATCGCAAGTCGATGTCGAGACTGCGCAGCAGGTGCTGGAAGACTTCGATCTGGTCGGGATCCGCGACGAAGCTGCCGGTGGCGGCGTCCCACTTCACCACGCTGTTGAGATTGAAACGCGCCGACAGGTCTTCGATCGTCGCCGCGATCCACACGCCGGTGCCCTCGATTTCCGTCGGCGGAAAGGGCTGCGCCCAATCCTGATCGAGTGTGGTCTTGGCCGCGCTGGCGCTGCTTTCGAGCGCCAGCGCGGCCAGCCCCTCGGCAGCCATTCCCGCCTGCAGCGCCTGTTCGAGCGTAAACGTGGCGGCGGCGCGGCGTGCGGCCATCGCCTTGTTGTAGGTGATGGCGGCGGCGAGCGTGGTGGCGATCGCAAAGATCGTGATGGCCACGAGCAACGCCACGCCGCGCTGACGAAAATGGGTCACGTGGGCACTTCGAACACGCGTTGCACGCGGCCCCAGTCCTCGAGCACCAGGGTGAGCTCGATCATCAGCGGCCGCGCCAGCAGCGTCTCGTCGATGCTGGCCGGACCCACCGGTCCATTGACCGTGAGGATTGGCCAGTCGGTATGCCAGGTGCGCGAAACGGGGTCGAGGAAGCGGATCTCCACGCTCTTCAGGCGCGTCAGGATGATGCGCTGGCGCGGTTCCGCGGCCAGCGCCGCGTCGAGCGCCAGCCAGTGTTCGCGCACCAGCGATCCATCGACGAAGCGATAACGCACGCGTTGCTCCGCGGGGCGTTGCACGCCGGCCGGATTGCTCCAGCCCGTGCGCGAGAACACCACCAGCGTGTTGTCGCGATTGTTGGCGCTGATCGCTGGAAGCAACTGGCCGCTGCCCTGCGTGTCGCGCGCGGCGCGTTCCGCCAGCTGCGCGAAATCCTGCGCCATCACGCGGATTCCGCGCTGGATCTCGGTGACACGCGCCTGCGAGACCTTGAGGGATTCGTTGTAGACCAGGCCCTGGTTGAGGGCGCGATAGCCGATGGCGAACATCACCGCGGCGATGAAGATCGCGATCATGACCTCGACCAGCGTGAAACCCGCGCGGCGCATCACATGTCGGTCCGCGGCGGAGTGCCAGGATTGTTAGGGTTGCCGGGGCTTCCCGGTTTGCCGGGATTGGCGGGGTTGCCAGGAATGCCAGGAGCACCCGGAGTGTTGCCCGGACCTCCCGTGCCCGGATTGCCTGGGCCGCCGGTGATGTTGCCGCGATAGGGCAAGGGGATGGCCGTGGCGCGCGGCGAGCGCGCGGAGCTGACGATGCCCGTCACCGTGGTGGTCCAGGCGACATTCTCGAGCTCGCCGCCGCTCGGCGAGCTGTCAGGTTCCTTTTGCGCGGTGGGCTTCTGGACGTCGCGCGAATCGTCGACGGACTCGCCGGTCGGGCGCGCGCGGACGTCGATGCGGAACAGGCCCTTGATCGGCAGCTCCACCACTTCCTGCTCCCATTGCCAGCGCATGCCGCCCATCACGGCATTGCCGGAGCGTTTGCCCTTGTCGGGCATCAGCTGCGCGGTGCGGATTTCCGCGAGCCGGTTGAGCGCCACCCACTCGGCCAGGGTCTTGTCACGCAGGTAACTGATGTTGCTGGCGGCGGAAGTAAGCGTGCCCAGCAAGGCGCCCACCGACATCGCGACGATGGCGAGCGCGACCAGCACCTCGATCAGCGTAAAGCCGCGGGACGGGCTGCGGACGCGCGTGGGTTTCATGGCGCGCGCGCCGCGCGCACCGGCGGATACTTCGTGAGTTCGGTCTCGCCCGGCAGCAGCAGGCGGATGTTGGTCTGCTCATCGGACCAGAGGCGGGCCTGCTCGCCGCCGCCTTCCCGTTTCAACATCACCTCGAAAGAGGACAGGTCGCCATTGGCGAAGACCATGATCGTCGGCGCGTAGTCTTCGATTTCCTTCTTCTTCTCGTCGAGCACGATCTTGCGACCTTCCACGACCACCGACGGCTCGAGGCCCTCCGGGAACTGCCGTACCCGCAACGCATCGTCTTCCTCGACCGGTCGCCACTCATTGCCGAGCACGTCGAACACGACGAATGAGTATTCCCGGTCGTTGATGCGAAAGCCGTAGTCGCGGGTCTGCAGCTCGGCCTGCTCGCGCACGTAGTCGAACAGGGCCTCGAGCTTCTGCGCTTCGCGCTCGAGTTGCTCGTCGTGGCGCCCGCTGCTGAACGTGACGATGAACACGGCCGTGATGACGCCAATGATGACGACCACCACCATGATCTCGATGAGCGTGAACCCGCGCGCACGCAAAGCCGTTGCGCGCGCCCCGTTGCTAATCGAGGTTCCAGTTGCCAATGTCGGCATTTTCGCCTTCGCCGCCTTCCTGGCCGTCGGCGCCGAACGAGTACAGGTCGAATTCCTGTCCGCGTGTTCCGGGGAACACGTACTGGTAGGGGTTGCCCCAGGGATCGTTGCTGACGCGCTTGAGATAGCCGCCGTCCCGCCAGTTGCGGATGGTCGGATCATTCGGACGCTGCACCAGCGCGCTCAAACCCAGGTCGGTGTTCGGATACTTGAAGTTGTCGAGCTTGAACATCGTGAGACCACCTTCGATGGCCTGAATGTCGCTTTTGGCCTTGGTGATCTGGGCTTTCGAGAGGTTGCTGAAAATATTGGGCAGAATCACCGCCGCCAGCAGGCCGATGATGACCACGACGACCATGATCTCGATGAGCGTGAAGCCGCGGGCGGAACGATGAAGGCGCGAGTGCATGAAGACCCCGTGAGGAGGGCAAAATCGGGTGGCGAATGATAGCAAATGAACGCTGAACCCAGAGGTTTTGGGTTAGGCGCGGTTCTCAAGTCGCTCAATGGCGACCGCGGGTACGGCGCGGCATTGCTCGCGGTGTGCGCGCTGCTGGCGTTGCCCGAGCTGGGCGGGGCGGCCGTCCGTGATGCCGGCAGTTTCGACCGCGCCGCGATCGGCGCCGGGCAATGGTGGCGGCTGCTGACCGCGCACTTCGTTCACCTGGACGCCGGGCATGCGTTTCTCAATGGCCTGGGCGTGGTGCTCATGTGGGCGCTGTTCGCGCGCGATTATTCGCCACTGCGCTGGGCGGCTATCTATCTGTGCGCGGCGCTCACCATCAGCGCAGGTCTGTGGTTCCTGAATCCCGAGCTCGACTGGTACGTGGGCGCATCGGGCGCGCTGCACGGCGTGATGACCGCCGGCACGCTGGCGCATCTGCGGCGCCACGATCTCGACGGCTGGATTCTCGCGGCGTTCATCGTCGCGAAACTCTGCTATGAACAATTCGCAGGTTCGATGCCGTTTGCCGGCGCCGCCAACACGATCGTAGCTGCACATCTGTATGGCGCCGTAGGCGGACTCGTACTCGCGTTTTTCCTGAAGTCGCGACGCGAGCCGCACTGAGCGCCGCGTCCGGACGCTGCGGCTATACTTCGCCGCCATGTCAGCAAACAACTCCATCGCATTCGTGTTTCCGGGGCAGGGTTCCCAGTCGGTCGGCATGCTCGGCAAACTTGCCGGTGCTTCCGCCACCGTGCGCACCACTTTCGACGAGGCATCGCAAGTGCTCGGCTACGACCTGTGGCAGTTGTGCGCGAATGGCCCCGCGGAAGACCTGAATGCCACCGAACGCACGCAGCCGGCCATGCTGGTCGCGGGCATCGCGACCTGGCGCGTATGGCAGGAGCGCGGCGGCGCGCTGCCGCGCACGGTCACGGGTCACAGTCTCGGGGAGTTCACCGCGTTGGTCGCGGCGCGGGCCATCGACTTCGGTACCTGCGTCGATCTCGTGCGCTTTCGCGGCCAGGCCATGCAGGAAGCGGTGCCGGCGGGCACCGGCGCCATGGCGGCCTTGTTAGGACTCGAAGACGCCGAGGTGGAAGCCGCCTGCCGTGACGCGGCCGCGGGCGGGGGAGTGGTCGAGGCGGTCAACTTCAATTCGCCCGGGCAAGTGGTCATCGCCGGCGAAAAGGCCGCGGTGTTGCGCGCCATCGAGGCGGCCAAGACGCGCGGCGCCAAGCGCGCGCTCGAGCTGCCGGTCAGCGTGCCGTCGCACAGCAGCCTCATGAAACCCGCGGGCGTGCGCCTCGCGGAAAAGCTCGCGGCCATCGACATTCGCACGCCCTCGATTCGTTACCTGAGCGCGGTAGATGCGCAAGCACACGATTCACCCGATGACATCCGTGAGTTGCTCGGCCGGCAGCTCGCGAGCCCGGTGCGCTGGACGACCACCGTCGCCGCGTTGACCGCCGGCGGCGCCAGCCGCATCGTCGAATGCGGTCCGGGCGCGGTGCTCACCGGCCTGGTCAAACGCATCACGCGCGGTGGCGACACGCAGACGTTCGCGCTCGAAACCCCTGAAAACTTCGACGCCGCATTGGTCGCGGCGTCGGCCTGAGAAGGACACATGCTGCAAAATGACATCGCGCTCGTGACGGGCGCTTCGCGTGGAATCGGTCAGGCCATTGCCAAGGCGCTCAGCCAGGCGGGCGCCAAGGTCGTCGGAACGGCGACCTCGGAGGCGGGCGCCGCCGGCATCTCATCGTGGCTTGGAAGCAACGGCCGCGGTGCGGTGCTGGACGTCGGCAGCGCCGCTTCGATCGACGCCCTGTTAGGCGATCTCGATACCCGTGGCGAGATGCCGACGATCCTCGTGAACAATGCCGCGATCACGCGCGACACCTTGCTGCTGCGCATGAAACCCGAGGATTGGGATGCGGTCATCGCGACCAATCTCACCAGCGTGTTCCGGCTCTCCAAGGGGGTGCTCAAACGCATGATGAAGGAGCGCCGGGGCCGCATCGTGTCGCTGACCTCCATCGTCGGTCTGACCGGCAATGCGGGGCAAGCCAACTATGCCGCCGCAAAGGCCGGCATCCTGGGATTCACCAAGTCTCTGGCCAAGGAAATCGCCTCGCGCGGCATCACGGTCAACGCGCTGGCGCCGGGATTCATCGATACCGACATGACCCGGGCTTTGACTGACGAACAGCGCACCGCGTTGACGGGCCAGGTGCCGATGGCGCGCCTGGGAACGGTGGATGACATTGCCGCGGCGGTGCTTTTCCTGTGTTCGCCGGGGGCGAGTTACATCACCGGCGAGACGCTGCATGTCAACGGTGGCATGTACATGGCCTGAAACGAGGGCCGGTCAATGCCTATTCGTGGGGAGTTTGCAACACGCAAACCATGGAAAAACAAACAAAAACAAGCACTCACAATTTGACAGCGTGGCGGCGACGCAAACGTTGCCCTAGAATACGCGCCCGCTGCGGGTCCCAGGGGAACCGCAGCCGAAAAAACATCCTATTGAGGGCGAATCAGAAATGAGCACGGTTGAACAGCAGGTGAAGGCGATCGTCGCCGAACAGTTGGGCGTCAAGGCAGAGCAGGTAGTGAATGACGCTTCGTTCGTCGATGACCTCGGCGCCGATTCGCTCGACACGGTCGAATTGGTGATGGCGCTCGAAGAAGAATTCGAGATCGAAATTCCGGACGAAGACGCCGAGAAGATCACCACCGTGAGCCAGGCAATCAGCTACATCTCTGATCGCCGCAAGTCCTGAGATCTTCCCGCGGAGACTTGCGCCGGTCATGACCCGCGCAACTTCCGCATTCCTTTTGTGCTCACTTCTTAGAGGATAGTGTGTCCACGCGACGTGTCGTCGTTACCGGGCTCGGTATCGTTTCGCCAGTAGGGAGTGATGTCGCCACGGCGTGGGCCTCGATCCTTGCGGGCCGCAGCGGCATCAAGCCGATCACTCGCATCGATGCGACTCCATTCGCCACGCGTTTCGCGGGCGAGGTGGAAGGCTTCGATGTGTCCACCTACATCACGCCCAAGGACGCCCGGCGCATGGACCCGTTCATGCACTACGGCATGGGCGCCGGCATCCAGGCCGTGGCGGATTCGGGCCTCGACTTCGCCAAGGAAAACGGCGATCGCTGTGGGGCCATCATGGGTTCGGGTATCGGCGGCCTCGCCGGCATCGAAGAAGAAGCCATCACGTGGGAACGGACACACAATCCGAAGAAGACTTCACCGTTCTACATTCCCAGCACGATCGGCAACATGGTGGCCGGACACCTGTCGATCCGGTTCGGGCTGCGCGGGCCCAACCTGGGTGTCGTCAGCGCGTGTACCACCTCGACTCATTCTGTCGGATTCGGCATGCGCTGCATCCAGTACGGCGATGCGGACATCATCATCGCGGGCGGCTCCGAATGCGCCACGACACCCACGGCATTGGCCGGCTTCAGCCAGGCGCGGGCGCTGTCCGAGCGCAACGACGATCCCCAGGGCGCCAGCCGTCCGTGGGACAAGGATCGGGACGGCTTCGTCATGGGTGACGGCGGTGGCGCGGTCATCCTCGAAGAACTCGAACATGCCAAGGCGCGCGGCGCGCGCATCTATGCCGAGATCATCGGCTTCGGCATGAGCAGCGATGCGTATCACATCACCGCACCTCCCGAAGACGGCGCCGGTGCGCGGCTCGCGATGCAAAACGCATTACGCGACGCGAAGCTGAACCCTTCCGACATTCACTACCTGAACGCGCATGCGACCTCGACACCGCTCGGCGACAAGGCCGAGACCGTCGCGATCAAGACCGCGTTCGGCGACTACGCTTACAAGCTGCCGGTGAGTTCGACCAAGTCGATGACCGGGCACTTGCTGGGCGCGGCCGGCGTCGTGGAGGCGATCTTCTCGATCCTCGCCATCCGCGACAAGGTGGCGCCGCCCACGACTAACTACCACACGCCCGACCCGGACTGCGATCTCGACTACGTGCCGAACGTGGCCCGTCCGCTCGACATCGAGGCGGCGCTGTCGAACTCCTTCGGATTCGGCGGCACCAACGGCTCGTTGATCTTCCGCCGCTTCAAGGGCTAGCGTTTAGCCTCGCGTGGACGCCCGCGCGCCACTGATCACGACCGTTTCCGTTCCCGGCTCCGCGCTGCGGACCCTTGCGGCGCGGTTGCCGGAGCGATATCCCGTGTTGTTCGACAGCGCGGCGGAGGGCCCGCTGGCGCGCTTCAGCCTGCTCACCGCGGCGCCGCGCGCCGCGCTCTGGCGTGACGCCGGCGGCAATCTCGGCGCGACGGGCCTTTCGATCACCCACGGCGGCTTCCTCGATGAGCTCGAAGCCTGGACACGGCGCGAACATCGGGAGCGCGACGCGGTCCGCGAGCTGCCGTTCGTCGACGGCTGGATCGTCTACCTGGGTTACGAGGTCGCCGCGGAAATAGAGCGCCGCCTGAACCTGCCGCGCGCGGCGGCGCCGCTGTCGGCGTTCGCGCTGCGCGTCGACACCCTGGCGATCCACGACGTCGTCAACGACCGCGTCCAGGTCGTATCGCCCGCCGGCGATGCGGAGGCACAACGTCGATTCTGTGAAGATCTGCAGGCGGCGGCGGCGCCCGGCGCCGGTGAAGAGCCGCGGCAGCTGCCGCTCGAAACACTCGAAGAAGAAGCGCCAGCGCGGTTCATCGAACGGGTGTTCGCCGCAAAGGAACACATCGCCGCCGGCGACGTCTACCAGGTGAATCTCTCGCGCCCGTGGCGGCTCACGCTGAGTGATCCGGCGGACGAGCCGCACGTGTACAGCGCGTTGCGCGCCGCGAATCCCGCGCCGTTCGCCGCGAGCGTTCGCTTTCGGGGCATGACCATCCTGTCGTCGTCGCCCGAGCGGCTGCTCGCCATCACGGGTCGCGAGATTTCGACCCGGCCCATCGCCGGTACGCGCGCGCGCCTCGGCAACGCCGCGCAGGATGCGCGCGAAACCTCGGAACTGGTCGCGCATCCCAAGGAACGTGCCGAACACGTCATGCTGATCGATCTCGAGCGCAACGATCTCGGCCGCGTGTGCGAGGCGGGCAGCGTCGAGGTGGACGAATACATGGTCACGGAGTCGTATGCGCACGTGCATCACATCGTGTCCAACGTGCGCGGCCGGCTGCGCGCCGACGCGTCGGCGGTGGCGGCGCTGCGCGCGCTGTTTCCGGGCGGCACCATCACCGGCTGCCCCAAAGTGCGTTGCATGCAGGTGATCGCCGCGCTCGAAGGCGAGGGGCGCGGCGCCTACACCGGGTCGCTCGGGTGGTTAGGCACCGACGGCGATGCCGATTTCAACATCCTGATCCGCACGCTCAGCGTGAACGGCAGGCATATCGAGCTGCGCGCCGGTGCCGGCATCGTCGCGGATTCCGTTCCGGAGCGCGAGCTGGAAGAGACTCGCGCGAAGGCGCGCGGCATGCTGCGCGCGTTCGAGGCGCCCCATGGCTGAAGTCCTCGGTTGCTGGATAGACGGAATCGCGGGCGACTCCGTGCCGGCGGACGATCGCGGCCTGCAATACGGCGACGGGCTCTCCGAAACGATCCTCGTGCGCAATGGGCGCGCGCGGTTCCTCGATGCGCACCTCGCGCGGCTCGATCTCGGTTGCCAACGGCTCGGAATCGGCTTTTCAACCTCGGTCGAACTGCGCGCGGAGATAACCCGCACGGTGTCGCAGGCCCCCGCGAGCGCGATCCTCAAGCTCATCGTGACCCGTGGCAGCGGGCCGCGGCGCGGTTATGCGCCGCGCGGGACGTTTGCCCCGCGACGCGTGCTCAGCTTGTTTGCCGCTCCGGCACTCGACGACAGTCAGCGCGGCGTCGACGCACGCATCGCGACAATCCGGCTTGGCGAAAACCCGGCGCTCGCAGGCATAAAGCATCTCAACCGTCTCGAGAACGTGCTGGCGGCTTCCGAACCCGGACACGAACTGGTGTTCGAATCCCTGTTGCTCGACGCCGCGGACCATGTCATCGGCGGCACCATGACCAATGTGTTTGCGGTGAAGTCGGGGCGGTTGTACACCGCGCCGGTAGACCGTTGCGGCGTTGCGGGCGTCATGCGCAGCGTGGTCCTGCGACAGGCGGCGAGCCTCGGCATCGCCTGCGAGCTGCGTCGACTGGCGCTCGCCGAGTTCCTGGTCGCCGATGAGGCCTTCATCACCAATGTGCGCATCGGAGTTGTGCCGCTGCGCCGCGTGGGTGAGCATTCGTTCATGAGCAATCTCGCGCCGACGCTGGGCGCCAGCATCGAGCCTCTCGATGCGTAAGCTGTTCTGGACCTTCGTCGTCGTGCTGCTGGTGGCCGGCGCGGCCGCGGCTATCTACTGGCAGCGGGCCACCGCCGTCATGCGCGCCGCGGGACCGCACCTTCAATCGGTCGACCTGGTCGTGAAGTCCGGCGCCACGGTCCGCGCCGTCCTGGGCGAGCTCGACGCGAAGGGCGCGTTGGCCGACCGCCGGGCGGTGGAGCTCGAATTGCGCGTGCGGGGCTGGCCGCAGATCAAGACCGGCCACTATGAAATCCCCGCCGCGGCCAGCCCGCAGGAAATCCTGCGCCAGCTCGAAGAAGGGCGCGTCGTCCTCGAGGCGCTCACCATCGTCGAAGGGTGGACCTTCTCCGACATGCGCCGCGTGATCGAAGCGCATCCGCACGTCAAGGTGACGCTGCGCGGCCGGGAGATTCCCGAGGTCATGGCGGCCATCGGCCACGGCGGCGAACATCCCGAGGGCCGCTTTTTTCCGGACACGTATCGTTTCGCGGCGGACACGAGCGATCGCGACCTTTATGCGCTGTCGTATCGCAAGATGACCGAAGCGCTCGACTCCGCCTGGGCGACTCGCGCCGCCGCGTTGCCACTCGCGAACGCCTATGAGGCACTCATCCTCGCTTCCATCGTGGAGAAGGAAACCGGCCTCGCGAGCGAGCGGCCGCGAATCGCGGGCGTGTTCACGACGCGGCTGCGGCGGAACATGCGCCTGCAGACCGATCCCACGGTGATCTACGGCATCGGCCCGTCCTACGACGGCAACATCCGCGAGCGCGATCTGCGCACCGACACGCCGTACAACACCTACACCCGCGCAGGCTTGCCGCCGACGCCCATCGCACTGCCGTCGCGCGAGGCCATCGTGGCGGTGACGCGGCCCGTGGAGACCGGCGATATTTTCTTCGTCGCGACGGGGGCGGGCGACGGCTCGCATGTATTCTCGTCGACACTCGAAGCGCACAATGCCGCCGTTGCGCGTTACCTCGCCCGCCTCAGGAATCAACGTCGATGACGCCCGCCCGATTCATCACCCTCGAAGGCATCGAAGGCGCCGGAAAGACCACGGTAGCCGACCGGCTCACGCAGGCGCTGCGTGGCCGCGGCATCACGATCCATGCCACGCGCGAACCGGGTGGCACCAAGGTGGCGGAGCGCATCCGTGCCCTGGTGCTCGATCGCGGTGATGAACACATCAGCTCGACCGCCGAGACGCTGCTCATGTTCGGCGCGCGCCAGATTCACATCGACAACCTCATCCGGCCGGCGCTCACGCGCGGCGAGTGGGTGTTGTGCGATCGCTTCACGGACGCGACGCACGCGTACCAGGGCGGCGGTCGCGGCGTGGACCGCAAACTCATCGACAGCCTTGCGCAGGCCGTCCATGGAGATCTGGCGCCCGATTGCACGATCCTGCTCGACGTGCCGGTGCGGATCGGACTCGAACGCATGCAGGCGCGGCGCGGCGCGATGGATCGCTTCGAGATCGAATCGGCGCAGTTCTTCGATCGCGTGCGCAGCCGGTATCTCGAGCTCGCGCGTTCGGCTCCGGAGCGTTTCTGCGTCATCGACGCCACCGCGCGGCTCGACCAGGTCTGCGATGCGGCGTTGAGCGCGCTCGAGAAGAAACTCGGCCTCGAACCCGTGACGGCGTGAGTGCCGCCACGTCGCCACCCTGGTTCGAAGCTGCGCGCAACGAGATCAAGGCAGCGCTCGCGGGTAATCGTCTCGCTCACGGCCTGCTGATCCACGAAGACCCGGGTGCGGGCGGCCTCGAATTGGCCCGCTGGATCGCCCAGGCGGTCAACTGCAGCGAGCCTGCGCGCGCGCCCTGCGGCGACTGTCAGCAATGCCGCTGGATCGCCGCCGACCAGCACCCGGACGTCACGCGTCTTTCGCCCGAAGGCGATTCGACTCAGATCCTCATTCAATCCGTGCGCGACCTTTCTGCCGACCTGGCGCTGACGGCTCACGGCCGTGGCTACAAGGTCGCCATCATCGCGCCCGCGGAGGCGATGAATCACTTCGCCGCCAACGCCTTGCTCAAGACGCTCGAGGAGCCGCCGGCCCGCACACTGCTGCTGCTGGTGACGAGCCAGCCTTCGCGCCTGTTACCCACGTTGCGCAGCCGCTGTTCGCGCCTGCGCCTCGTCGGCCCGTCGCGCGAGAGCGCTGCTTCGTACCTCGAAGCGGTGCGCGGCGCGGGACCCTGGGCCGAGGCCCTGGCGGCCACCGGAGCGGGGCCCTTCGCCTTGCTGGAGGCCGATCCGGCCGCGGTTGCCCAGCTTCACCGCGACACGATGAGCACGCTGCGTGACATCGGCAGCGGCAATTTGCAGCCGCCCGCGGTGGCGGATCGGTGGGCGAAAGGTGAGCTTCCGATCCGCCTCGCGTGCCTTGAGAGCTGGGTCACAGAACGCATCCTCGAATCCGGGTCAATTCGCGACGTAACGCACTTGTCAGGGCAGGGAATCCCACCCAACATATGTCGCCTATTCGAGCTCTCGGACGCCGTTCGCGACATGCGCAAGCTTTCCCACACATCGATCAACAAGACCATGGCGGTTGAAGCGCTGCTGTGGCGGTGGGCGAGGCAATGACCGAAGGACGTACCGGCCGAACCGGCGCAAACAAGCCTGGCCTGCTGACGCTCACCATCAAGGACAAGAGCGCCCTGTATCTCGCCTACATGCCATTCGTGAAGAACGGCGGGCTGTTCATTCCGACCAACAGCAATTACCGCCTCGGCGACGAGGTGTTCATGCTGCTGAACCTGATGGGTGAGGACGAG
>Ga0193752_1002155_pt1 | contig 15169 bp, 8 predicted proteins | sample H1c1metaG_FD_144924 | JGI IMG/M metagenome (GOLD analysis project Ga0193752, IMG submission 144924) | Soil microbial communities from a riparian zone of the East river system, Colorado, United States - H1c1 | ecosystem: Environmental > Terrestrial > Soil > Riparian zone | place: USA: East River... | reverse complement strand
TTACCACGTGAGGTAAACATCAGTACACAACTTACAAAAACGATAACACTGAATGTTCCTTTGCTTAGTGCCGCAATGGATACCGTAACAGAAGCATCACTGGCCATTGCATTGGCACGGGAAGGCGGGCTTGGTATTTTGCACAAGAATATGAGTATTGAGCAGCAGGCTGACCAGGTACGCAAAGTAAAGAGAAGTGAGAACGGCCTGATACTGGACCCTGTTACGCTTAGCCCGGATGCCACAATTGGTGAGGCTTTGCGCCTGATGAGAGAAAATAAGATCGGCGGCATTCCCATTGTGGATGCAGCACATAAATTAGTGGGTATCCTCACTAATCGTGACATGCGTTTTGAAACAAATTACAAAGGCAAAGTGAGTTCAATAATGACCAAAGACAATCTCATTGTTGCACCGGAAGGCACCGATCTCAAAAAAGCAGAACAGATCTTCAAGAAAAATAAAATTGAAAAACTGCCTGTTGTAAGTAAATCGGGCAAACTTATCGGGCTCATCACTTTCAGCGACATTTTAAAACTAAAATCACACCCGCATGCTGTAAAAGATTCCTTCGGAAGATTGCTCGTGGGCGCAGGCGTTGGTATCACCGGCGATATCATGCAACGTGTGGAAGCCCTGAACCAGGTTGCCGTTGATGTGATCTGTTTGGATAGTGCACATGGCCATACCAAAGGCGTAATAGATGCATTAAAGAACATCAAAAAGAATTTTAAACACATACAGGTGATCGCAGGTAATGTAGGTACCGGTGCCGGTGCAAAAGCCCTGGCTGATGCCGGTGCTGATGCCGTGAAAGTGGGTATAGGACCCGGTTCTATCTGCACCACGAGAATTGTTGCCGGCACAGGCGTACCGCAGATCACTGCGGTAATGGAAGCAGCAGCAGCATTAAAAAATAAAAATGTAGGTATCATCAGCGATGGCGGTATAAGATATACAGGCGATATGGTGAAAGCGCTTGCTGCCGGCGCCGGTTGTGTAATGATGGGTAATGTTTTTGCAGGCACCGAAGAAAGCCCTGGTGAAACCATCATTTATGAAGGCCGTAAATTCAAGCAATACCGCGGCATGGGTTCGTTGGGTGCTATGGCACAGGGCAGCAGCGATCGTTACTTCCAGGATGTGGAAGATGATATCAAAAAGTTTGTACCCGAAGGCATTGAAGGCCGTGTTGCATTTAAAGGAAGTTTAAGAGAGGTTGTACACCAGTATACCGGCGGCTTACGGGCTGGCATGGGCTATTGCGGCGCAAAAAATATAAAAGAGCTGCAAAACGCAACTTTTGTAAAGATCACCAATGCAGGCATGAGAGAAAGTCATGCGCATGATATTGCAATAACCAAGGAAGCACCGAATTATAGCAGGTAAAGCCCATACCCCTCCGCCCCCTGCCCTTCGGCTTCGCTCAGGATGAGGGGGAACTGAGGGCAACAATTCTGGTTATAGCAATCAGTTTCTAATTTAATTGGTACAAGATTTTTTTTGAGCCCGTCTCTGGAATTAATATTCAGCTTCCTTAGCGTCGCACTCTTGTACATTATATCTATATTCGACTTTTATTAAAATGATTAATTGAGTAAAATCAAAATAATTTTCTGAAATTAAAATCTGCCCAATTCCAGTTCCCTCTCCCTGGGAGAGGGGTTGGGGTGAGGTCATCAGCAACAATGAAAAAAATATTCCGCAGCATATTCCTCATTTTTAATTTTTCATTTTTAATTTTTAATTCTGTTCAGGCGCAGGATTCATCACACCTCCGCATCTCACTCCTCACCTGCACTCCCGGCGAAGAATTGTATTCAACATTCGGGCACAGCGCATACCGGGTAATTGACAGCAGCAAAGCATTTAATGACCGTTGGCGGGATGCTGTTTACAATTACGGTACATTTAATTTTGATGATGATGGATTTTATTTAAAGTTTGTGAGAGGCAAATTATTGTACTACGTTTCTGCCGAATACTTTGGTGATTTTAAAGACCTGTACCAGTCAACAAATCGTGGCATTACCGAGCAGGTCTTACTTTTAACAGCAGCAGAAAAAATAACCATTCAGCGTTTTTTGAACGAGAATTTAAAAGAAGAGAATAAATATTATAAATACGATTTCTTTTTAGATAACTGTACTACCAGGCTGCGTGATATCCTGAAAAAAAATCACGACTCCTCTTTTTGCCAAAAGCCCGTAATGCCTGTTGGCAGCAGGTTCAGGCAGGCCATACACCAGTATCTTGATAAAAATAACAAGGACTGGAGCAAACTCGGTATAGATATTTTATTGGGCCATCCCTGTGATGTGGTAATGACCGCCGGGCAAATGCAGTTCCTGCCGGACAACCTGATGAAAAGTTTAGACAGTAGTAATAAGCCCATAGTTTTATCATCGCAGAATTTATATCCCATTACAGGTGAAAATACTAAAGGTTCTTTCTTTACACCCTTTGTTGTTTTTTCATTGCTGGCAATCTTTATTGTGTTAATTGGCTATTCAAAAAACAAATTTGCAAGAGCATTCCTGCAGGGATTTGATGGTTTGTTCTTCTTCCTTATTGGCGTATTGGGTATCATTTTAATTTTCATGTGGGTGGGCACCGATCACAGCATGACCAAAAACAATTTCAATCTTCTTTGGGCATGGCCAACACATACCATCATAGCATTTTTTGTTAACAGCCCACAGGGTGCTGTGCACAAAAAGAGCTGGGTAAAAAATTATTTTAAGTTTACAACAGTTGCGTTGCTGGCAGTATTGGTAAGCTGGTTCTTTTTACCACAGCAAATGAACAATGCATTAATACCGGTCGTTTTGTTATTGATCTACCGGAGCGCAAAAAAATCTTTTCACATGGTCTGACGCCCACGTCTGACCATGCGTTTGCCACAGAAACACTGAAGCACAGAAAAATGCAATCAAAAACCTTCACATATCGATCCGCTCAAATTTTTTACCGAACAACCGGTAGCGGCAAACCCCTTGTTTTAATACATGGCTTTGCAGAAGATGGCGGGGTTTGGGAAAACCAAATTGAATTTTTAAAAGAACATTTCTATCTCATCATTCCCCACCTTCCCGGCAGCGGAAGATCAGAATTGATAGATGATATGAGCATAGAAGGCATGGCCGAACTGATCAATGCCATTCTTTTGAATGAAAAAATTGAAACCTGCAGCATGGCTGGTCATAGTATGGGTGGGTATATCACTTTAGCCTTCGCCGAAAAATACCCTGCCTTATTATCTTCCATTGCTTTGGTTCACTCTTCTGCCTTTGCTGATAGCGAAGAAAAAAAAGCCAACCGTTTAAAATCAATTGAATTTGTAAAGAAGAACGGCGCTTATGAGTTTTTAAAAGCTGTGATCTTCGACCTGTTTACCGAAACCTGGGCAACCAATAACCAGCAAACAGTTGACCTGCAGATCGAAAAAAGTAAAAGCTTTGCTGATGAAGCCATCATTGCTTATTACGAGGCCATGATCAACCGGCCCGACAGGACCCATGTTTTAAAGAATTTCAACAAGCCAGTACTGTTTATTATTGGTGAGCATGATAAAGCAGTACCTTTTGAGCAAAGCCTGCAGCAATGTTACTTACCTGCTATTTCTTACATACATATTTTACGAAACAGCGCCCACATGGGCATGCTGGAAGAGGCTGATACTGTAAATATTCTTTTAGAAGATTTATTAAAATATAATAATTAATTGATTTTTTTATTATATTTATTTACGTTAACCAAAACTACTCAAATGAAAACTAAAAAAGTTTATTTATTCCGTAAATACCTGCTTTTTTTCTTGTTTTGTATCAATCTCAATGCAATGTACGCCCAGGATATAATATGGCCGCATTTAAGCCGTGTTTTTGCTCCAATTACCCCACCACTATACGAATCTATTTTGCAGGGCTGTTCTACCCCTCCTTTAAATGGGTGTAATTATTTAAGAAATAGTCCTTTCCAACCTAATGTGAGTTACGATCCAAATATCTTCTCTCATCTTGTAGACCCATTCAATTTTAACGGAATAAATACATTAATAACTGATTGGGAAGTTGCAACAGGAACACCACAGGTTTGGAACAATAGCGGATTTTTTGCAAATTATCCTGTGCCGCCAACGGGGCTCAATTATTATTTTGGAGCAACTTCATTTAATCCTGTTTTAAATAGAATTATGTGTGAAAGTGTTGTGCAAAAAATCCCCACGCTATCAACTGCAAAAACTTATGTATTGAGTTTTCAAAAAACGTATAAGAGCTGGTTAGAATTACTACCTCCCGATAATACAAATTTCCCTTTATTTAGCTTTAGAATAGTTTTAATGAGATGCCAGGATTATAATCTAACTTTTTTACCACAAGGGCAAATCTCATATGATGTTCCAAACCCGCCTGCAATTTCACAAACCATTTATTGTGAATCAAATGTAAATAACCCTAACTGGCAGCAGGTTTTTTTAAAGTTTACGCCTAATTACAATTATGATTTAATGTGGATTTTCCCAAGTGGGGAACCTGGTCTTAACAGGAACTCGGGTCTTTTAGTTACCCAACCAGAATTAATTGATGTAACCAATTTCTCGGCTGGCAGTAATCCCTCTCCCACATCACCAGGCTGCAGTGTTACCATTGGCCCCCCCACACCAAACTGTGGCCCAACAGGTGCTGAATTTAAATGGACCGGCCCCCAGGGGCAAACTCCAACTGTACCATCGAACCAGCAAATTACATTTGATGCCTCATTACCTGGAAATGCAGGTACATGGACACTTAGTATGACTATGCCAAATGCTATTACTACCAATAGCAATCATGTCTGTAGCGAACAGCAGGATGCTCAACACCCTGTATTAGTTTCTGCAAGTGTTAATGTACCATCGTGTATTGGCGTCTGTACAACTCCAACAATTACTCCTTTGGGACCTACAACTCAATGTGTTTGGTATGAAACAGGCCCCTGGCTGACACTAACAACAAACTTAACATCCAATATACAATGGTATGATGATGGGGTGCCAATTTACCAGGGCAACACCCAAACCATAACGCTTACCAACAATCCCGGATCAGCAAATACATGGCCTACATTTACCGGCCATATAACGGTTAAAAACACAGCTCTTGCAAATTGCATTTCACAACCGTTAACCGTAACCAGAAAAAACTACAGTACCCCATGGGCTTATCCAGGTTCAATTAATCCTCCGGGCACACCAATACAATATTGTAAAAACCAGCCTGGTATTGTAAGGCAAATCAACAGTATTAGTGACCCTAATACTATTTTTTGGTGGGAAGTTTTGGACCCCAATAATAATCCGGCATCAGGTGTAAGTATTAGTCCTATGTTTACAACAAATAGTACTGCAACTATTTCATTTGCAAATTATAACTATTCGAGTGCCACTATTATAGCAAAATCAAGTGATAATGGATGTAGTAATGTTTGGAATTATAGTTATCCCGTAACTATTAATCAAACCTGTTTATCGGAATTTGATTTAAATCTGCGCATATTTCCAAATCCTGCCAGCTCTCAGATCACAATTATTACCGAAAACAATGCATTGATTCAGTTAATAGAAATTGGAGATCTATTTACCCTATCATTAAAAAGGATAAAAGTAAACGGAACAAAATCCACAACTATAAGTGTTTCAGATTTATCTCCCGGTATTTATAACTGTAAAATAACTACTACCAAAGGTGTTGAAAATCAAAAACTCATTATAAAAAGATAATTCCAGCTTGTATTCATATTTAAAACGCTGTCTTTACTGAAAAGGCAGCGTTTTTCAGTATTTTTATGTCTTAAAGTGGCTTTAACTAACCGTATGAAGAGATTCCTGGTAATTTTATTTTCCCTTTTATTTTCTATAAATCTTTCGGCATCACATATAGTAGGTGGCGAAGTTGCCTATACCTACCTGGGACCTGGATCTTTACCCAATACCAGCAGGTATAGCGTTTTACTCAGATTGTTTACTGAGTGTAACCAGGTTTGTGGTGGCGGTAGCAGTGTTGCGTGCCCGCCTGTATCTCCGATAATTGGAATATTCGTTAATGCATCTCCTTACAGCAGGGTAACCAATTTAACTTTGTCCTTAGTTGCAAATCCCCAACTTAACCTGGGTACTTACCCTCCCTGTTTAGATAATCAACCCATAGTATGTTATAAAGTGAATACGTATATGGGAACAGTAGATCTGTCTGATAATACGGCTGGCTACCGGTTAGCTTATCAATCATGTTGCAGAGCTGCTTCTCTGAATGTAAGTTCAAACGCCGGAACCTTAAGTGGTGTACCGGGTGCAACATATGAAGCAACAATGCCCGGTACAGGTATCCTTGCTACAGGTCATAATTCAAGTGCATTGGTAAATTTGAAGGATACCGCATTAATTTGTCATGAGAGTCCTTTTACACTTGAATTCAGTGCTATTGATGGCGACAACGATTCATTGAGTTATCATTTTGTTTCTGCTTATAACGGAGGTTCTTTTACAGGAGCCAATGATGCCCTGGGACCCGATCAGCCACTTTACGGCGTGGTAACTTACCAGGGTGGTTATTCCGGAACTTCGCCCCTTGGCCCGTCTGTTATCATTAATCCAAATACCGGTATTATCAGCGGCATTTCGCCTACAGCAGTTGGAAAGTATGTAGTGAATGTATTGATAAGAGAATGGCGTTCCGGAGTTTTAATTGCCGAACATCGAAAAGATTTTTTAGTGCGTACCAACGAGTGTAGAATTACAAAAGCAATACTTGATATAATTCCTGTAACCTGTGATGGTAACACCGTAAATTTTTCCCAGTTTAATACCAGCACTGGAAATATTAATGAATACAGGTGGATCTTTGGCGACCCCGGGTCAGGATCGTTAGATACTTCATTTCTTCCCGGTCCATCTCACTTTTATGCAGTTCCAGGCATCTATACAGTAAGGCTCAGGGTTTCATCAGGTGGTATATGTATTGATTCTACTCAACAGGATATTGGTGTATTTCCCGGCTTTTTCCCCGATTTTGAAGTGTTTGGTAAATGCAAAAATACCCCCATACAATTCACCGATAAAACAACCGCCGCACATGGAAATGTTGATAAATGGAAATGGAATTTTGGCGAACCTACATCCTTAACAAATACTTCAACCTTACAGCATCCCACACATAGTTATGCATCAGCAAACAGTTACAATGTTGAGTTTATTGTTGGTACCAGTGTTGGTTGTATTGATACTATCTATAAAACAATTGAAATTCTTAACCAACCACCTTTATCTGTTTTTCCAAAAGATACATTGATATGCGTTATTGATACGTTGCAGTTAAATGCATTTGGGGATGGCACATTCCTGTGGAGCCCCAATTACATGATCGATAATGTAAATAATCAAAATCCTTTGGTTAGTCCCGATATCACTACCACCTATCGTGTTACGCTTACAGATGCATTTGGTTGCAACGGCTACGATTCTATAAAAGTGAATGTGAAAAGTTTTGTCACCCAGTTTGCCGGGCCCGATACCAGTATTTGCCTGACAGACCCGGTTGTGTTACAACTTACCAGTGATGCCTTGCATTGGTTGTGGACAGAGACCCCGGCAAATAATACCTTGAATGACCCAACTTTAAAAAACCCTACGGCAAGGCCATTGGTAACCACTACCTACCATGTAGTTGGCAATATCGGTAAATGTATTGCTGAAGATGATATTACAGTAAAACCGGTACCTTACCCGGTAGCCAATGCCGGTCCCGATAATACCATCTGCTTTGGCAGTTCGGCGCAGTTGAATGCTTCGGGCGGCAGTATTTACAGCTGGAGCCCGTCTGCTTTTTTAACAGCTACCAATATTCCCAATCCGCAATCAATAAAGCCCACAGATAATGTACGTTACATTGTTACTGTGAGAGATGTTTTGGGTTGCCCCAAACCTGTTAAGGATACCATGTTCCTTTTTGTAGCAAAAATAAAAGCCAATGCAGGGCCAAGGGATACATCGGTTGTACTGGACCAGCCCCTGCAACTGGGTGCAACAGGAAGCATCAATTATGCATGGACTCCCGGCACATGGCTTGATAACCCCAACATCAGCAATCCCATTGCATTGCCAAGAAATGATATTGAATACGTGGTAAGGGTTAGTAACAACGCAGGTTGCTTTGACCTGGACAGTATAAGGGTACATGTATTTAAAATTAAACCCGACCTGCTGGTGCCCAATGCCTTTACGCCAAACGGCGATGGAAATAATGATGTTTTTAAACCCATTCCTATTGGTATGAAATCGATGGACATTTTCAGGGTGTACAACCGCTGGGGAGAAATGGTATATTCCGGAAGTGGAAATGATGCAGCCTGGGACGGAACTTATGGCGGCAAAAAACAGGAGATGGCCACTTTTGTATGGTATGCCGAAGGAGTTGATTATTTGAACAATAAAATAAAAAGAAAGGGCTCTGTAATATTGATACGATGATAGCATCGCCGTTGTTAGTCGCCTGACCAACAACGGCTCCATAGATAATAAAGCATATTTGTTCATATTTTTTCCGGTTTTAAAATAATAAATAAGCAATAGCGTGATCTCTATGCGCTTGTTTTACCGTACACGCTACTATTAGTTTGCAAGTATACTACAGCAGGCCTGCGGTTTCCAAATTTGCTGTCGCTTTTGTACCCAATTGTCGTAATTGTCGTTCAGGAAATTTAATTATGGCTAAAAAGCTTACTGGTACCGGGTTTGGACTGGTTTGCTTCGACTCTCCTTCGACTCTTGTAGCTAAATTCAGCTTCAAACAGCTACAGATCCCGAACAAAACACGAAGAGATCATAAAGCGATCATTAAGAAAAAAATGACAATAAGGTACAAAAGCGACAATTGCGTACAGAAACGACAACACCTGCTCTTTTCGGCCTTCCGGGATCGTATGTTTGTTTTGACCAACAACGGCTTCATATTTTATCCGGGCTTTTTTTATTTGATGGCTTCCGGTAATTTGCAGGTATGAACAAGATCATCTTAATAACAGGTGCCACATCAGGTATTGGCAAAGCCTGTGCAATAAAATTTGCTGCCGCAAAATTTGATGTGATCATTACCGGGCGGCGCAATGAAAGGCTCATTGAACTGAAGTCTCAACTGGAAAAAGAATATGGCATCAATGTATTACCCTTATGCTTTGATGTGCAGGACAGGCAGGCTGTGAACGCAGCATTTGCAAACTTATCCACGCAATGGCAGCAGATCGATATCCTCTTTAACAATGCAGGGCTGGCCATCGGTAAAGATAGTTTTGAAGATGCTGATATGGACGACTGGGAGACCATGTTGAACAGCAATGTGCATGGGCTGCTGTATGTAAGCAAAGCAGTTTTACCATTTATGATCGCCCGGCAAAAAGGCCATATTGTAAATATGGGTTCGGTGGCCGGTAAAGAAGTGTATGAAAAGGGTAATGTTTATTGCGCCAGCAAATTTGCCGTGGATGCAATTACCAAAGCCATGCGGATAGACCTGCTGAAGAATAATATTAAAGTCACCGGGCATACACCCGGGAGCAGTTGAGACTGAATTTTCGCTGGTACGCTTTAAGGGACAGGAAGAAACTGCCAGGGCAGCCTATTCAGGTTTAACCCCTTTAACAGCCGAAGACATAGCCGATACGGTGTTTTACTGCGCAAATTTACCTGCCCATGTATGTATAAACGACCTGGTTATTACGTGTATACAGCAGGCCGGTTCGTATTATTTTCATAGAAAATAGTAAAAACCACAGCCACGGGTAGAAAATCTGAAAATCTTATAAAAAGGAGCAATAAAATAATAAAATGGTACAATAATTGCCTTTATACCCCGTTATCAGTTAATAATAAGGGTACCGTTAAGTATTAATTTACAGGTATTTCTGAAAAAGCTGAGTTAATCCTTTTATCCCTTTTGACCAATAAGTTTATGAAAAATCATTTACGCTTTTTAATGCTTCTCGGGTTAGTACTCACAGGTTCAGCTATTTCTGCACAGGACGTTATACGTCAGCAACCTTGTATGTCTCAATCAATTTTACAGCAGGCCGACAGCATGAAACTTTTACTGGCAAAGCAGGGTTTTATGGTAGTTAAAGAAGCCAGCATGCAAATGGTAAGCGAATATGAAATGCCCGTTATTGTTCCATTGAACGAGGGTAGCTGGTACCAGTTTGTTTTCATTGGCGATATGACCTCAAAATTATATGAAGTGCGCATGTTCGACTGGAATGAAAAACAGGTTGTTTACCAGAAGAAATACTGGGGCGATGTGGATGGCAATGTGATCAGTTACTCTTACATTCCCCAGTTCTCAGAGTTCCATATGATCAAACCTGTTCAGGTAAATAAAAAGAAAAAAGATATTTGCGGCTATGTAATGCTGCTGAAGAAAGTAAAATAAAACCAGTGCTTGGTTTTAAATAAAGTCCTCCGATGTTTCGTGGGACTTTTTTTTATTCATTAATCTGGCTATCTTGTTCTGCAACTCTACATTAAAAGAATTTTTATAAAAATCATGAAATTCAACAAATCTAAAGTTGAAGATTATCTTTATAAATATTTTTGTAAACGCAAATTGTCAAATTTAAGCGTTGGGATAATAGTAAAAGAGGAACAGTTTTTTTTCAACTATGGTTTTGAAGATACCTCTGCCTCAAAAGGAGAATCTGCTCTCTATGAGATAGGTTCAGTGACCAAACTCGTTGTAGCTGCTGTTTATGCTTCCCTGGCAGAAAAGCAAATACAATTACAGGATACATTACAAACCTTATTAAGTGATCGTTTCGATATTGCGCCGCAATTCCGGAATATTACTATTCACTCTTTACTCAACCATACTTCAGGGTTACCCAGATTACCGGAAGGGTTTTTAAACTTAATTGAGGATATTGATAATCCCTACAAGCAGTTTGATGATGCCGTTATTGTAGAGTATTTAAAATTGAGTGAAGAGCCTGTTGGTAAAAAAAAATATGAATACTCAAATTTAGGATATGGCATTTTAGGGTTTATCCTGACAGTTAAATTTGAAAAAGATCTGTTTTCAATAATAAAAGAAATTATCCTCGATCCGCTTGATATGAGCGACACTACTATTCTACCTTTTGCAGATCCTGTACTGTTACTCTCCGGACATAATTCGTCAAATGCCATCGTTCCGCATTGGCAAATGAACTCATTTCAAGGGGCTGGATTTTTACTTTCGAATACTACTGATATGGTAAAATTTTTACGGGCACATGTAGACCCTTCCAATCCGTTATTTTCTTTCTTAAAACTTACCCGGCACTTTGAAAACAACAGGGTAGCACTTGGCTGGCATAAGTATGGTTTACTGGGTAAAATACTACGGTTTAACAAGTACATCTGGCATAATGGTATGACAGGTGGCTTTTCCAGTTATGCTGCAATAAATCCTTCTGCCAACATAGGAGCAATAGCTTTAACGAATAAGACCGATGAGTTGGATGAATGCATGTTTGGGCTATATGTAAATCCGGGTCTTACCTAACCCCTTTTCAGGATACATTTAAAATAAAAAAGCACAGAACCAACTTTCGTTTTTTCTGTGCTTAGTTTTTCTGTAGAAAATATTATTGTGTCAACGATATCCTCACCTGCAAACCGGCCCTTGTATTTACAATAGGGGCGCTTGATGAGATATAAGGATTAACCCTGCGCTGATCGAAATACAGTTTGATATTAACACGGTTGTTTAAGAAATAATCGATCGATGGTGAAATGGTAATATCCCTGCTTCCTCCTGTTGCAAAATTATTATCCTGGTCAAGGCGGCTGTTGGCCGTTACATTATCCCTGATCCTGAAATCAAGGCGGAAGCTGATCTCATTCTCCAGTTTCTTACCATCACCATTTTTACCTGCAAGGAATTTAGGCCATTTTATTCCGATAAAGCTCAATGGATTCTTCATACCACGTTTGCGCCATCCGGCACCGATCACAAATTCGGTAGTGCGTACTTCGCTCAACTGGAAATCGATCAAACTTAAACTAAGCTGCCTGCTTTTTGAATATTCAACCTTGGCCTGCAGCTGGTTGGTAAACATCATATCCACACCGATCAACGGCGAGAACTGCTCTCCTATGCTGATGTTAGGTAACAGGAAGTAAGGCACAAAGTTCTTTGAAATGGTATCGAAGAAAGATGGGTAACCATACTGCGATACATCCTGGTAAAGCAATGCAGAGGTAAATCCGTTCATGCTGAGGTTACCGGTATAACCATGGGAAACCGAGAAATTGGTAAATATTTTATCCAATGGTTTCAACTTGGTCAAACCATTATAATCAAGCTTCCAGTTCAGCTTTGGTTTGATACCACGGAACGGATATGATTTGACGTTTGGATTATTCTGCCTGATCAATGATACCGACTTAGGATCCTCACCGGTATAAGCTGCGATAAATGCAGGTATCAGCACATCAATGGCATACTTGCCATAACCGAGATAATAACCATCAGGATTAACCTGCCCGTTACTGTATGGATTGGCCTTGCCCAAACGCTCAGATAATATGATCCTGTAATCCTGGAATTTTTTAAAGGTTGCAGAAACACGGTTAGGATCAAATTTACCAAACAGTGTTTTGAACGCTATATAAGAAACATCAAAGCCGCCGCCTGCATAAGGGTTCAAATGTTTAAAGCTATGATTGATACCGCCGCTGGTATCTATGTACCTGAATGTTTCGGTATAATTCTTATTGAAAGTCTTGCTCAGGTTCAACGTGATGTTCAGATCACGTATAGGCTCCAGCTGTGCAGAGAAAGTTATACGCTGATCAAAATTCTGCATGAAAATAGAATTGAACGTTGTATCCTTCGTTATCAATCCCTTTCGGGCGGCAGCATTCATCCATGCCGTATCCGGTTGTTCCCCTAAAATGAAACCAACACCCGGTGCCATACTCCTCCAGTTCATACCTACGTATTTGGTGCTATCGGTATAACCCGGCAACCTGGTATGTGCATTTTCAGATATAGAGAAACTAGCCTGCTTTAAGCTGGTTGCCAGTTTGCCGACGATCTTTAAAGGTGTGCTCACATATGGCACTGCAGACTGATCAACTTTTCTGCGGTTCTTAACCACTTTTCTGCCATTCTTTTTAATAATGGTGTCTTTATACTTCGTGATCCGTGCCCTCCATTTTTCCTGGTCGGCCTTGTTACTTGGCATTTCCAGTTGCTTTAACCATTTTGATTTCTGGTACAGCCGGGTAAAATCAAACTGGGCAGTTGCCTCGCTTTGCTGGCCGTTCTCAATAATATTACCCAGCTCTACTGCCAGGCGTGATGCACCGATCCAATTATAAGATGCCTGGTAACGCAGGTTAATGGTGGTCCAGTCAACCAATGGGAATTTAGCCGTAGGCAATGTGTATGTAAAATTAGCATTGTGGGCGTATGTTGTATTACGTCCGCCTTTCAGTAAATTCCTCCAAACCGTATCTTTCTTTGCAGCTGTATTCAACCGTCCTTCCGGTTCATCAATTCGGCTGTTATTAATTGCAGTAAAATCAAAATTCAAACTACGTGTAATATTCCAGCGTAAAATATAATTGCGTTGGAAAGTATAATACTTATCGTAGGTTTCGGGGATCTTGTATTTTGATGTACCGATACTGCGTGGCCTGATGGCACCAAACTGGCGGTTTACATCGGCCCTGAAACTTAACTGCGACGGTATCAGGTTGAAATTAAAATCCTTCACCAGGTCGAACCAATGTGTTTTTCTTTTAGTAAAGAATTTTATCTTTTTAAATGGCTCGATATATTTTGGCTGGGGAGAAAAGTTATAACCCAATCCATATTTATGCCTGGTAATTTCGTTGCTTTCTATTAACGGTGTATGATTTTTGATCTTCAAATAAGAATAACTGATATCGAAATTGGAGATATCATAGATCTTCGGTTTCTTGGTACTGGTACGGTTCTTACGCACATTGGTAAAGTTCACCGTGGTGGTAGAAGTATAATCTACAGCAGCTTCCCTGATGGAATCTTTTTCAGCTTTTGAACCAGCACCCTTCACTTTATCCTTCAGTTTAATATCCATATCATACGGATCGTATTCAGGCTTACTTACAGATTGCTGGTAACTTGCAAATACGGGTATAGATATAGCTGCTTTTGGTGGCAATAGTTTACCCAGTTCAAGATTTGCCGACACATCAAACTGGTAAAAATTATCACGGTAACGGTCGTTGACCCTTTGTTCCAGTGTACCAAAACCTGCGCTGTGTGCATTAGCGGATACTGAAATGGTTCCCAGGTCGGCAAGGTTCAGATCGATCCTTCCCAGGGCTGCCCAGCCACCATGTTCATCAATAGATGAAAGGCGAAGCTCATTCACCCACATCTCGCCACAGGCTGTACCCGGTGCACTGGTATTTTCAACGCCCATTAATATACCTCTTATCTCGGCCAGGTTGGGATTACCCATCACTGAATATACATGACCATTTGTTTGTACCTGGCGGTAGATCTGGTCAGGAGGGCTATTGAGGTTTCTATCCTGCTTTAATTTAACCAATGTCTGCAGGTCAATATCCAGTGAATTCCGTGGGTTCCACAAAGTGTCGTTATAGGCTGCTGAGTTCGGATCCATGGTGCCGGCACCAAGGTCTGTTAATATCAGCGGTATCCGTATCTCATAAAAATTATTTACAAAATCGGTACCCATCCTGAATACAGCAGTCAGGTCTTTATCATTTACAACAGGGCTTCCCTGCTTTCTTTCAGCATGTATATACATCTGCATTTTACGGAACTGGCGAAGGTCCCTGTTGGCAAATGTTTGTTGTACGGCCCTGGCATCATCTCTTGCCAGTTCGCAAAACTGTAAACTTAATGCCTGCTCATTCTGCAACAGGTTTACCCCGTTATTGCTTAAGGTTTGTATCCTTTGAATATCCCAGGGTGTACGGTATGGTAATGGTGTACGCTTATCATTTTCTTCAATATTAACTGCACCCTGGTTAAATACAGTAGGACTGTTTGGAGGTAATTGAGTGTAAATACCACTGGTATCAATTTTATAATTGAATTTGCGCCATACATTTCTTGTAAACTGCAATTCTCCAAAACGCATC
>Ga0193752_1002154_pt1 | contig 15172 bp, 13 predicted proteins | sample H1c1metaG_FD_144924 | JGI IMG/M metagenome (GOLD analysis project Ga0193752, IMG submission 144924) | Soil microbial communities from a riparian zone of the East river system, Colorado, United States - H1c1 | ecosystem: Environmental > Terrestrial > Soil > Riparian zone | place: USA: East River... | reverse complement strand
GTTTATGCGCTAGGAGGCTCGTTCCTACTTCTTGTATTTGAGCGTGAAATTCTACGATTTACCCGGAGCCTGATGTTCCGACTAGGAAAAGGAACGAGTCGCGTCCTAATTGTAGGTAATTCTGACGCAACCCGGGATATTGCCGAGAACTTAGCAGAAACCCACAAAAGTGGCTATCAGATAGTTGCTATTGCCGGACCAAAAAATGTCGTACCTCCCGGGCTCGATATCAAACATTTTAGTTCGGTAGATATAGCGTTAAAACACATTAACGATATGCGTATTTCAACAATTATTCAGACCGACCTCTATGATTCAGCCGAACGAAACCAGCGTATTCTTGGTGCGGCGCAGGTTAATCACATCGGTTATAACTTTATTCCTGGTGAAGCAGAGTTTTATGCCGGTAAAAACACCGTCGACGTATTCCTTGGATACCCTATGATCTCAGTCAGTCAAACACCGCTCGTCGGTTGGGGCGCTATTGCAAAGCATATCTTTGATGCCATTGCTTCCGTCCTTCTCATCGTTGTTCTTTCGCCGCTATTTATCATACTGATGATCCTACAAAAACTGTTCAATCCAGGACCGCTATTTTATATGAGCAAACGCCTTAGTCGTTTTTCCGAACCCGTTAGTCTTATTAAATTCCGTAGCATGGGTGCAAAATACGGTAGCCGTGATGCTGCAATTGAGTTTCGCGAAATGGGACGTGAAGATTTGGCACTTGAATACGAGAAAAATCACAAAGTCGAAAACGATCCTCGCATCACAAAATTCGGTCACTTCTTGCGTGTCACATCACTCGACGAACTACCTCAGTTATTTAATGTATTGAAAGGCGAACTTAGCCTTGTAGGCCCTCGTCCAATCTTGCCTCAGGAAGCTAAGTTCTCTAAAGGTAGCACGGCGCTTCTTCACAGTGTTAAATCGGGCGTCACAGGATTATGGCAAGTATCCGGACGTAGTAATTTATCTTTCGATGAACGAATTGAATTAGAACTTTTTTACGCCCAGAACTGGAGCTTTTGGTTAGATATCAAAATCTTATTTAAGACTATCGGCGTTGTATTTGGTAAACGAGGTGCTAAATAGTGCCACAGCCAAAAGTTGCCATTGTCGCTGACTGGTTAACAAATATGGGTGGGGCTGAACCGCTCATATTGGAACTCCACAAACTGTATCCTGATGCCCCGATTTATACATCCGTCTATAACAAAGATGCAATGCCAGCTTTTAAAGATTGTGATGTCCGTACAACCTACCTACAAAAATGGCTGCCGAAATTTATTCGTTACAAACATGTCCTCTGGCCTGTGCTTCGTGCGTACGCATTTCGTAAACTTGATCTCAGTGAATACGATATCATTATCAGCTCAGCAAGTGCCGAGGCTAAAGCAGTAAAAAAACGACCCGATGCTGTTCATATTTGTTATTGTCATACGCCGATTCGTTACTACTGGAGTCACTACGATGAATTTAAAAAGGAATTCAATTTTGGACCCCTCACATTTTTGATTCGTCCTTTCATACCGTTTTTTGTGAAGAAAATGCGTAAACTCGATCTTGAATCTGTTAAAGGCGTAGACTATTTTATCGCCAATTCAACCATCACACAGTCACGCATCAAACAATATTACGATCGACCAAGCACGATTGTATATCCGCCCATTGACGTTGAGAGGTTCACTCCGCCTGTTACATCAGAACGCAGGGGATTTGTCGTCTGGGGCAGACATGTCCCTTATAAGCGATTTGATATAGCTATCGAGGCGTGCAACCAACTTGGCGTGCCGCTTACCGTTATAGGTTCTGGGCCTGACACAGAACGTCTAAAAAGCCTAGCTGGCCCAACGATTACTTTCACGGGACGTATTAGCGATGATGAACTTAATGAAGTCGCATGGCACCGTAAGGCATTCTTGTTTCCCAACGAAGAAGATTTCGGCATGTCAGCTGTTGAAAGTCTGGCTGCTGGAACTCCTGTGATTGCTTACGCAAAAGGTGGCGCGTTAGATATTGTTCAAGACGGTGAGACTGGTATTTTATTTAACGAACAAAGCGTAGATTCCCTAGTTGAAACAATATTCATTTTTACCTGCGACACTTCACCGAAAATCTAAACGTTTCGCTAGAGGATTATTTGCAACGAAGATACATAAAATAGTCAGTGATAGTACACCTCGCTAGCTCCTAATTCAGTCCTCTTCTCGTCGTAAGAGCGCAACACTTCTATCTGATCCATTGAGTGGGTTGGTCCACACCTCATGCTTCTCATCCGCGCTGGAGGCAAGATCGTTAATACAAACTACCCGAATCACATCCAGACCTGACCATGTGTTATTAAGAAAGTGACGAACGCGCTTCACGAAACGTTTCGTCAGTCCAGGCGATTCGCAGACGGCTAAGATACCGGGAAAGCCTACACCAGTAGCATTCCACTCACCTGTGTCCTTGTAATCGCTATATTGTCGCAACCTGCGAGCATGAATTCCGAGTGAAATGGCGTCATCATAGTAATCCAGAAAGAAATATCGCTCCTTTCCCTCGTCATCCTCCAAAGTAATAAAGGCGTCCGGCAATGGGCGTGGATAATAGTCGTATTGTTCGCAGTTCAATCCTACTTTCACTACCATGTTAATCTTTTCTCTATAACAAGCGCGAAGATCTAAGTATATGCGAAGTAAGGCATGGGAACGTTGCACGAAACGTTCAGAAGCTTCGGAACGTCCGTATAGCTGTTTGATCTCACGCTCGCTGACATTCTTCATGCCATGACGTAACTCATGGCGCGCCTGAGGCGTACAATAATATTCGGCAGCCCGACCGTGAATTTTATATTCTCCGCTGTAGCGTTTGGCAATCATTCCTATCGCAACCAACTTTTCAAGCCGCGCCCAAATGCCACTAAGATAAGGCTGCTTAAAGTATTCTGCTCCGTCTGCAGCCGTCACAAACCGATACCGAAAAACGAACGCGAGCAGTTCACGCTGCTTCTTCGTCAGCGACTTCACTTTCCTTTCTTCTTGTTCTTCTTTTTTCTTTCTCACACTCTTATCTTCTTTTTCTTCCCTTCCCTTATTATAAATAAGAGAGGAATAATAATATAAAAATAACAGATATAACTATAAAAATAAACATGTATTACGTAAACTATAAAAATTAATTATTAAATAGCTAATGTAATCGATATTAAACCGTAAATAAAGATGGATATATTAGTGAATTTAACTTCTAAGATTATTCGACAGTAACACTTTTTGCGAGATTTCGTGGTTGATCAACGTCGTTTCCACGAGCAACAGCAACGTAGTAAGCAAAAAATTGTTGTAGGACATTGAGTGCAAGCGGCGCTAAGACATCAAGTTTGGTTTTGATTCGTACGACAGTCTCAGCATCAATGTCTTTGCTGCTATTTGTAAATGCTAGTACATGGCCACCGCGTGCATTTATTTCAGACAGCCCGCTAATTGATTTATCAAATAACCAACCGTCCATCAGTAACAAAACTTCAAAAAATCGATCATCAAGTAATGCAATTGGACCATGTTTTAGCTCGCCAGTGGCGTAGCCTTCTGCCTGAATGTATGAAATCTCTTTTAGTTTTAAGGCACCCTCAAGGGCGGTTGGAAAAAGCGTATCCCGGCCCAAAAAGAGCGCATGGTCGTACTTCGTGTACTTCTTTGCAACCTTCTCCATCTCTTTTTGGTGTTTCTTAATTACTTTTTCAATTTCAGCTGGTAGTACGGCTAGTTCTTCAATATATTTTGCCGTGAGCTCCTGGCTAGCACCTTTCGCCTGAGCGACCTGCACGCCAAACATCGTCATAGCCGCAACTTGTGATGTGAATGCCTTGGTACTCGCTACAGAGATCTCTGGACCGGCATGAACATACACACCGCCATCGACTTCACGAGCAATTGTCGAGCCGACCGCATTAATAATTCCAAGAGTCGTTACACCGCGACGCTTTACTTCGCGCAGACACGCGAGCGTATCTGCCGTTTCACCAGACTGTGACACAACAAGCGCCACGCTGTTTTTTGGCATATGAAATGATCTATAGCGAAACTCTGACGCAATGACAACATTAACTGTTAAACCCTCCACAAGTTGCTCTAGATAATACGAGGCCAAAAGCCCTGCATAGTAGGCAGTCCCACATCCAATAATTGTCACATGTTCAATACCAGCAAGTTGTTCGGGAGTTAAATTAAGCCCGCCAAGTTGAACTCGGCCTTCGTCTAGAATAACCCGGCCATTTAGTGTCGAGCGAAGTGTTTGAGGCTGTTCACTAATCTCTTTTAGCAAAAAGTGATCATAGCCCTGTTTTTGAATAGCTTGCATGTCGACTTCAATTATTTCAACTTTAGGAAAAATAGGACGAGTAGTTAAATCTTTCAACTGAATACCTTCCGACGAACAAACTGCCATCTCGCCATCGTTGAGATATACAGCTTGCGACGTATGGCCCACAAGTGCAGATGCATCGCTTGCAATCAGCGTTTCATCGTCCCCTAGACCAATAATCAGCGGGCTGCCCATTCGTGCAACCACAATCTCATCAGGTTGTCGCGTTGATACGACGGCGATCCCGTATGTTCCGACAACAAGCGAAAGTGCGCGGCTTACCGCATCACACAGCGACGACTTTTCATCATAGAACGAATTAATAAGAGCTGCCAGGACTTCCGTATCTGTTTGACTGACAAACTTATGGTCCTTTAGCTGAGCTTTTAATTCTTTGTAGTTTTCAATGATTCCATTATGGACAAGATAAATATCGCCCGCTTGGTGGGGATGCGCATTCGTTTCGGACGGTTCGCCGTGAGTAGCCCAACGAGTATGACCAATTCCCATATGATCTTTGTTTTGATGACGCGACACCAGCTCATCAAGTTGGCTTACTTTGCCTTTTGCTCGTAAAAGGGTAGCCTTACCGTCTTTATCAAGTGTAGCAATTCCTGCAGAATCATATCCTCGGTATTCAAGCCGGCGAAGTCCGCCTGTTAGTATTGTCTGTGCACCGCGCTTTCCTACATAACCGACGATTCCACACATATGATTACCTCGCTTGAATTTTTTTCGCTATCTCGCCTACTTTTTGAGACAAATCTTTTCTAGCCACCAACAGCCCCTGTGGTGTATTCACCACGACCACATTATCCAGACCTATGACGGCTATAGTCTTTCCCTCTTCGTCATTTCGAATGTACGAATTTGTCACGTCAATCGACTCTACGTCACCGTGCATAAAGTTGCCTGTCTCGTCTTTTTCGACGGTATCATGAGCATCCTTGAATGATCCTACATCTACCCAGTCAAATGCTGCTGGCGCTACAAGAAGATTATCTGCGTGTTCTAGCAATGCATAATCGATCGCATCGTTTTCAAATGACAAGTATGTCTCTTCGTATGACTTTTGATCAGTTGTCTGAAGTAACTGATCATAGTAACCTTTCCATTTTGGCGAAAAGTCAGTAAAAGCCTTATCGAACGTATTTACTGATCCTACGAAATAGCCACAGTTCCAAAGATACTGTCCGCTCTGCATATATTCTTGGGCTACTTCGAATTCCGGCTTTTCTTTGAACCCGGCAACATTATAGACAAGAGTCCCTGCATCAACTTCACCGTCTGTATGGATATAGCCAAACCCAGTTGATGGGTAGGTCGGTTCGATACCAATAAGCGTTAGGCGGCCATACTTAGTCGACGCATCACCCGCTTGCTTAAAGGAGTTTACGAACCCTTTGATGTCACGGATTGAGTGATCGGAATGAATAAAAGCGATAGGTTCGTCGTGATCGTGACGAGACTGTACATGGTTAAGTCCGGCAATAATACAACCGGCAGTTCCACGGCGGCCCGGTTCGATAATCATATTGTCGTCAGTAAGTTCCGGAAGTTGTTCTCGTACGTGATGCGCGTGACTTTTCTCTGGAATCACATAAATTTTATCTGATGGACTGAGGGCTGCAGCACGTTTATATGCAGATTGAAGAAGTGAATCTTCGCCCATGATTGTTAACAATTGTTTTGGATATTCTGGGGTTGAAAGTGGCCACAGGCGTGTGCCTGATCCGCCAGCTATAATAACTGTAATCATGTGTTTATTATACACGTAATATCGTTGTATTTATAACGTTATGCTATATCACTATTTTATACAATGGACAATCTGACTCGAGGGCCGTTATACTAGTTTTATGACAAAACTACTAGTTACTGGCGGTGCAGGGTTTATCGGGGCAAACTTTGTACATTACACTCTCAACAATAAACCTGAATACGACGTAACCGTTATCGACAAACTTACTTATGCTGGCAACCCAGACAGTCTCAATAGCGTCCTAAGCAAGATTGACTTCGTCACAGGTGATATCTGCGACAGAGAACTCATGGACAAATTAGTATCCGAAACCGACATAGTCGTGCATTTCGCAGCCGAGACCCACAATGATAACTCTCTTCGCGATCCATGGCCATTTATTCAGGCCAACATTATAGGTACGGCCACAATCCTCGAAGCCGTACGCAAACACGACAAGCGTCTCCATCACATTTCTACCGACGAGGTTTTTGGTGACCTAGAACTTGACGACCCTAATCGCTTCACCGAAACTACTCCGTATAATCCGTCTAGCCCCTACTCAGCTACTAAAGCCGGATCAGATCATCTAGTCCGTGCCTGGATTCGTAGCTTTGGCATCAAGGCGACAATTTCAAACTGCGCTAACAACTACGGTCCTTATCAACACATCGAAAAGTTCATCCCTCGCCAAATTACCAATATCCTCAGTGATATTAAGCCTAAACTTTACGGCGCTGGCCTAAACGTACGTGATTGGATTCATGTTGATGACCACAATGATGCCGTGCTAACCATCATAGAAAAGGGTAAGTTAGGCGACACATATATCATTGGTGCCGATAACGACCATACTAACAACAAAATGGTAATCGAAATGATTCTAGAACTCATGGACAAGCCAAAAGATTGGTATGAACGCGTCAATGACCGTCCCGGCCACGACATGCGCTACGCCATGGATTCAAGCAAGCTACGAGCAGAACTCGGTTGGATGCCTCAATACACTGACAACGAAGGCATGAAAGAGGGTCTTCGCCAGACTATCGACTGGTACACCGAAAACGAAGAATGGTGGAAAAATGAAAAGGCTAAAATCGAAGCTGCTTACGCAGAAAAGGGTCAATAGATTTATGGCTGATTGGCAAACTCACGGTTCTAAGGTTGTCTACGAAAACAAGTGGAACCGCGTACGAGAAGATGATGTTACCAACCCTATCGGCCAAAGAACTGTCTATGGAGTTTTTAGTGCGCAGCATCCTATTGTGTATGTTGTTCCCGTTACTCAAGATGGGAAATTTCTTCTGACAAAGCAATTCCGTTATGTTCTACAGCAAGATACATGGGAAGTTGTCGCCGGTCAAACCGATGGCGAAGACCTTATGGTAGCCGCAAGGCGGGAACTTCTAGAAGAAACCGGCCACACTAGTGACGACCTGCGTCAGATCGCCCGACTTGCCGTCGATACAGGTGTCTACGATTCTTATATAGATATCATTCTCGCTAAAAACTGTGTCAAAGTAACCGATGAACTAGATAAAACGGATGGCATAGAGCAGGCCAAAGCTTTTAGCGCAGAGGAAATGCGAAAAATGATACATTCAGGTGAGATTATTTGCCCGCACAGTATTGCCGGATTTTACATTGCTTGCGATATTTTAGCGGGTGATACATATGCGCTCTGATCATCCATGGAAAACAAAAACAACGAAAGTTGTCTATGAAAATCCGTGGATGCGCATACGCGAAGATACTGTCCTAACACCTACGGGTAGCGATGGCATTTATGGCGTCATGGAGACAAACGACTCTGTCATGATAGCTGCCGTCAACGATCAAAATAAAATTTATTTAATCCGCACATATTCCTATCCGGCGCAGTCCTGGAACTGGGAAATTCCCGGTGGAGGTGGCAACAAAGAACATGGCCTCAGAGCAGCAAAGCGCGAACTTGAAGAAGAAACAGGCATTACAGCAAAAACCTGGCAGAAGCTAGGCTACACGCGAGTCTGTAACGGGCTTATGACTGAACGAATGACAACGTACCTTGCCTCTGGCATCACATTTGAAGGTGAAAAAGAAACCGCTGATGAACAAATAGATGAAGGAAAGTTCTTTTCAACGAAAGAAATAGACACTATGATCTCTCAAGGTGATATCAATGACAGTCAAAGTATCACCGCAATTTATCTTGCCACAAGATGGCTTACACAAGAGGAATAAATCAAATACATCCTGGGATTACATCACTTATTGACTATTATGCTTATGTATGTTAAAATACTGTTATGAAATCACAGTCTCCTGAATTTAAAAGCGGTTTTCGGCCGATTGGCGATCCTGAACTAGTTGCAGAGAATAAATGGTTCGACTTAAAAAGACAACAGATAGATTTTATTAACCCTGACACTGATGAAGTGAAGTCTTCTGGCCCAATGAACTATGTCGACGCAGCCCCTGGAGTCACCATTGTAGGTGAGACTCATGATGGGCGAACAGTACTAATTCCACAAGAACGTTATGCGACAAATATTGTAGAGTCGCGTGCCGGTCATTCCCTTGCTCGGCATTACGAATTTCCTGCTGGCGGAATTGATAAACCGCAAATAGAGATAGACAAAAACGACATTATCGCAGCAGCCGAGCGAGAGTTTGGTGAAGAAGCGGCCTTACAGGCAGACGAATACATCATGCTTGGTGCTCTGCACCGTGGCTTCATGAGTCACCCAGGGATGTCAACCCACAATAACTTTACCGTTCTCGCCCGTGGTCTACGACCTAAAGAGAGCGGCACAGAGCTTGAAGACACAGAACAAATCGGTAACAAGGAAATCTTTTCTTGGCGAGATGCCAAAACTATGTATCGTAACCCTGAGGGTCTATGGACACCAGAGGGCTTCAAGGTAATCAGCTCCATGGGCACAGTCGCTTCAATGGCACTTGCATTAGATTGGATAGAAGAACATAACGAACATCGCCCTAAACACTTTTAGTTATCCTGTATACATGAAATATCCCTCACTGAGGGATATTTTTATTACGCATCAATAATATCTCATCTTCTCACCTATGTGATACCTCGAAGGCGGCGGCAATCTCTGGAATCATCACCTTATGATGCGGCACGGTTGACTCTGGCAAATTACCAGCTAAAAAGAACTGTCCTTCAACCACATCTTCGTCTTTTGCGTCTGTTTCAAAATAAAACACATGCTCAAGCTCTCTTCCGCGTGCTACATCCCAAAATTTTACAGCCATGTACTTCAGCTCTCCTACTATGCGAATCGTTCCGTGCAGTTCACCCTCAAGGACACGCTCCTTAGCACTGGAAAAATCCGACCCCTCATTATCAGATGCGCGAATAATTGCTCCTGGTACATGCCATTCATTCGGCCAATATGGATCATCCTCAGGACGTTGGACTAAGAGTACTTCCAGCTCTCCTTTTTGATTTTTGCGTATAGGAACAAGGTCCACAGTTGGCGTTACAGTTTTGGCTGCTACAGCAAGAAAGATCTCAAGTGGCAGGAAGCCTTTTGGTAGACGATTTACGACATCTACAGCTTGGCGTATTTCTTCATCAGTAGGAGTTTTTTGCATACATCAATCGTACCATGCTCGTCTCTGTTGGTGATATACTATATGTATGTCTGAACAACGATCTACTCTTGAATTTAGCAAAGAACTACAAACCCACGAAACAACTATTCCGGGCCTCATCTTATTTGACCTTCCCGTCTACGGAGATGACCGTGGCTGGTTTAAAGAAAACTGGCAGCGCGAGAAAATGACAGCTATTGGATTACCGGATTTCGGACCAGTTCAAAACAATATTTCTTTTAACGCCGAAAAAGGCGTTACTCGTGGTATTCACGCCGAACCGTGGGATAAATTTGTATCCGTTGGTTCTGGACGCGTATTTGGTGTATGGGTAGACCTTCGCGAGGGTGAATCATTCGGAAAAGTGTTTACTGCCGAACTTGATCCTACGAAAGCCATTTTCGTCCCTTACGGTGTCGGAAATGGGTTTCAAGCATTAGAAGAAAACACCGTATACTCCTACCTAGTGAACGATCACTGGAGCGAAGATGCTCAAAGCTTGTATACATTTGTAAATCTTGCGGATGAAAGACTTGCTATCGATTGGCCGATTTCACTTGATCAAATTACACTTTCAGACAAAGATAAAGCTCATCCAATGCTTGCTAATGTTACACCTATGAAGACGCGTAAAACGCTCATCACCGGCGCCTATGGCCAATTAGGACAGGCCCTTCGAGAAGAATTTCCCGATGCCGAATTTGCAGATCGCGATACGCTTGACATTACTTCCTCCACGCTTCGTGATACTCGTTCATGGCATCAATACGACACCATCATTAACGCTGCCGCTTATACGGCTGTAGATAACGCCGAAACAATCGAGGGTCGCGGACTCGCCTGGAAGATTAACGCAGATGCCGTCGCCAACCTAGCCCGCATCGCAAGTGAATTTAATATAACGCTCGTCCACGTATCTTCGGACTACGTTTTTGACGGAACCAAAGGAATATACACCGAGGAAGATGATTTTTGTCCGCTTGGTGTCTACGCTCAAACCAAAGCAGCCGGTGATATTGCCACAAGTACTGCCAAAAACCACTACATTGTCCGCACAAGTTGGGTAATTGGTGAAGGAAATAACTTTGTCCGAACCATGAAAATGCTCGCCGATAAAGGTATTAAACCGAATGTTGTAAGTGACCAAATTGGCCGTCTTACCTTTACCAATGACTTAGCAAAAAGCATCAAGCATCTCCTTACGATCAAACCAGAATACGGAACATACAACCTCACAGGCGATGGTCCTGCCGCCAGTTGGGCAGATATAGCCAAAAAGGTGTACGAGTTAGCTGGCAAGAGTACTGACGATGTTACGCCAGTTTCTACTGCCGCATATTATGAGGGTAAAGAAAATATTTCACCGCGTCCGGCAAGTAGCATGTTAGAATTAAAAAAGATCAAAGAAACAGGCTTCACGCCGTCGATGTGGGAAGAGACGCTCGTAAGTTACATGCAAAAGGAGAGTTAGACGATGAAAGGTATTATTTTAGCCGGTGGATCAGGTTCACGTTTGTGGCCAATTACAAAAGGTATTAGCAAGCAGCTCATGCCAATTTATGACAAGCCGATGATTTATTATCCGCTTTCGACTTTGATGCTTGCAGGTATCAGAGATATCCTTATTATCACAACACCAGAGGATCAAAGTTCATTCCAGCGTCTCCTTGGTGACGGGTCTCAGTGGGGTATTAAGTTGTCATATAAAGTACAGCCCTCGCCTGACGGACTTGCTCAGGCGTTCATTATTGGTGAAGATTTCATTGGTGACGACAAAGTTGCGCTTATTTTGGGTGATAACATTTTCCACGGTTCAGACCTGGGAGTATCGCTTAAGAAATGTGTTGACCCTAATGGCGGAACAGTGTTTGCCTACGAAGTTTCTGATCCAGAACGCTATGGTGTGGTCGAATTTAATGACCGCCAACGAGCCGTTTCAATCGAAGAAAAGCCAAAGGTGCCAAAATCTAATTTTGCCGTTGTTGGTCTGTACTTCTATGACAACGATGTTATTAAAATTGCCAAAGGTGTAAAACCAAGTGACCGCGGCGAACTCGAGATCACAGCAGTCAATGAAGAATATCTAAAACGTGGAAAACTAACCGTTACCACTCTAGACCGCGGAGATGCTTGGCTAGACACCGGAACGATCAACAGCATGACTGACGCAGCCGACTACATGCGCGTTCTACAAACCCGAACAGGGCTCATTATTGGAAGTCCCGAAGAAGTTGCATGGCGAGAAGGATACATCGACGACGATGCACTAAAAGCATTGGCGAAACCACTTAAAAAATCTGGGTATGGCGGATATCTTTTTTCGCTTGTAGGTTAACAATGCTAAGTTATCTGGTCATCAGGTAGCCTAAACAGACCCTCATCGAGGCGCTTTTGTTCCATAAAATGAGAGATAAAACCAACAGATCGTGCAAATACGAAAATTGCATTGCAAAACTCCGTTCTCAGTAAAGATCTTATATCTTCGTTCGAGTACCCTTCTTCTTGCATAAGAATATCGAGTAACAAAGCTGCAATCACACCATCAACATTAAGGATAAGCTGTCCTTTTTTAGCAGTTGTTATCTTCGCAACCCCTTTAGCAAATAGGACATGGGCACCCCTACCATTATCGAACTTCTCTAAAAGCAATGTAACTCGGGGATCTGGATTGTCAATACGGTATTTTTTATGACCGATACCAGCAATATACTGGCCCCTAGTTGCAAAGCTCTCAACATAAGTGAAGGGATCTTCATTGTTCAATACGGCTTCAAACCAGTTCTCGGCCGCCTGGTTAATTGCACCCCCAAATCGTGGGCCAATGGTTAAAATACCAGTAGCCAAAGATGTCGGCAGGTCTTTTCCGGCTCTTGCGGTAATCATTGTATTAACAGCTCCTGAGACTTGTGGACCGTGATCAACCAATAATCGGAGGCAAAGATCAAAAAAATCAATGGTTTTTTGTGATTTTGGCCGATGCCCCAAAAACATTCCGAGTGCTATATCTGAAAGACTACGATTTTCGATATGTGCAATGAGTGGCTCGCCGAGGATACGAACTTCTCCTCCTTTGTCTTCCGAAATACCATTGTGAAAAAGTGTGTCCGAGCGATTACTCATAGATTTAAGTCGTTGCATCACCATATCATCCTCCATAGGGGTTTTCTTTGCGTATAAATCAATAGACTTTTCGAGATCCATAAAACTATCTACCACTATAGCACCCGCTTCCCTTAAAATTTGCTTCTTTGCCGTTGCCGTTTCGGACTTATCCTGCGCTAGGGCTTTTGCATGACCGAATTGCGGTGCAGATTCAAACTTCTCGGCGACTATACCAGCGACGTAGCCAATAAAGACTTTTTTTGTACCTGTTTTCTGTAACACTTCCGCAATTTCATATTCATCACGTCCACCTACTTCTCCAAAGAATAAAATGGTATCTGTCGCTTTATCTTTTATAGCCTCTTCCACCAACTCTGCAGGTTTAACGATAGGGAACCTCTCACCTCCGACTGCCGCCGCAAAAGACACGGCCGCACCGGTTTTAGCCACAAGTGAGATCAGCTCATTGATCATGCCTCCCGAAGTAGAAATAACTGCGACCGTACCCATACGCGTAATGCCGGCACTCATTATCTGATCTGGCAAAGTTCCCCCGATTGCACCGAGTTTAAACTTTCCTCCGATGGTCATTCCTACGCTTGCAGGACCGACAATAAATTTTCCACGCTCCTCGGCCAAAGCTCGTAATTGCAGTGCGTGTTTCTCGGGCACCGATTCAGCAAAGATCATGCCCCCTTGTATATTGGGCAGCTTTAAAAGTGCATTCTCACTCGTTGAAAGAGCACGTCTCCCAGACTGAGCAATGGCGAATAGATCTATCTCATCAAGAAGTTCATCGCTCGCATAATCTAACGACTCATAACCACGAATAACAGTCTGTTTAGGTCCGAAGAAATAGCGATGAGAGCGGCTTTTTCCGCCAATAATCGCCACGACACTTGGATTTTTTTTACCCGTCAAAAAATCAAAGTCGAGAATGGATTGAATAATGCCTCTATGTTCACCGATTAGAAGGATTTTTGGCTCTTTAATCATATGCAGAGCTACCAGGTTAATCATTTCTTCCATTCCTTAACTGCTTCATGGACGACTGCCGCAAGAGACATCTCTGGTCCATTAACTGAATTTTTTAATCCCACACTATCTAGGAAGTTTTTCATTTTCACAAGAGCGGCTTCTTGATTTGGTCCGCCTCTCCTTACAAAAACCTCGACATTCTGCGTATGTAATATATCTCTCTCTTCACCAATAGCCCTAACGACACCTCTAAAAGTTTTAGCAACATCCGTAAAGTTTGCAACACCTCCTGCGATAATAAGCGTCTTCTGTTTCGATGAGGAATTTATGAGCAATTTTAGAACTTGTTTTGTATAGAGGTAAGTTTCTTCCTCCGTCGGGTTACCGCTATATTCACCATAATTTGCAATTCTTTCATGTAGGCCCATGTGAGCTAGTTCGTCAACAATAACAACACTCGCACCGCCACCAGAAAGAAGCAGAAAAAGCGACCCGTCTTTATTAAGAACTTTCAAGCTCAGCGATGACGGACTCGTTGCAGCTAACTCTTCGACTATTCTTTCACTCTCATGAAGCTCTTTTTTCGGATCTCGGAAATCCACTTCGCTCCATGCATCATCAATGAAAAATTGAGCAGCCGTATCTACCTCGACTGCTGCATCAAGCACCGCAGAAACAGCATTTTTTTCGAGTATTAGAGGATTGACCTCGAGATATGTCATATGAGTAGCTTCAAATACTTCTATGATAGATTCGAGTGTGTTCTTCACGCTTGCCTCGAGTTCAACACCTGTTATTTTGCCGTTTTTAACCAGCTGTGAATAAATTTTACCAGAATGGCTTTCGACATGTATGCCACCATGGAATGAAAAACTAAACTTGATTCCTTTCTCACCACGTTCTAGTGCAAAAAATGCTTCAGCGCTTTGATGATGAGGATAATATTCCTCAATCAAAGCCCAGACATAGCCAGCTTTTTTGAATTTTAGCAATTCTTTTAACGCATCTGAGGATTTAAGATTCAGACGCACAAGACCCAGCGCATTACGTTTTTTTACTGCCTGATCAACTTTTACGACATATGTCTTTGACGCATCAAGCGAGCGCAAAAGTTTATTTTGGTCATAGGAGGTCAAGTTAACACCTATCCCTTCGTACGTATTCCCGAGTACTTTGTAGATAAGTGATTTTGCTCTATATTCAGATATTTTTTTACGTGACATACTTGTGAAACTTTACTTATAACCCTACTCATTAGAAAAAACGGAAAGACACGTCTTGCAATTCAGTATATACTATTTGAGTGAAGCGAAAAAACTCTTTTGATTTTATCCGGCTTTTTGCTGCGGGACTTGTTGTCGTTAGTCATTCATTTGCTATGACAGGACATACCGAACCAGG
>Ga0193752_1002153_pt1 | contig 15174 bp, 14 predicted proteins | sample H1c1metaG_FD_144924 | JGI IMG/M metagenome (GOLD analysis project Ga0193752, IMG submission 144924) | Soil microbial communities from a riparian zone of the East river system, Colorado, United States - H1c1 | ecosystem: Environmental > Terrestrial > Soil > Riparian zone | place: USA: East River... | reverse complement strand
AAGCCGCCAACCTGCGTTAGTCTCTGGAGAAAATAATGGACCTATCACTCAACGACACCCAGCAACTGATTCAGGATTCGGCCCGTGATTTCGTGCGCGGCGCGTGCAACCGCGATGTGCTGCTCAAGCTCGACCGCGACCCGCAGGCCATCATGAGCGGCATTTGGAGGCAGATGTCGGAACTCGGTTGGACCGGCATGGCGATACCCGAACCATACGGCGGCACGGGCAACTGCATGACCGACGTCGCTGTGTTGTTCGAAGAACTCGGCACCGGCCCCGTGCCCGGCCCTCTGTTTTCGTCCGCTGTGTTATGCGCGCGCATCCTGATGGAAGCCGGTGATGAAGCTGTAAAGAAAGCGTGGCTGCCACGCATCGCGAGCGGCGAACGCGTGTTCGCGCTGGCGCTGACCGAAGCACAATACGGCTGGTCGGCGGAAAACGTACGCCTCGCCGCCAAAAGCGAAAACAAGGATTTCGTGTTAAGCGGTACCAAAGTTTTTGTTCACGACGCGATGCACGCGACAGATTTTCTGGTGGCGGTACGCATCGATGGCGGCACCGGAATCAGTCTCGTGCTTGTCGATGCCAAGGCCAACGGTGTGGCGGTGCGCAACCTTGATGGATTTTTGAGCGGCATTGGCGAAGTTATTTTCGACAAGGTGCGTGTGAGCAGCGCCAATCTGATCGGCACGACAGGCGCCGCTTGGGCGCCGCTGGAACGCGCAACGCTGGCGGCAACGCCGGTGTTATGCGCTTACAAAGTCGGCGGTTGCAAACAGGTGTACGACATGTCGGTGAACTACGCGCGCGAACGCACGCAATTCGGCCAGATCATCGGACGTTTTTCGCGTGTACAGGATCACATCATTCATCTGGTCAACTATCTTGACGCCGCGCGCTGGACGACTTACGAAGCATTGTGGAAGCTCGACAGCGGCATGGACGCAGCAGCAAGCTGCCATGTCGCCAAGTCAGTATCCTCAGAAAACTACATGCGCGCATGCGATTACGGCCATGAAGTTCATGCCGGTATCGGCGTGGTGCGCGAATACGGACTCACGCTGCACACGAAGATGTCGCGTTCGCTTTATCACTGTCTGGGCGCACCCACGGTCCATCGCAAGCGGTTGGAGAGCGTGCTGCGGTTGGTTCCGGCGTGAAGTAACGTTATTGAGCGTTTCCTGAGCACGCGACATCTTTTCCCTCATCCCAACCCTTCTCCCTGAGGGAGAAGGGCTTTTCATCCGAGGGCGAAGGAGGTAGCTTGCAAGAACACCTCACGTCCCCGTAAATACCGGCTCCCGCCGATCAAAACCCGCTTTAACACCCTCCTTGAAGTCATTGGTTTCGCGCAGCATCATTTGCATAAACGCCTCGCGCTCGGTCGCCGCGCGGAATCCGGCAAACAGATCGCCATGCAACGTCTCGCGCGCGGCCTGAACCGCCAGCGGGCCTGACTTCGCGAGCTCCAACGCCATTTCAGTTGCAACCTGCCGCACCTTATCCTGCTCTACCAGCCGATCGGCGAGCCCCATCGCTACCGCCTCGTCGCCGGGCACGCGCCGCCCCGTCAGGAACAGCCACTTCGCCGTTTGATGCCCCACCACACGCGGCAGCGTGAACGTCATGCCGAAGCCGGGGTGGTACCCCAGCGCACAAAAATTCGCAGCCAGCCGCGCCTCTTTGCATGTCACGCGGAAATCCGCTACCAGCGCGAGCCCCAGCCCGGCGCCGATGGCGCTGCCATGCACCGCGGCGACGATGGGTTTTTTAGTCTGCCCCAGGCGCTGTGCCTCGTGATACAGGTGTCGCGGCTGGGTCACCACCTTCTTGCCTGCGGCCTCGTCGTCGACACGCTTTTTCAGATTTGCGCCCGCGCAAAAATGCTTACCCGCAGCCGCCAGCACGATGCTGCGGCACATGATGTTCTTGTCGAGCGCCTCCAGCACCGAAGCCAGTTGCCCGATAAGGTCGATATCGAGAAAGTTATTCGGCGGACGCCGCAATTCCACCGTTGCCACATAGCCATCGATGCTGACGCCGACTTCTTCGTTACCCATGGTTTTCTCCATTTGAATTGATCCTGTCCTACAGCGCGCCATTCTATATCCATTGTGCGCTGCCATTTCACGTTTTCCGGCACAGTTGCTATGATACGTTTCACCGCGTTGCGAATAAAGAAGACGAACATCATGGACTTTAGCCTGCCCGAAGAACTGCGCATGCTGCGCGAGACCGTCGCGCGTTTCACCCGGGAAGAATTGCTGCCGCTGGAAAAAGACGTGATACGCCGCGAGGCGGAGCGCGGCCTCACCGATGCGCCGCTGATCGACCCCGCCGCTGAAAAGGAACTGGGCCGCAAAGCCAAAGAAATCGGCCTCTACGGCATCGACGTACCCGAAGAATACGGCGGACAAAATCTCGGCATGCTGGCCAAAGCCGTAGTAATCGAAGAACTCAAAACCAGCATCACGCCGTGGGTGCTGCCGCCCGACAGCCCCAACCTTTTCATGCTCAAAGAAACCTGCAAGGGCGATCAGATCAAAAAGTATTTTATCCCCTATGCCAATGGCGACAAAAAAAGCGCTATTGCCATTACTGAGCCGGGCGCCGGCGCTGATCCGGCGGGCATGAAGACCCGCGCCGAATACAAAAACGGCAAATGGGTCGTCAACGGCCAAAAAATATTCATCAGCCACGCGCGCAACGCCGACTTCATGATCGTCATGGCGGTAACCGATACCGCCAAAGGCTCGCGCGGCGGCATCACGGCGTTTCTGGTGGATAAGGGCACCAAAGGCGTGTCGATACCGACGGTATTCAACACCATCGGCGAACACGCGCCTTACGGCGTGTTCTTCGACAACGTTGAACTCTCCGATGATCAGGTGCTGGGCACTGTCGGCAACGGCTTCGGCCCGATGCAAAATCGCCTTGGTGTGCGGCGCATGGAAATCGCCTGTCGCGCGCTGGGTTATGCGCGCCGCTGCCTCGATTTGATGATTCCGCAGGCGAACGAAAGAGTCACCTTCGGCAAGCCGCTGGCCGACCGGCAGGCCGTGCAGTGGTGGATCGCCGACAGCTTTCAGGAAATGGAAATGGTGCGTCTGATCACGTGGCGGCTTGCCTGCAAAATCGACGCCGGCGAAACCAACTGGCGGCGCGACGCGGCGATGGTCAAACTGCAAGGCAGCGAAATGATTTCGCGCGTGGTCGACCGCGCGATGCAAATGTTCGGCGGCATGGGCATGACCAAGGACATGCCGCTCGAATACATTTGCCGCGCGAGCCGCGTGTGGCGCATCTACGAAGGCCCCAGCGAAGTGCACCGCTGGTTTATTGCCCGGGATTTATTGCGCAATGGCATGCCGGCAGATTAAGCGTAGTAGTATCCCGTCTCCCGCCTGCGGCAGGTTGTTCGATCAACCGAGAGCGGGCTCAGTGGTATTCAGTGATTAATGTGCTCACATTCTCAAGGAAAATTCATGTCTTCCAAAATCATGCTCTGCAGTTTCAAGACCTGCCCGTGGGTACAACGCGCCGCCATCGTGCTGCGGGCGAAGAACATTGATTACGACATCACCTACATCGACCGCAACAACCGCCCCGACTGGTTTCTGAAAATCTCGCCACATTCCAAGGTGCCCGTGCTGCGCATCGGAGAAAACGACGCGCTGTTCGAATCCAACGCCATTGCGGAATATCTCGACGAAACCGCAGCACCGCAACTGCATCCGGCGGACCCGCTTGCGCGTGCGCGCAACCGCGCGTGGACCGATTACGTGTCCACTTTCGCCAGCACGATTTCCACCACCGCGTATTCCGATTCGGAAGAAGAATTCGCCAAGAAATCCACCAAGATCGCCGAGGTTTTCGGCAAGCTCGATGAAGCGCTGGCCAAACGCGGTAACAGCGGACCGTATTTCAACGGCCCGAAACTGTCACTGGTCGATGCCGCTTATGCGCCTTTCCTGCAACGTTATACGTTCATGAATGCGCTGCGCCCGCTCGGTATTATTGAAAAATTCCCGAACCTTAAGGCCTGGCGCGATGCCCTGCTCGCTGCGCCCGCGGTAAAAGCCTCCACCGTGCCAAACATCGAAGCCGTGTGGCAGGAAAACATGATCATCAACAAGCGCTGGCTGGCGAAGTATGTTTCGGAGAGCGTGTTAGGGGCTGCGGCGGCCTAGAAAAATATCCTTTAAAATCAAATACTTATATGTAATACCTAAAAGCTCGTCATACCAAGCTTAGCCGCCCTGCATTCCTAATGTTCTTTGAAACGATTGTACGTAATAAAACTGGGAAGGGATTTGAAATCCAGCGGTATCTTGGCATGCATATTTTCGTACAGATGCACAGAGACGTCGGTCGTTGCCTTATACAACCAACCCACGGCGCTGAACGAGTCGTTCTTACATTTTCGAAACGCCTTGTTCTCGCCGTGAAAGAGGCCAATAGTCTTCCTTGTTTCGCGTGATGCAAACAGTGTCAGATCACCATACATAGCCGCCATAAAATCGTGCTGCTCGGTGCCAAAACGCTGCAACGGATCAAGATTGTTAAAGACTAAAAGGATTGTTGGTGCGCCACCAGCGGACGCGGATCTCACTTGGTTGCGAGCTTGGTTAATTTTCGCTCTTATATGCGCGCCCGGTGTCCTGAGTTGCAGCGCGCTTGACAAATTTGCGTCGTCGTCGATCTGCTTGACCTCGACATGAATATTAGTACCGTTTAGCCGCACTATGTAATCCGGCGTCGGACTTGTGCCTTCAATGATTTTCTCGCAGAAGATCTGGTTTAGTGTGCAGAACTCCTCGAACGCAGACTCGCTTGCCGTCTTTGAATTCATGGGTGGCTAGCAATGTAAGTTTAAGCGCCCACCTCACCCCACCACCGCCACCGCCTCAACTTCCACCAAAAAATCCGATCGCGCCAGCGCCTGCACACCAACCAGCGTGCTCGCCGGCGGTTTGTCCTTCGACACGTATTTTTCCCTGACCGATTGCAGTAACGCGCGATGCTCAGGCTGAAAGCCGACCGCATAGACATTGAGTTTCACCACGTCGGCAAACGTAGCGCCCGCTCCGGCTAGCGCGATAGCGAGATTCTTGTAAACCTGTTCGGTCTGCACCAGCAAATCGCCTTTGCCAACGAGTTTGCCTGCGGCATCCTGCGATACTTGCCCGGATACGTATATTGTTGTGCCGCCGCTGACGCTGATTGCCGGAGTGTAAACGCCAGGTTTGACCAATCCTTCGGGGTTGATGAATTGCTTTTCCATGGGGCACCTTGTCAGTGTTGATTGGGGGATTCCACGTGAAAGTCTACTCTATTCCACTGTGCGGAACGCCGAGACTTGCACATGTCGTGATGCGCCGTTACAGTCTGGTTCAGGCGCGCAAAGGTTGCGCGTATCGTGCCCAGTCGCTTCAATTCACGAAAGAGAAAGTTCATCATGACAATCTGGACTAAAGACCAGATGGCATCAATACACACGATGCTAAACCCGCGCTCGCTTGCCATCGTCGGTGCCACACCGCGCCAGCAGTACGGCGGACGCATGCTTAACGCGGCACTGAAAATGAAGGGCCGCGTCAATGTGTACGCGGTGAATCCGAAGTACGATGAAATCCTCGGTGTGAAGTCGTACAAGAGTATCACCGACCTGCCGGAAACACCGGATGTGGTCGCCGTAGTAGTCCCGTATAACCACGTGCTTTCCACGTTGAAGGAAGCGCACGCCAAAGGCACGCGTGCGGCCATAGTGATTTCCGCCGGATTCTCGGAGCGCGGCCTGAGTGATCGCGCCGATTTGCAAGGCGAAGTGGCGAAGTTCGCGCGCGAATCGGGTCTGCGCATCAGCGGACCCAATTGCCTGGGCCTGGCCAATATCCGCGACGATATCGGGCTCACATCTTCAAGCCGGCAGATGGATGGCGTCACCGGCACGGTGGGCCTGGTGTGTCAAAGCGGCGCCACGCTGTTCGGGCCGTTTCTCGCGCGCGCCGCCGATTCGGGCATGGGTTTGAGTTATGTGGTGTCCACCGGCAACGAAGCCGATCTCGACTTTTCAGACTTCGCGCGCTACCTGCTCGACGATGCCGGCACCACCGTGATCGCGGGCTTTGTCGAAGGCTTCAAGAATGCGCAGAAATTCATCGAAGTCGCCAAGCTCGCGGCGGAGCGTGGCAAACCGATAGTATTGATCAAAATCGGTCGTTCCGATCTCGGCAAGCGCGCCGCCAGTTCGCACACGGCGGCGCTGACCGGCAGCGACGCGCTATATGACGCGATCTGCAAACAATACGGCGTGATCCGCGTGCCGAGTTACGACGATCTACTCGAAGTCGCGCAACTGCTGGCGCAATCGCGCAAGCCCAAACAGCCGGGCGTCGCCGTGGTGTCGCACTCCGGTGGCATTTGCTCGCTCACCGCCGATATGTGCGGACAACAAGGTCTCGACTTGCCGGTGCTGAGTGAAAACGCGCTGGGTGTTATCAACGGCATACTCAAAGGCTTCGGCTGGGCCGCCAACCCGGCTGACGTCACCGGCAAAGCCAATAGCGATTTCTTCCCCGCAATCATGGAAGCCATGATCAACGAACCCGGCGTGGGCACGCTGGCGATTGCCAGCGCCGGCAAGGAACAACAAGTCGATCAAATCATCGCGCTGCGCGAAAAAACCGATAAGAACGTGGCCTATATGTGGACCGGCACGCGCGATGCCAGCGCGAGTCTCACCAAACTCAAGGCCGCAGGCGTGCCGCTGTTTTACACGCCCGATTCGCTCGCGCGTGGATTACGGCATCTGATCGATTACCACGCGTGGCACGAAAAGCGCATGAAGCAGGGCTTCGCCAGTGCACCGGCTATGAATGCGACGCAGAACGAAACACTCACCCGGTTGCAAAGCCTCAAGCGCAGCGCGTTATCGGAATCCGAAAGCAAACAGCTTATCGCAGCGTGGGGCGTGCCGGTGTCGATGGAGGTTTGCGCTAAAGATGTTGAGACCGCGGTGAAAGCCGCCGAAAAAATAGGCTATCCCGTGGTGTTAAAAGCAGATTCTCCAGACATCCCGCACAAGACCGAAGCAGGCGTGGTGCGCCTCAATCTGCGCAGCGCCGACGAAGTACGCACAGCGCATTCAACGATACTCGCCAATGCGAAAAAACATGCACCCAACGCCAACCTCAATGGCGTGTTGGTGCAGGAGATGGTTTCTGGCGGCGTCGAAGTGATCGTCGGCGTGAATTACGATCCCCAACTTGGGCCGACACTGGTGTTCGGCAGCGGCGGCGTGATGGTCGAAGTCTACAAAGATGTCGCCATGCGGCACTGCCCGATCACGCCCACTGAAGCGCACGAGATGATTGCGGAAGTTAAAGGCGCGAAACTGCTTCATGGCTTCAGAGGCAAGCCCGCGTGTGATATCGATGCGCTCGCCGATGTGCTGGTAAAAGTGTCGCACCTCGCCGTAAATCTCAATGGTCAATTGGCCGAACTCGATATTAATCCACTGCTGGTGTTGCCCGAGGGGCAAGGTGTTAAGGCGGTGGATGCACTGGTCGCTTTAAAAGGTTAAGAAATGCCATTACCCCGCCCCGTTCCCCGAAAACTCAATCATAACCGCGTCATCGATTGCCGTGGCTACGAACGCGACGATGGTCTATGGGATATTGAAGGTCATCTCACTGACGTCAAGGCCTACACCTGGTTCAACCGTACCGGCAGCGCCGATTTGCCCGCTGGTGTGCCCGCGCACGATATGTGGATCCGGCTTACCATCGATCTTGATATGAATATCCACGAATGCGTCGCGACCACCGACGGCAGTCCCTATGCCTTGTGCGGCGACATCACGCCTAAATTCGAAAAGCTGAAAGGCCACCGCATCACGCGCGGCTGGACGCGCGGCCTGAAAGACATTATCGGCAATGCTCATGGCTGCACGCATCAATGGGAATTACTCGGCCGTATCGCCGCCGTTGCGTACCAGTCTACAAACATGGCGCGGCAGGCCACACGCAAGCACAAGCCCGGCGAGATTCCGCGCACTTTCAACACCTGCCATATGTATACGCCGGAAAGCGACGAAACCCTGCGCCGCTGGCCGGAGCTTTATACCGGTCTCAAAGTATCCACCAAAGTCTGATCAGGAATAGCCCATGTCCAATCCTCATCTGAATCATCTGCTGCAACTTGCCGGCCTGCCCGCATCGGCCGCCGATAACGTCGAAATCACCGGCACTGATTTATTACTGGCAACGCCATATAAATTCGTTGCACCTGGTGCAGCGTGCATGGCCGCTGCGGGTCTGGCCGCCGCCGAGTTGTGGAAGCTAAAAACCGGCCGTACACAGCAAGTGCGCCTTGATACGTACGCCGCAGCAGCCGCATTGCGCAGCCCGCGTTATATCAAGATCGACGGCAAAAAACCCGCAGAAGACAGTGCAAAAGTGACCGGCTTTTATCAGCTTAAAGACGGCCGCTGGATATATCTCCATTGCAATTTCCCGAATGTGCGCGACGGTAATCTGAAGGCTGTAGGCGCGCCGATGGACAAAGATGCGGTTACTCAAGCAGTCGCCAAACGGGACGGGCTGGAACTTGAAGCGGCCATGTTCGCCAACGGCGGCTGTGGCGGATTGATCCGCACCGAAGCCGAATGGGAGACACTAGCTCATCAAAAAAGCGCAGCACAAATTCCGCTGTTTGAAATCGTAAAAATAGGCGACGCGCCGCCGCAGCCGTTACCGAAGTCATCAACTGCGGGAGACCGGCCGCTGTCGGGCATACGCATGCTCGACCTTACGCGCGTGCTCGCGGGTCCGGCGTGCGCGAAGTCTTTCGCGGAGCATGGCGCCGATGTGATCCGTATTACGCGCCTTCCGATGTGGATACCGGCATCGGCAAACTGCAGGCACACATTGATATGCGCGATCCCGCGCAGGCGGAAGTCATGCGCGGCCTGGTAAAAGACTGCGACGTTTTTCTGCAAGGGTATCGTCCCGGCGCACTGGCTGCACGCGGCCTCTCGCCGGAAGCGCTCGCGGCGACGCGCCCCGGTATTGTGTACGTAACACTGTCTGCCTGGGGCCACGAAGGTCCATGGAAGAATAATCGCGGCTACGACACCGTGGTGCAATCGTTCAACGGCATGGCATGGCGCCCGAATAACGAAAAACCGGCGTTCCTGCCGGGTTCGCCGCATGATTACATTGCAGGTTACGTGCTGGCGTTTGCGGCCATGGTCGCGCTGCATCGGCGTGCAACCATCGGTGGAAGCTGGCTGGTGCGCACCTCGCTGGCGGGCGCCGGAGAGTGGTTCCGTGGCCTGGGCCGGTTTGCGCCCGCCGAATATCAAAACCTCCCCGCGGAATTTTCGCCGGAGATATTGCAGCGCCTGCTGATGGAACACGATTCGCCGTGGGGACGCGTGACGCATCTTGCGCCTGCGGTGCAGCTTTCCGAAACACCGGGGCGCTGGGCGCGTCCGGCGGCGCCGCGCGGATCGCATGCGGCGGCGTGGCCAGCACGCGTTTAGCAAAGGCTACTTACACGGGACGAAGCATGGGTATCAGTCTACGCAAACTGTCCTACGGTCTCGGCGCTGAAGTTTGTGACATCAACGTCGCCGCACCCATGGGCGAATCGTCGTTCGGCGAAATACACCGCGCGTTTCTGGATCACGGCATACTGCTGTTTCGCAACCAGAACATCACGCGCGAGCAGCATCTTGAATTCAGCCGGCGCTTCGGCGAACTCGACCGGCATGATGCATTTCCGAGCGACCGCCATCCGCAGATTCCCGAACTCATGCTGGTTACCAACGAGCCGCAGCCCGACGGCACGCCGTCGGTGTCGCGCTACACCGGGCGGCGTTGGCATACCGACATGTCGCACACGCTGGCGCCATCGCTGGGATCATTGTTGCGCTGCTGGAAAATCCCCGGCGTCGGCGGCGATACACTATTCGCAAATATGGCTATGACGTACGACGCGTTATCGTCCGGCATGCAAAAACTCATCGCTAACCTAAATGCGATTCATTTTTCCGGCGGACGCAAACTCGACACCACATCCAGCGACCAGGCGCACGCCGCGGAGCAGCGCAAAATCAGTCCGCCGGTGGCGCACCCAGTGGTGCGCGCGCATCCGGAAACCGGACGCAAGGCCATTTATCTCGGCGAAAAAGTAAAACGCTTCGACGGCATGACCGAAGCGGAAAGCAAGCCGCTGATCGAATACCTGAATCGGCACTCGACCAAGCCTGAATTTGTGTATCGCCACCAATGGCGCGAAAACGATATCGTGCTGTGGGACAATCGTTGCACCATGCACATGGCGCTGGCGGATTTTGATCAGACGCAACGGCGGCACATGGAACGCACAACGGTGATAGGCACGCCGTCCGGGTACGTGGTTGCGAAGGCGTAATTATATAAGTATTTGTTTTTATTGAATAATTTATACAATGATTATTGACTGCCACGGCCACTACACCACCGCACCGAAGGCGCTGCGCAACTATCGCGATCAACAGATTGCCGCGCTCGATGACGCGTCCAAGCCCGCGATCGCTCCCAATCTAAAAATCAGCGACGATGAAATCCGCGAATCCATTGAGAAAAATCAGTTGCGCATTCAGCGCGAACGCGGCGTTGACCTGACGATTTTTTCGCCACAGGCCGGCGGAATGGCGCACCACATCGGCAACGAAACAACGAGCAAGCATTGGACGCAAGCCTGCAACGATATGATTCATCGCGTGTGCACGCTGTACCCCGGCAATTTCACCGGCGTGTGTCAGTTACCGCAGTCGCCCGGCGTGAGCCCGAAAAATTGTGTGGCGGAGCTCAGGCGTAGCGTGGAACAGCTCGGCTTTGTCGGCTGCAACATCAATCCCGATCCCTCCGACGGCCACTGGAGTGGTCTCCCACTGACGGACCGTAGCTGGTATCCGCTGTACGAAGCAATGGTCGAACTCGATGTGCCGGGCATGGTACACGTCAGCATGTCGTGCAACCCGAATTTTCACGCCACCGGCGCGCATTACATCAACGGCGATACCACGGCTTTCATGCAGTTTATCCAGTCGGATCTGTTCAAGGATTTTCCTGCACTGCGCTTTATCATTCCGCACGGCGGCGGCGCTGTGCCCTATCATTGGGGCCGCTATCGCGGGCTGGCGCAGGACATGAAACGTCCGCCGCTGAGCGAGCTTCTGAAAAACGTGTACTTCGATACCTGCGTATACCATCAGCCGGGCATAGACCTGCTGCTCAAGGTGATTCCGCACGACAATGTGCTGTTCGCCTCTGAAATTGTCGGCGCGGTGAAAGGCATCGATCCCGAAACGGGCCACTATTTTGACGATACCAAACGCTATATCGAAGCTGCCGCAGGTATCTCTGCTAATGCGCGCAACAGGATTTTCAGCGGTAACGCGCTTAAAGTATATCCGCGCTTGAAACAGCGGCTTGCACGCTAACACGCGCGCTGGCGTAAAATCGTTTCCCACGCTTATTACCGGTAGTCCCCATGCCAAACGATCTGTCACTGCAAGCCCACTGGATGCCCTTCACCGCCAACCGCGCGTTCAAGGCCGCACCGCGCTTGTTCGTCGGTGCGAAAGACATGCACTACGTCACCGACGACGGCCGCAAAGTACTCGACGGCACTTCGGGCCTGTGGTGCACCAATGCCGGACACTGCCGCGCCAAAATCGTCGAAGCGGTGAAAAAGCAGGCCGAGACCATGGATTACGCACCGGGGTTTCAGATGGGGCATCCCGGTTCGTTTCGCGTAGCAACACGCATCGCGAACATGCTGCCGGGCGATCTTGATCACGTATTCTTTTGTAACTCCGGATCCGAAGCCGTCGACACCGCGCTGAAAATCGCGCTGGCTTATCACCGCGTTCGCGGCGAAGGCCATCGCAATGTATTCGTCGGCCGCGAGCGCGGCTATCACGGCGTGGGCTTCGGCGGTATTTCCGTCGGCGGCATGCCCGCCAACCGCAAGATGTACGGCAGCATGCTGCCGCGCGTGGATCATCTGCCCCACACCCATAACCTCAAGGAAAATGCATTTTCGCGCGGTGAACCGAATTGGGGCGCACATCTCGCCGATGAACTTGAAACGCGCATCATCGCGCTGCACGATGCGTCCAATATCGCCGCGGTCATCGTTGAACCGATGGCGGGCTCGGCCGGTGTACTGATACCGCCGAAGGGTTATCTCAAACGGCTGCGTGAAATCTGCGACAAGCACAAGCTGCTACTGATCTTCGACGAAGTCATTACCGGCTTTGGGCGTACCGGCTACGCGTTCGGTACCGAAACCTTTGATGTGATACCCGACATCATCACCATGGCCAAGGGCATTACCAATGCCATGGTGCCGATGGGCGCTGTGGCCGTGCGCAAAGGCATTTACGATGCGGTCGTCAACTCGGCGCCGCCCGATACTGTAGAGCTGTTTCACGGCTACACTTATTCAGGACACCCGCTTGCCACCGCCGCAGCCGAGGCAACACTCGACGTTTACGAAGAAGAAAATCTCTTCGCTCGCGCCCGCGAACTCGCGCCCTACTTCGAACAAGCGGTGCATGCGCTGCGCGAAATGCCTAATGTCATCGACATCCGTAACATCGGCCTGGTGGCAGGCATCGAACTTGAGCCCAAGGCGGGCAAGCCCAGCGAACGCGCGTTCAAAACGTTTTTAAAATGCTACGAAAAAGGCGTGCTGATACGCACCACCGGCGACATCATCGCGCTATCACCACCGCTGATTATCAGCAAGCAGCAGATTGATGAGTTGGTGGGGGTATTGGGCGATGCGTTGCGCGAAAGCGGACGCGATTAACTACTGAGTTTGCCTTCATAAAGCGTTATCGGCGGATACGCTTTCGGGTCGATCATCACGTCGATCACTGTCGTCAGCGGCGAGCGCAGCGCACGCTCCAACGCCGGTTTGAAATCGGCGGGTTTTTCAATACGCACACCGTCGCAGCCGCACGCGCGTGCAATCGCGGCGTGATCGACCGACGCGAGTTGGCACGCATCAGTGTGATTGCCGTAGAGTACCTCTTCGGCATGCCACTGATATCCAAGTATTTGATTATTAAGGATAATTACTGTCGTTTTTATCTTCATGCGCGCGGCAGTTTCAAGCTCCGACCACATATGTGCGAAGCCGCCGTCACCCGCAATACAAACCACATCGCGTGATGGATGCGCGATCCTGGCACCGATGGCGGCAGGAAATCCCCAACCTAACCCGGCGAGCCCGCGTCCGGTGAGGAAGCGCTGCCCTGCGCGTTGCGCAGTCAGGTAATTCATCGCCCAGATTGATGAGTAGCTTGCATCGGTGACAATCAGCGTGTCAGGCGTTAAAAACGTATTCAATTCGCGCATCAAGCGCTCCGGCCGAATCGGGTTGGCATCTGAATTCGACATGCCTGCGGCTTCATCATAAAACGCTTTTTTGCCGGCGGCGATTTTTTGTTCCACTTCGCCGCGCGCGGCGCGACGCTTTCCCAGATCAAGCCGTGCCATCGCATCGGCGAGCGCCTCCAGCGTCAGTTTCGCATCGCCCACCAATCGCAGCGCTTCGTAATTTCGCCCCACTTCCTGGCTGTCAATATCAATATGGACATAGCGCGCTTGCTTCGGAAACAGGGTCCACGAATCCGTGCCATTCTGATTCGTGCGGTCTCCCACAAACAAAACGCAATCCGCGCGCTCAACCAACGCACGCATGTGCCGCGCCATACCCCGTGTGCCCATGAAATAGCCGATCACCCCCATCGACAGCGCATGCGTTTCCGCCACCGCGCCCTTGCCCATGCTGGTGGTTGCGACCAGCAGGCTCGCCGATTCCTGCAGGCGCGCCAGTGCGTCATGCGCGGCGGATAAATGCACGCCGCCGCCGGCAACGATCAACGGATACTGAGCTTGCGCCAGCACTTGGGCAGCTTCTTCGATGCGCGCTGGATCAGCCATGCAGCGGTCGAGCGGGTACACACCCAGCGATGCACGCCGCTCCCCGCCCGCATCTGCTTTTGCTGCTTCCAGCAGTAAATCCTGCGGGAACAACAGCACCACCGGCCCCGGCCGCCCGCTCGCCGCAGCGGTAAACGCCATGTCCACATAATCCTCGATACGCGAGATTTCAGCGACCCGTTTTACCCATTTTGCGCAACCGCGAAAAATATCGAAATGATCCAGTTCCTGAAACGCATTCTTGTCCGTTTGATTGCGCCGTACGTCCTGCACGATAGCGACAATCGGCACCGATGCCTTTAACGCCTCCGCCAGACCCGGCGCCAGCAACGCTGCGGCCGGGCCGTTTTGCGCAGTTACCACGCCCACTTTTTGCGATGCACGAGCGTAACCATCCGCCATCGCGGCACCGGCATTCTCCGTTCGATACGCGATCTGCCGCATGCCGAATTCCGGTATCACCAAGTGTAGCGCCGAAGGCAGGCTTTGCCCGAACAGCACTTCGACACCATGGCGCTTTAATGCACGCGCCAGCAAATGCGCGCCGCACGGATTGGGCAATTTGTGGCCAGTCATGCCGGCACTTTTGTCGGATACCGTATTCATGTTGTCTCCCGGAGCACAGATGGCGATTGTCTCATTTTGGCCGCTTTGCCGCCGTTGCGCCACATGGGCAACGGACAGCTATAATCTCACGCACCGCTCGCTATACAAACTCACGGAGTCATCGACATGTCCGATACGACCAATCAACCCCACCTGCCGCTTTCCGGCGTTATTGTTCTTGACCTGACCCTCGCGCGCGCGGGCCCCACCTGCGTGCGTCATCTCGCCGACTGGGGCGCGGATGTGATCAGAGTCGAACCGCCGTCCACCGGCGGCGAAGATGTCGTCGGACGCCGCAACGGCTCGGATTTTCAGAATCTGCATCGCAATAAACGCGCGATTCAGCTTAACCTGAAATCCGAAGAAGGCCACAAAGTGTTCATGAAGCTTGTCGAAAAAGCGGATGTGCTGATTGAGAACATGCGCGCGCCGGTGAAAGGCCGATTGAAAATTGCCTACGACGATCTGAAAAAAGTGAATCCGCGCCTGATCTACGGCAGCATCAGCGGCTTCGGCCAGACCGGCCCGTACAGCCAGCGCGGCGGCGTCGATCAAA
>Ga0193752_1002152_pt1 | contig 15174 bp, 19 predicted proteins | sample H1c1metaG_FD_144924 | JGI IMG/M metagenome (GOLD analysis project Ga0193752, IMG submission 144924) | Soil microbial communities from a riparian zone of the East river system, Colorado, United States - H1c1 | ecosystem: Environmental > Terrestrial > Soil > Riparian zone | place: USA: East River... | reverse complement strand
TAGAAGCCTTAATATTATGGCTTGATTGTAGGCTTGCTTATTTTTACAAAAGGGTCAAAAGACACTTCTTTGCAGGCTTTTGCCAGCCCACAGAAAAGCCCCGGACCTTGGCCTGAGACTTGTTCCAAGGATAAACCCTGGAGCTAACTCTTGCCGCCAAGATGCCCTCGGAGCTTAGCAATGGCCTGTAGCCTGACCGAACTTTTAACTTGCTCTTGCTTGGTCATTTCGCCCCATGTCTTGTCCCAGCCTTGTGGGATAAGGATCGAGTCTGTGCCCATGCCCGTCTCGCCTCTTGGCGCAGCGGCTACCGTACAAGGCATAGCAGCCGCAAACATCGTAACTCCACTTTGACCGCATAGAGCGAACCGAGTTTCTACTACAGCCTCGCGTGTATCGTAGCCATCCAATAAGCGACAAAGACCATCTGGCCCTAGTTCGTGAAGGAAAGCTTTAATATATGGGCCCGGCAATCTTCCAAGTGCCACAAAGCATATTGAAGTATCTTCAACTAAAACAGTTCTTCCGACCCTCTCAAATGCAGCCCTAGCCTTGGCCGTTACTATTTCTGTCGAATCAAGAGTAGGTGACTGTATTTCGGGTATATCTAGATCCTGCTGATTTACGGGATGGTCAAGATGTTCAGTAAGCTGCTCTGCTTTGTGGGCATTGCCCGTAATGAAAATAATTGGTTCTGGCATGAAGGTATGGTATCAAACTCAATAGAAAAGACTCTTTTGATTCAAGGATAAACTATAGAATTTTTGAAAATCTGTTATTAGGGTAATGGCTGGAGCTACGTTGTAGCGAGCATGAACATGCTGCACTCAAGCTAGAAAGCGCTACAAAGTATTGACGTGTTGGCCGCCTTGATTTGCTAAGCGTTTATCGAATGTCACTAATTGGTTGCTGTAAGCCTTGGCCTCAGCGGCCGCATAACAGTCGACGATAGAAAGCGAGGGATGATGCTCATAGAGTTGTACTGTTTCTAGCAAGAAAAATGGGTTATGCACCACGTTTGCAAAGCCAAAAAAGTTCCCCAGTAACTTACATATATCCCTACGTGGTAGCAAAATAACTTTTTCTAGGACGTATATTGCTTCTACCGCGACTACATCTGTAACATACACTTTATTTTTCACGATTGCCTTCGTTGCTTTTTTGGTCTGCTCCGGTACGTCATCGAGTAAAAAACGCAGGACTACGTTTGTGTCTAAGCTAATCATTGTTTCCAGCAACCCAGGCTTTGGCAGCAGCTTCGCGCAGAGAATCACCTGCAAGGCCCTTCAGATGATCAGGAATCTTTTTGGTTATACTTGCCCGTGTTGCTTCAAAGGCTTTTAGATTGGTGCCGGCATCCAGCACTACTTGATTATCTGCGTTAAGTGTAACTGTTAGTTTTTGGCCAGTCTTTAACCCCATAGCCTTACGCAGCGGCGCGGCGATGGTAACGGTGCCTTTGCTTGTAACTGTTGTTTTGTATGTCATGTAATACATTTTACGCTGCGTAATACAACACTGTCAATTTCTTCTGACCTCATACTGTTGAGATGGGGTCCAAAAAAACACTTGGGCTGTAATGGCGCAGCGGGATGGGCCTGCAAGTTGCTCAAAAAAACTCATGCAGGATGCTTCTGTGATTTTAGAGCCATTTAACTTTGTGCACTTATTATAAAAGTCATAAGGGGAAATATGAAAAAAATAGTACTTGCAACACTACTAGTAACCGTAAGCCTTGGGCTGGTCACCTCACCAACCGCCAGCGCCAGTAGCCTGAGCACGACAACGCGCGTTACCTCCGGCCTCAATTCTAATTCGCCCTACACATGGATCGAAAAACAATCCCCGCGCACCGTCAGTCAGGACGGTCGCATCACCGTCTTTGCCACCAATTACGACATGCTGGTTTCGGGTGATACCAGTGGATATGCAGACGTCTTCGCGTATGATCGGGTGACCAAACAAACTGAATTGATCAGCCGTGGGCCAGATGGCAAACCGGGCAATAACTCTAGCCACCGGCCCAGCGTATCACCGGATGGCCGCTACGTGGCCTTTACGTCACTGGCAAAGAATCTGCTTGCTGACCCTTCGGTGACGGCCTGTGGAGGCATTCCTTGTATGAACATTTTTGTCTATGACCGCGTTACCAAAAAGCACATATTGGCCAATCGCAATACACTGGGTATACGCATCAGCGTGGAGGAGCGCATGTCGTTTGAGTATGGGCCCATCCTCAGTCGTGATGGCAGGTCAATAGTCTTTACCACCGACCATCCGATTGGGCCTGGCGACACCAATAATAACCTGGATGTGGCCGTTCGCGATCTGTCTGCCGGCGTCACGCGCATTGCCAGCACCAACAGCGTTGGCCAGGTTGTGCCGTCCGGCAATAACGAAGCCACCATGAGTTACGACGGCCGCTACGTTGTTTTTGCAGCCTTTTCGCCACTGGTGCCCCAGGATACAAACGAAACATTCGACGTCTACCGACGCGACCTGCAAACTGGCGATATTATGCTGGTCAGCAAAACTATGAGCGGCGGCATTGCTAATCGCGCCTCCAATCAGGCGGTCATTAGTGGTGACGGGCAGTTTGTTGCCTACATCTCGCGGGCGACAAATATCGTGCCTGGCGATACCAACGAAAATAACGACGTGCTTGTCTACAATGTCCAGACTGGTGTCACGCAGCGGGTTAACGTCACCAGCCGGGGTAACCAAGCCATTGGCGAAACGTACTATCCGGATATCAGTTACGACGGCCGTTATGTTGTGTATGGTTCGTTGGCACGCAATCTGGCGCTGGCTGACAGCAATGACGCGATCGATATTTTCCTGTACGACCGCAGCGTTAACCTGACCCGGCGTATCAACCGTGGCCCGCGCGATGGCGTGCAGGCCAATGATTGGAGTTTTTATTCGTCAATTAGCGGCGACGGCAAAACAGTGGCATTTACCTCCTACGCCACCAATTTGAGCGGCGAGGCCAACGTGCCACCAAGGCAGCTGTATCAGATACACAACCCCGTGGTGCACATTCCTTTCTATGACCCATATAGCATTTTTGATATGTATAAATAAACTTCCCACGACCTTACGGTCGGGGTATTAGCTGCTTCAAGCTAACGCTTGGCCGCTTCGCGGCGGGGGCTTACATCCCACGGCCTAACGGCCGGGGAATTTCGCGCCGGTATTAAACGAACTGCGTATGCGGGTAATGTATGGCAGACGGAACCAACTTTGATCCGGGGGCTAATCCAAGGATAAGCCCTGGAATTAGGCCACGAGTTTGGGCGTCAGAACAATACCAAGAGAGAAGTTGCGTTTAATTGTTCCTGCAATTAAGGCCGATCTGGCAACAAGCCAGCCGCAGTAGCATTAGCCCCAATAACTTTATACCATTTCTGGTCTCCTCCAAGGGGCGCTAAAAGGTCCAGCACGTCTGCTGCTCCGTGAGCTTCCCCTACTCCCATATGATTGGTCAGCCGACCATTTTCTATGTCCGATGCCGTGGCATTTGCGGCCTTATATCTCCTCTTACCTTCAGCCGCTTGCTGCATGCCCCTAAGTACCACATTCGCTGCAGATTTTACGCTATCGGGAAAGGGTCCCACGCCAGCTAGCCAGTCTTTTTGTTCTGCACTCTCACCATCTGGTTTAGCGTCTCCACCTTGGTCTTCAAATTGTTCAGCCATAGTCTCCCCAGTTTTTATATTTTCATTATAACACTATATATATTAAATTAGTCAATACTAAACCCTTAGATTCTAACCCGAATCGCAACACCTCCCCACCCCGCCACTGTCATTCCGGCTGGAGCCTGTCCTCAGCTTGACTGGGGGAGCCGGAATCTAGTAAAAAAAGAAAACTCCTTAAAACTGGACGGCCGGGTCAAGCCCGGCATGACAGGTGTGGGGTGGTTCAGACTCAACCTGGAAACTTGAAAATATATTACTGAACTTACTGCGGGGCAATGCTCTTCATTATCCCCGAAATATCTTCCAGCTCTGTGTAAATGTTGGTTTGCAGTGGAAGACGTGCCTGTCGTTTCCCCTCCTCACCTATCAGCAGACAGCCATCCCCTCGGGTATAGGGGAATACACTACCGCCGCGAGTCGGCGATATGGTGTGATCGGCTGCCGAATACCTTCCAGAAAAAACATCGGTTGGGTCTCTTATAGTCTGCTGATCGAGCAGGGTTACATTGCCGTCGACATCAATATCGTCATAAACAGCAAATACATCCGCCACCGAAAACCCTCCTTCGCTAATCACGAGGGGGTGGGGCGGATCCAGGTAATTGGATGTAAAGGTGGTGATTGTCCTCACATGGTGATCATTAAATGCCCTTCTTAGGTAAGCGCGATAAAACTCGTCCCTGTCAGGTCCCATAAACAGACTTGCTTCGAACCACCCATCAGGGTTTGCTACAGATATTGATGGTGTAAAGCGGCCTAGTTGGCAATCAATTTTATACATAGCGGCAGGCCCACCATCCGCGTCGTCCCGCCTAAAGAAAAATATGTCATTTCGCACATGGGCTTGCAGTGATGAGTCTAAGCCCTCAGTGGCAAGCTCATGTGTATAACGAGTCGTTGGGACGAGCCTACCTTTTAGCTCCTCGCGGATGTTCCCAGAGTATCCTATCCACTGCCCAACACCCTTGTCTACCGCATCAAAAAGAGCAAGTATTTGGCGGCCCACTTTCTCTTTGTGAACATCCAAGTTTGTCCTTTCGGACTCCGTAGGCTCAATGGCAGAAGGTTCGGCCGGCTGCACCGGGGTTTGCTGCCTACGTCTCCGAGGCCACCTGCCAGTGGATTCACGAGGTGCTTCGGGTGGTTTCGGTTGTTCGGGATTAGTCATCACAATACTATACTATATTTTTGCTTTCTTGTAAGGACCGTTCGCAGGTGTCGGCTCTAGGTCAAAGCAGATTACTTTTATCATGCTGGTCGTATAGAACCCATTTCAAATCCCCCCATCCGGCCTGAAATCACTCCAGGACTGGCCAAAATCTGCCCGTGGCTCGTCACCGTAACTATAGTTACGCTTCCTCACCCCGAACAAATTTTGTCTCAGTCCTGGAGCAATTTCAGCTTGGAGGGGAGAATTGGAATGGGTTCATAGAAATCTGTCTTTCAGTACAATCGAGTAGTCAACTCTAATCTGCTATGATCATGGTGTGAACAGCCTTAAATCATCAATGCTTTTTCTGCAAGACCCAACCGATGCTGACTCTTACTCGCTGCACGAGGCATTACTGAGCGCGTGTAGCAAAGCGCAACTCGGAGGCGGAATGTTTTCTTTTGTTACACAAGAAGGGGTACAACTCCTTTTAGAAGACGAGGCCTTCCTAAGCTTCATGGAGAAAGCACCCTTTGAATTAATTGTTGGGATCGACGAGATTACTAATCCTGGAGCACTATCGAGACTAAAAGATTTATCAATAAACAAAACTAATTTCAGCGTGTCGGCATTTTTGCACGAAGGACAAAGATCCCTATTTCACCCAAAATTTTGTTGGTTTAAAACGAAGTCTGGCGGCAAGCTAGTTATTGGCTCTGGAAATCTAACCTTCAGGGGGCTCCGAAATAACTGGGAGGCCTACTCTATCATTGAGCTCGACGCAGATGAGCTATCATCGCTAGAATCAACATGGTCACGCTGGCGTAACCTGCACTCAAATGAATTAAAGCCCGTCGACAATAGGAAGGTAATTGAAAAAGCGAAGCTAAACCTTTGGAAGCGAAAGATTTCTGTTACAGAAGATACCGAAACGATTGAACAGTCACTAGAAGAAGAGCATGAGCTAGAAGAAGCTGTCGAAATGCATGAAGATTCTGTTCTGTGGGATTTTAAGGACTCGGATGAAGCCCTAGTGGCAGAAATACCCAAAAGTGGAGATCGGTGGAGACAGGCGAATTTTGATAAGCAAACTTTTGTAAATTTTTTTGGTGCAGAACCAGGTAACAATAACCAGAGAATACTGTTACGCAACGTAGATTCTGGTGGCAAGCTAGGGGCTGTAGAAAGTCGGCCAAGCGTATCTGTGATAAGTGCAAACTATAGATTTGAACTTGGTGCTGCCGCGGGACTCGATTACCCGAATGCTAACGCGCCCATTGGGGTATTCAATAAACTTCCCACGACCTTACGGTCGGGGTATTAGCTGCTTCAAGCTAACGCTTGGCCGCTTCGCGGCGGGGGCTTACATCCCACGGCCTAACGGCCGGGGAATTTCGCGCCGGTATTAAAATAGCAAAGAGGGTATTCCTTTACTGTCTTGTAATGCCCGAGGATGAAGCTTATCAAGATATCCTCAACGAATTAACCAGTAGATGGACAGGCAGGACCGATAGAATGAAGAGGATAGTCATGCCCCTATCGGATCTTAAAAATTCTGCTAAACTTTTACCTTTTTGGACAATACATCAAAGCTAGTTAGTCTATACGCTACAAATCATGAGCAACTCAGCAACCTTAGAGCTCGGTAGATGTCTATTCGTACTGTTTAGCTTACTATGAGAAAAACCGCCAGGCGTAACGATCTCGATATGCCTATAGTACCTATTTGCAATTTTCTTTAACTCTTTAATGGTAAGCAAACGAGGATGGGAATTGGCACTTTCATCATACGGTGAATATGACAGTAATAAGGTTGCGTTTAGGTTGCGCGACTTGGAGAACAAAGTATCAAATGCGTCGGGCGCTTGGCTCTTAATACAAAAGGGTGATTGGTGCCTGTTTTCTCTGTATATACCCCTGCTTATACTCCTGACACCACCTGTCAGTGTTGTTGATACGGATGGGTTGTCTCTGAGACACAAAGTCTCTAGCACGTGATAAAACCTGCTGTAATGATCTCTCGTATATGGCGGGTCAGCATATATAATCTTGGTATCAGAATCTAATAAATCTAACGCTTCAGAATAGTCTTTCCTGTAAACAACATGCTTATTTTCATATATTTTCAGAGACGAGTAGCGCTCTAGCCACTGCTTAAACACGCCGAGGGTGTCTATGGTTCTATCTTTCATCAACATTTTCCCTAAGTTTTTCTTAGGGGTACCATCTACATTTCTAGGTTTGATGGGCTGTGCAAATTGTTTTCCAACAGTATTTACGACATCGCTAGCTGTACTTAGTATTGCAGCAAGATAGATGTTCCTCGCAGAGGCTTCAAAACGGAAAATATTATAGAGAAGAGAATCAAGATCAACTGCTTGTGCATAAGAAAAGTACAATCCACCAAAATATCTGGTTGCTATCGCAGAACTGTCAGTCAATTCCCGTGAAGAGTGCAACCGGCGCACCGTTTCCGTGAACGCCTTTAATAAGCCTGCCGAGTACTCCCGGGCTTGGGTGCTCTCAAAAGCGATGATTGAGCCTTTCTCAATAAGCTCACATAAAGGCTCGGGATTTCCGCCGATATCCATTTCAGTACATAGTGTTTCATACCCTATCATTGGTTCCATAGCCCAAGCCAATAGCTCATTGTGCTTTAATGTTCGAGATTCGTTTATGAATTCACTAGTGTTTGTGACTTTCACCTCTGGTTTTAGCAAAAGTGCAGAACATAATACTCTGGAATATTCCTGAATGTCTACTGCAGTAACCTTATGATGCTGCGAAAGCTTATAGGCAACGCTACCTGATCCTGCAAATAAATCACAAACACCTCCTGTAGGATCGATCCCATCAACTGCCTCCTGGATAAAGTCTAAAAGTCTGAGTTTACTTCCAAGGTAGTGTATTGGTCTTAGCGGGCTTTGTTTAACGCCTGTCATATGAATTTCAATCTGTTAATCATAGTGTGGGAGCTGCTAAGCATTAGCAATTTGGGCAATCTTTAGTTATGATTTTAGAGATGAGTATTACCCAGTCATTGAACCATGAATATGCGCTAACGTCCAAAAGGAAATTGCGTCTTTCGCACAAGTTTTCATACGGATCAAAAAATAGTAATAACATGATTATTCAAAGTAACAATGGGGATGCTCTCGACATGTTAAGCACGGAGCTTAAGGGCAAGGTTAAGTGTATATATATTGATCCTCCATACAACAACGGCGAAACCTACACCCATTATAACGATGATCTTAAACACGAAATATGGCTAAAGCAGATCACGAGTACTCTTTCTAAACTTAAACAACTATTAGCGAATGACGGTAGTATCTGGATTTCTATAGATGATAATGAAATGCACTACCTGAAGGTAGCCGCGGATAAAGTTTTTGGTAGAGAGAATTTCATTACAACTATTGTATGGCAGCAAAGAACAACCCGTGAAAATCGTAAAGTTTTTTCAAATAACCATGAATACATCCTCGTGTATTCAGTGGATCCAAAGGCGTTCAAGATGAGTAGAAATCTATTACCGCTCACCGATGAGGTCCTCGGCAGATATAATAATCCCGACAATGATCCTCGAGGTGTCTGGCAATCGGTTTCTGCAAACGTTCAGGCTGGCCACGCAACCCAGGGGCAATTTTATGTGATCAAGTCCCCTCAAGGCAAAGAGCATAACCCCCCCAATGGCAGGTGCTGGGTATACAACGAAACACGGATGAAGGAAGAATTATCTAAAAATAACCTGTGGTTCGGCAAAAACGGTATGGGTGTGCCCAGAATTAAGAAGTTTCTTAAAAATTCTGTAAATTTAGGCTTAACGCCAGAAACCCTGTGGACGGCAGAGTTGAGTGGAACTAATTTATCAGCCAAGAAACACATGCTAGAATTATTCCCAAAAAAAATAGTATTTGACACTCCAAAGCCTGAGCAGCTTATAAAGAGAATTTTTGATATTTCAACTAAACGTGGCGATCTCGTCCTGGACGCTTACTTAGGGTCAGGCACCACTGCTGCCGTTGCACACAAAATGGATCGCAGATATATCGGCATCGAAGCTGGTGATCATATAGAGTTTGCCCTCCAAAGATTAGTGAAGGTCATCGAAGGAGAAGCAGGCGGAATTTCAAGGGATTTGAAATGGAGTGGTGGGGATGGCTTTCAATTTTATCGAACTGTTCGCACTTGATGGCATAATGCTCATAACTGCATAGCTATTTGCAGCTAAAACTCGTTTCAGAGAACAGTGTGTGAGAGTGCGCTTCCCTCGAAGCACTTCTAGAAGCTCAGGAAACTCCAGCTTACTGGGAAGTCTGAGTGTGATGTCTATAGCTTTTCTAACTCAGCTTTAAGCCAAGGAAACCAGTTATCTTGCCCGCTCGCCTCCCCATTTCCATGAATTAGAATTACTCTTTGCATAATTCAAATATAACAAAAAGAGCTCTCTTTCGAGAGTTTCTAAGTGACTTGCTCAATATGTAAAGTATGCGCCTGTTTCAGTAATTTCTTATCGTAGCTAAGCAATCTTGTGATCCCTGCGTCCAGCATCAGTTGCAGTATCAATGCGTCATTCACGCCCGCGTGTAATCTTTCACTCAGAACTGCATAGCGCTTGGCAAAGTCGAGATTGGCAGCAGGCTCAATGAGCAAAAGGTCAGGTATTTTATCAATTTCCTCCACGACCTGGCTAGGAGTGGTACCGCTTTGTGAAATTTTTTGTACGATATGCAGCACTTCTTCGACAACATGATGAGATGTGCATACAGGCGCCTTATCCTTTAAAAGTTCTTGGATGGCCTTTACTGCGTGGTCGTGTAAGTTACTCGTCTTGTCCAGCGCATATATAAGCGCGTTGGCATCCAGAAACACTGCCGTAGGTTTAGCCGTCATATTTGCTATCGGCTAACTCATTCAAATACTCAGGCGTCAACTTGCGCTTGCTATGGGCTTGCAGTTCTAAGTTGCCACCTTTGAATTGCCTATGTACGGCTTTGCTATTTGAAAACGGCTCCAAGCGTGCAATCGGCTTACCGGACTTGCCAATTATAATGCGCTCTCCGTTTGCCGCTCTGTCAAGAAGCTTAGAGAAGTTTGTTTTGGCTTCGTGGACGTTGATCACATTCATAAAGTTAGTCTATATGACTAAGTGGACTCTGTCAATATTGTTGGTGTGAGTGACCCGCCTGTCTTTCCGACAGGACGGACAGGCGAGAACATAGCAGCCGCTGGCGCGGTCCGATGGGCGGCCAATTATTTTCCTTTGATGAGGCCACGGGTTTGAACGTCGGAACAATACTTAGTGAGTAAGGTACGGGACTTACAGTGTAGCTTCGGCCGACTAAGCCTTTTGAGCTTCAACAATAACTTCAAATCCGCCGTAGGCCATTTGGCTCATCTTGAATGGCGATGTAAAGTCACTTTGCTCGTCGTATGCTTCGTCCATCTCGGCCATCACCTTTTTGTTAACCTCATCGCGATGTTCCTTTGATTCAAAAATAATAAAAGAGAACCATACGTCTTGGTCACTCTCCGCGCCAGCCATTTCACTAAAAGAGCGTGATTTATCTGGTCCCATTTCTTGTTGTTTAAGATCATCACTCTTACATTCAAAGAATCCCAATGCACCATGTTTGATCCAGGCATCTCGCCCTTCTTCTGCCATTTTTCTATACGCATCTGCTTTCCCTTTTGGCACGACCAACACAAAACCATCAACATATTTAGACATCTTAAAAATCCTTTCAAAATTAATGTTATCCATTTATAAGTCTAGCATCAAGATACTTGAAAAATCTATTATTGGCTCGTGATTAAGCCTCTTTGATTTCAAAGACCCTTCGGGCAATAGGCTACCATTCTATCGGTTGGCTTAGGCTATGTTCTGTTGAACGGACAGTAGAGTAGAAGCGGTTGCTTCTCAGATTCCACGCAAGATAGTGTGGGGCGACTTGGCTGGAGCAAAGGAGTCAATGAACTTTTCAATATCTGCGCCGTGTATGGCTACGTCTTTTGCAGCCGGGAACTGAACATCAATGAATGTGCCTTCCTGCACAAACTGTATTTCGTAGACGCTGATTCTGCCGTAGTCCAGCCAGTGGCAGAGCCGATACGCTTTATTACTGGGGCTGGCTCCTTGGGTGCAGGTGACTTCTTTGCTGGTGGGGTCAAAGTTACGAAGGTCGGTGTGGACGTCCTGTCCGGCATGCCTAGATTCCAGGATACCGTACGCCCAGTCTTCCGTCCGGAAGTTCATCTCGGCAGCTACACCACGAACTTTGCCCCCTGATTCAAACACAGACACTCGTTTGTCCGTGACCCGAAACCCACTTGGCAAAAAGCCAGGTTCATAAAATTGAAAGCCCAACTTTGAGTCTGACAAAGGATGATTATCTTTATAATAGTGCCACTGCCAGACTAGCGCCAGCGCCCCAACAACCAGCACTACGGACCCTAGTACCAGCAAGCGGGTTTTGCGCCAGGGGCTAGGATCTGGGTGTGTGTTTGTTTTCATCTATTTGATTATATACCTTCCAGCGCCTCGTCCTCTGTGCGGACGTGTATAATTGTGGCGGTCATGTTTTCGTTACCCGGCCGATCCTGCAACCAAGTGTCGTGCTGTTCGGACCATGTCCAGCCGCGGCGTGGATAGGTCAGGGCACTGGAGCCATTTTCACTCCACCCCGCCACCAGCGGATATTCACCATCAAAACCGACTATCATAGCCGCGTGGTCTACTTCCCCTTGGCCGTCCCAGTCATATAATATGACATCCCCCAGCGCAGCACCCGGAATGTTGTTGTTCCCGGCATTCATGGTCCCTAAGGGGCGTACCTCTACATCCGGCCGGCTGCTAAAATAGGTCAGAAAATCCGGGGTAACCCAAGCATCATCCGTACCGTATTCCAGGCCGCTTCTATTGACGCCATGCCAATCATTATTCCAGTCGGGCGTTTCCTGCAAGCCGCCAGCCATGAGCCCCTGTGATACAAACCATGTACAAGAACCGGCATTTGGCGGGGGCTAAGAGGACGTACCTCTTAAATAGTAAATATGGCTAAGAGGGCTAAGAGGGCTAAGAGGACGTACCTCTTAAATAGTAAATATGTGTTGTAGCATCGAAGTTTGGCTCATGCGGGGACTTTACTCATAGTTACTTTTCTGAGAAGCCAAGGTTTGAGTTCATCTGTCCAAGATCGGCAAAAACGCCCTACCTTACGGCAGGGCCCTTTTGCTGGTGCGGGTGACGAGACTCAAACTCGTGGCCTCATCGTTGGCAACGATGCGCTCTATCAACTGAGCTACACCCGCTTATTTGGTAGTGCTTGACTACTACTGTACTTATTGTGAATGTCCGTGGTAACCAGTTGATGGAACACGGGGAGGCGCTCTTTTCTATTCTGGCAGCAAGCTGCGGCAACTGAGCTACACCCGCTTGTTTAGTAATATTCTATACTACTGATGTTTTAGGTTATTACTACCGGCTAACAGGGGGAGATTATACCTATAGAATGGGATTTGGGCAAGTCTATGTGGAGGACAGTTCAAAGTATGTCAGGGAAAATGGCAGACCGGGCAGGATTTTGACGTGAACTTTGCCCAGATAGTGACCAGGACTAACTTGAACGATTTCGTCCACCACAAACCGCAGCCACCATGGATTTCCTGGCTGGTTGTAGTCTATCCGCAGAACTTGCATATCTGCATCCCGCAAGCCAGCCGCAGGATAGACCCTAAACGAATAGCGCTTGCCATCGGTGAATTGATTTATGCCCTTGCCTTTGTGGCGATCAAACACCTTTCCCTGCCAGTTTTTGCCCAGTCCAGTCAAAGCGCTGCCTTTGAAAAAGCCACTGGGCAATGTACTGGGCACGTGGCCGCCCCAAAACTTGGCCTGGTTGGGGCTATGCTCTACCCTGTACGTTCGGTACAGCCCACCCACAACACCAACCAACAGCATACCCAGTAGCAGCGCCGGAAGAGACAAAATTACAGATCCTGCCAGAGGCCTACGGCATTGCCCTCGGTGTCCGATACTACGGCGTAGGCAGCGTTCATTTCTTTGAGCTCCATGCGCGGCGTTACAACCTTTCCACCTTCGGCTTCTACTGTCTTCACCTTGGCATCCAGGTCTTCCACGGTTATCACAATCAGCGGATGCGGGAGCGAGGCGCTGCGCGGAGAAATATCGCCATTTATGGCACCCGGATCGGTGGGAGCACCCTGTTCATCACTTGGAGTGGTTACAGCCATCGTACTGCCGCCGCCCATGTCTGATAGCTTCCAGCCAAATACCTTGCTATAAAAAACGTTGGCCCGCTTGGTGTCATCGGCCGGCAGTTCAAACCAGGTTACTTTGTCCATTGCGCTTCTCCTTTTTGTTACTACTTATATTGTAGATGATGCTTATTGTTTTTCAGCGAACAATACAACAAATGTTTCGACAGCAGCGCAGCCTTGACCTACTATAAGTGCATGAAACAGGTACCTATTATAGAAATTGTCGCCGCCTGGCAAGAGTACTGCGCTGCGCTTGACGATTGGCAAAAACTGATTAAAGGCGTGGAGCCCAAAGCTACCGGCTGCGGCCCAGTATACGAACTGCCAAATCCGCTGAAACGTCCGGACGAAAGCTTTGCCGTAGTCGACATGCGGGACATGGAGTACGCCGAACCTCATTACCACCCAGGTGACGTTTGGGAATTTTACTTTGTCCTAGAAGGCAGGGCAACAGTGGTGATTGGCAACGCAGAACAGCCTCTGAACAAAGGCGAGGTGGTGGTAATTCCGCCCAACACCGGCCACTTCACCATACCCGAGGACGAGTGTGTTATTGCGGCCGTCATGACCCCTCCGTTTAAGCCAGAAGATTACATAAAGCTAGCAGGCCCAAAAGCGGGGATCGATTATAACGAGGCCTTGTTCCAGAAGTTGACAAAGGGCTAGCTACCAGCCATCTGGTCAGCCGCAAAGCTGCAAAACTGTAGCCCGTACTGTGTTAGAGCAAAAAGAGTGGGCGCCGTCAGGGTTGGATAACGAGGTGTTCCTGACAGGTTTCAGCAGCGCCACAGAGGTAGAGGAAAGCACCGAGGGCGGAGGAGTTGGATGCCTTGGATACAGACCAGCCGTCGGCTTCCGCACAAGCCGGGTCTGGGGTAATGAAACACGGCAGGCCATAAATGGTTTGCCAGGTGTCGAGGTTAGTGGCAATCACTTGCACGTAGGTGTCGGCGTGACAGGTTGACGGTGGAACGTGCTTTATCTTGGCTACGGCCGTGGTGGGGGTGGGAGGTCGGGTGCTATAGGCAAAATCCACGGTGCAGCCCCCGCCGCTGAGGCGTGTCAAGGTGCCTGGGTTAATATAGTACGTTGCGGCCGATGCCCGTGCCGGCCACAAGGCCACTACAGAAACCAATATTACCAGTGCTAGTATTTTAAGCTTCATGCCTCACCCCCCTTATAGTTATATATTTTTTGGAGGCGCATACGGATTCGGGCTCCAAGGCACAGGGTTTTGTCGGACCCTTGCCTAGCCCTATCGACTAACGCGCCATAGCCATAAGGTGCACTTTATCAGACAACGTTTTATTCGTCTGTATTATTCGTTGCCTTTGTTACCACGAACCCATCGTCCGTTTATAAACTGACTACCCGTACAGCTGACCGTGCGTGCCGATGTAGGTAAACAAGAACCGTTCGGTTATCGACCAGTTTTTTAGATTGCACAGTTTGTGCCTTCGATATATCCTTAAATTCATGGCAGAACCCAGTCCAGAGTTAGGCATTGTATGCCGGAAAAATCCTGAGCTGCTTAGGGAACGCTGCGAAATTGTCCAACTAAAAGCCTTGGGTTCTGAAGAAGCCCTAGCAGCTGACTATGGTGGTTTCGAGTGGGGAGCAGTAGTGCCGACCGACCCTCGCGCGGCAACTGACGATGACGTGAAGAAGATTATTGCCGGACCTGACACCCGATGGCCTGTGCATATACTCCTCTTTCCATCTCGCTCCATGGACGATGCGTTAGATAACGTACGCAATCAAGGGAGGATGAAGCAAGCCAGAGACCGGATTAATTATGGACGGATCACGAAGGTCTGTCGGGGGTCATAATCGAAGCAGTACAGCAACCTCCCAATCTGGCTGCTACCACATGCAATAGAACCATACCACGTCATCCCATTACGGACGAGTACCCCGCATTAGATAAAAAAGAAGGTTACCCAAACCCTCCCGGTTAGATAGTAATTCGGTTACCCTGGCTCGTATGAATCGAGCTATGAAGAAAACCATTATCCAGGAACAACTACCGGCATATCTCAA
>Ga0193752_1002151_pt1 | contig 15177 bp, 12 predicted proteins | sample H1c1metaG_FD_144924 | JGI IMG/M metagenome (GOLD analysis project Ga0193752, IMG submission 144924) | Soil microbial communities from a riparian zone of the East river system, Colorado, United States - H1c1 | ecosystem: Environmental > Terrestrial > Soil > Riparian zone | place: USA: East River... | reverse complement strand
ACATTCACGTTTACGCCGATTGGCGCATCAACGGCCGTAGTGGTTGGCAGGCTCGCGCCGACGCCGACATCCACCGAGCTGCCGCCGAGATTCAATCCTGCGCCTATGTTCGTGCCTGCAGAGCTGCCACCGAGATTTGCGCCAACACCCAAGCTCGCGCCCACCGCACCAACGCCGAGACCCGCTCCTACATCGGCAGCGACATTCGATCCAATTCCACTTGTGCCGATGTTGGCGCCGACGCTGACATTCGCATTACCTAAGCCCGCGCTACCCAGACCTGCGCCGACGTTGGCATTCACGCCGATCCCTGTACTGCCGACTGTTGCGCCAACTCCTGCATTGACGGTTGTGGCCGAACCCACGCCGAGCCCCGCGCCCACATCCGCCGTCACGCCAGTGCCACTCAGGCCGACGCCAACGTTTGTAGTCGCAGCAACACCGGTGCTACCAAGCCCAATGGATGTGTTGGAGCCGACACTCGCACCCCCTGCAGTCGCCGAAACGCCGACACCGGCATTCACGCCTGTGTTGCCGCGACTTGCACCGACGTTGGCCGACACTGAAGCGCCGGGGGCGTTGGACCGTCCGCTCACGCCCACGTTCGCGCTCACTGTATTACCTACGGTTGCGCGGGCAGATACGCCCACATTCGGGGTCGCTACCGCCGCTACAACACCCGTGGTGCCGTTCGGTCCATTAGGTCCATTCGAGCCCACGGCGGTTCCTTGAACGTTGCCGCCTTGCGGCGTGACCGCGGCGCGCAGCGTCTGACCCGTCGACATATTGAGCACGCGAATGCGCGGCTCCGACCCATAGCGAATTGCAATCTCGCCCGCGTTCAGATCGACGATATCGGTGCGGTCGGAAGCGCCGATCTGCAACAAGCCTTCGAACAGAGCGACCGTCGTGCTGTCGCCCTGAGCGACAACGTTGAACTGCGTCCCCTTGATCACGGCAACCAAGTACGGGGTTTCGACGCGCAGCTTTTCAGTCTCGCGTTTCTCGACGCGATAAAACACGCTGCCGGTCGATTGTTGAATGCGATCGATTTTCCCGCTGGCCAAGCCGGTGGCAAGAATGTTCAGCGATGAATTCGCCGAGATCGTGACCGTCGTGCGGCTTTGACGCAATTCGATCGTGCCGTCGGCACCGGTGCGAATGGCAGCGGGTAAGGCAAGCTTGCCGCCGTTGCGAACTTCGACTCGCTGACCGTCGCGAGTAACCGCCACAGTACCGCTTAGATGAGTGACGAGAATTTCAGCATCGCTATTGGCTGCGCTTGCGACGGCCGTCACGACGCAAAGTAAAGTCGCGATGCACGCAGACCCAATAGCCGAGCAAATGGAATGCGCGCCGCGAAAACGGCTGCCGACTGCCTTCATGATCATCATCCCCGAACATGTCGTTGGAGTAATGAAATGATATGCGGTATTCCCGCAATGCAGATGTGAGGAAGGTCGCAACACACGTCGCTGTCATCAATGACAATGCGCGTCCGCCAGCGCACGACAGACCGTCTTTGAACATATTTCCCGCCCTCCAGAATAGGTCAAGTGACTTTGTCAAATGGCCACGCAGCGTTGCACTCGCGTTGTGCAGCGTGGGGATATTGTTTGCAGCGTGGAGCGAAGTTGCACGCGCACAGGAAACCTCGGCGCCGCTACTCACTGCGGCCATCATTCGCGGCGCGGACACGTATTCGTCGATAGAGCTGCTGTCGACTTATCAGGCCTATCTGGGTCAGCCCATTACCAATCCGGTCGTCGAAGCGATTGCCGCTGCGCTCAACGCTAAGTACGCGACGGACGGATACTCGCCATCCGAGTTACAGCTCGACACATCGCAACTCGCACTCGGCGTGCTCGGCATTCAGGTGTTCGAGTCGCGCATCACGCAGGTGAAAGTCAGCGGCGATACTGGGCCCTATGCGAAGCACATCGACAAGCTGCGCGCGGAATTGATCGCGATGCGGCCGCTCAAGACAAACAAACTGCAAACGTCATTGCGTCGCGTACGCGAGTTGCCGGGTCTGCGAGTCGACATCGGCACAGATCGAGATAGCGCCGTCCGCAACGCGTTCATCGTGACGCTCGACGCATCCTTCGATGCATGGAGCACGAACCTTCGAATCACAAATCGCGGCACACGCGATGTCGGTCCAGCATTTTTCATCGGCCAGACTTCGGCGAACGGTCTCTTCGGTCTCGATCTGAAAGCGGGTGCAGTGCTGGGCCTTGCCGAGACGCCACGAGAATTTCGTGGCGGCGGCGTCTTTATCGACACGCCCGTCTTCGCGAGCGATCGGCGCGCCAATTTGCTCGCTTTTCGCTCGCTATCGGATCCCACCGAAAAAGCCGGCGATGCGGGCGTCGATTACATCCATAACCGTATTAGCTGGATTGTCAGCAATCCCTGGCGGCGATGGGGCGCGTTTGAAGTGAAGTCCTCTGGCGGCTTAGAGCTGGACGATCAATACATCAAACTGCGTGGCACTGAAGTGCAGGCCGATCGCGAACGCGTCGTGTCCGCCAATACGCAGGCGCTATGGAGCCCATCGCTGAGCATGCAGTACCTCGCTTCGTGGGGACTACGCATCGGAGTCGATGCGGCGGGCGCTGGTCTGGGTTCGTTACTGGCTGTCGAACCCGGCCGCGACGAAGACTTCGTGGTCGGCACGCTGCAAATCGTTCAGCTCACGCGCTTTGCAGCTGTGTGGCAGGTTCGCTTCGACTTGCTCGGCCAATACAGCAACGACGTGCTCGCCGATCGGGAGCGATTCAAAATCGGCGGCGATCACTTGGGCCGGGGATTCGAAGTGCCCGCCATCAGCGGCGATCGAGGCTTGGGCGCCAAGGCAGAACTGCGACGCGGTCTTCCGATACTCAATTCGGCGGCCGGCGAGGTCGCCACTTACGCTTACTACGACTTCGGTGCGGCGTGGCGCAATCCGCGAGGCGACCGCGAATCGGCCGCGAGCGCCGGAGTGGGCGTGAGCCTGCAGGGCGAGCGGATAACCGCTTCGTTGGAATTCGCACGCCCGCTGACGCGCGCGGACATCGATGGCTTCAAACACAACACGCTGTTCGGCGAACTCAGCGTGAACTTCTAGTTTGAAAAGCGTAGGCGGTGGCGTTGAAGCAACGCCACCGCTTCGCCTCGATTAATACTTCTGATACGTCCCTTTAAACGGCACTTGTCCCACGCCTGGCCTGCTGAAGTCGCACACGCCGCCCGGGAAAACCGCGTCCATGCGCTTCTTTTGATCCGCGCTAAACGTCGCCTTGTAGTCGGCATAGTTGACGCGTTTGAGCTGGCACTTGACGACTTCGTTGGTCAACGGCGCACCCGCGACCAAACGCGGTTCACCGTGAATCGGATACAACGCGTTGCAACGACCCTTCGCATCGAGCGAGGAACCGTCGAAGCTCGCACGCTCGACGATCTTCTGACCGTCCGACGTCCAGCAAGCATCCACCGCATCCGCCGGCTTATGCTTGACGACCTTCCCCATCGAAAGTGGCGCCGGATCGGCGGCCATATTGTCCAGCCACTTGTTCATGGTGTCCAAAGACAACGCCGCTAAGTTTACGCTCGATGCTGCGCTCCGCGCTTCTTGCGCACCTTGCGGTTGCGGCGGGTCGCCTTCGCCGCGAGCAGCTCGCGCAGGACCTTGCCAGATGACTTGGTTGTCGGCGCTGCCATTCGCCTTCTGCAGACGCGCACGAATGGTGAAGTCGCGATGACGATCATGAATGTCGCCGATAGCATCGGTGTAACCGCGTGAGTGCAAAATCGGTACATTCGCCAACCCGCCGCCGCCCGAGTTCATTAAGCCCGACGCGTATAGCGCCTTGATCGCGGTGACGTCGCCGACAGCACGTTGTGCAACGAAGCCGCCATCGATGTCGTTACCACCGACCTTTTCGTTGAGCTCCAAGAATTCATCGACAGTGAGTGCGCCGCTATTGAGCCCGGCGAGTCCGTATTGCAGACCGATATTGTCTTGCGTCTTGCGAGCGAAGCCTGTTTTGGGATCGACGCCGTATATGTTCGCGCGCATTTCCTGCAACGTGCAGCGCGAGCCTTTTGGATTCTTGATGGGATCGTAAACCTTGCTGACGTCGTTCATCGCGCAACCCTTGACATTGGTCGCGGTCAGCACCGGCACAAATGATCGCTCCCACGCCGCGCACGTGCCTTTTGTGTAGCCCTCGACCGCCGCCTTCTTCGCATCCGTCCAGACAGCGGCGTCCACTTTGCGCCACAAGTTCTGCAATAGACCGCAATCCGCCGTGTGCAACGAAGAATCCGGGAACGACATTGTCGGCTGCAAGCCATCGAGCAACCCGGGATACAGCTCCGTGATCAGTTGCTGCTGAATCGCACCACCCGAACCGCCGTTGCCGACTGTCCACTTGGGCACACCATAGTGCTCGACGAAATATTCCTTGAGCATCATCAACGACTCGCCTTGCAGCACTGCATTGCTGTGCAATTGATTGACGAGTTCGGTCGCCACCATGAATGCGAAGCCGCGGGACAAATAGAGATCGTTCAGTGCGGCAGTCGCTTGATTGGTGCCCTGGTTGTATTGCGTGCCTGAACCGCCGCCGAAGCTCACTGCTAACTTGTGGTTCCAAGCAGCGTCTGGATGCCACGCGCCGGCTGCGCCGCGCGACGGATCAAGTATCGCGATTCGATAGATGGTCCGATTGATCGTGCCGGAATCGACGCGGACGATGTATTGCACGCTCTTGCCGTCATTCGTAATCGTGCTCGACACATCGGCGGGTAACGCGCCGGCCGGCAACGGTTTGAATTTGCCGTCGGTGCCGCGATAGAAGTATTCGATCTTCTGCTTTGCAGAGCAATTTGCATCGAGCGGATCACCGAGGCCGGATTCGACTGTGCGGCATTCGTACGGCGTCAGGTGCGGACCCGACAAGATGGGGCCAGTGATCGGATAATTCACGACCTTAAGTTTTGCGCTATCGCGTTGGACGGCGGCGCTCAGCGAATTTTCGCCATTGCGCAGCCCCGTGATTAGCCCGCGAAAATTGCCGCTCTGCGAATCGAGTTGTACTTGCGATGCCACGGTTGCGCCGTTGAGATCGAGCTTCAGCTCATTCGCTTTCGTACCCGCCGGTACGACTACTTCGACGAGCGCATCGCCACCGCTCACCAAATCGGCGCGCGACGACAAGACGTTGATCTTGACCGCTGCGCTTGCGGACAGACTTAAGCACAGCATGGCCAGCGCACTCGCCGGCCGCAAATAGGATTTTAATTGGCTCTGCATACTCCCCCCAAAAAAACAGTACCCCGGGAATCGGGGCGAATCTTCGCATGACTGGCCGTCTTAGGCATTCTGCGCTGCGAGAAGAAATGTAGAACGCGCTCCTCGCCCCTCCGTAACCCCGTTTTTCGCGCCGCGTCGTTTAGCGATTCAGTTCGATATCTACGGCTGGAATTTTCGGGAGCATCCATGCGTTTTCAACCCTTACAAGCCCTTGCGTGCGGCACCGCGTTAGCGACTACGCTTCTCATTGGCGGCTGTGCGTTGAAACAACAGGACGCGCCGGACAATCAGCCCAGTCAACCCTTCCAAACGCTCCCCAGTGTTAAGGCCGCCAAAGATGAAGCGGAGGCAGAAACGCGCAGTAGCGCGGACAAGACCGCTCTCGAATCGGCCATCGTGACAGGATCGTACGTGCCCTCGGCACCGCAGAACGCCGCGTTACCGGTCGAGGTGATTGAGTTGCAGTCGCTGCGCACGCAAGAGCGTCAACGCAAGCCTAGCGCTCAGGCACACACTGCGGAAATCGCGCCCGCACCGCCACCGTATCGACAATCCACGAACACTGAACAGTACGATCATCTCGACGAAAATCCGATTCGCGTTGTCGCCGAACAGCCTGTATCGACCTTCTCGATCGACGTCGATACCGGCGCCTATGCCAACGTGCGCCGCTTCTTAAACGCCGCACAGCTGCCGCCGCAGGACGCCGTGCGCGTCGAAGAGATGATCAACTATTTCGATTACGGCTATGCACCGCCTGCTTCACGCGACACGCCGTTTAAAGTGAACACCGAAATCGCACCAGCGCCGTGGAATCCGGATCACCTGTTGTTACGGGTGGGCGTCAAGGGCTACGAAGTGGCCGCGAGTGAGCGGCCCGCCGCAAACCTCGTGTTTCTCATCGACGTGTCGGGCTCGATGAGTTCGCCCGACAAGCTGCCGCTCTTACGGAACGCATTCAAGTTGCTGACGCAACAAATGTCGAACCGCGACAGAATCTCGATCGTTGTCTACGCTGGCAGCACGGGTGTGGTGCTGGAGCCCACTCCCGGCAACGAACACTCGAAGATTCTCGCAGCGATCGATCGACTGCAGGCCGGTGGTTCGACGAACGGCGCCGCCGGCATTACGCTCGCGTATCGACTCGCTCGCGAAGCCTTCATCGACAAAGGCATCAATCGCGTCGTGCTCGCGACCGATGGCGACTTCAATGTCGGCACTGTCAGCTTCGAAGCGTTGATCGACATGGCCGAGCAGCAACGCACCACCGGCATTGCGATCACCACGCTCGGCTTTGGCGCCGGCAACTACAACGACAAACTCATGGAACGCTTGGCCGACGCCGGCAATGGCAACTACGCTTATGTCGATTCGTTACAGGAAGCGCGCAAAGTGTTGGTCACAGAGCTTTCCTCGACGCTGTTCACGATCGCGAAAGATGTGAAGATTCAAGTGGAGTTCAATCCCGCGACCGTGCGCGAATACCGGCTGATTGGTTACGAGAATCGCAAATTGCAGCGCGAAGATTTCACTAACGACAAGGTCGATGCGGGCGACATCGGCGCCGGTCATCGTGTCACCGCCATCTATGAAATCGTGCCGATCGAAGCTCGCGCCCAAATCGATGTGCTTCGCTACGGCGATAGCGGCAGTCAGGCCACTGACCGCAACGGCGAACTCGCCCATGTTCGGCTGCGTTACAAGAAGCCGGACGCGGACGCCAGTCAATTGCTGGAGTATCCGATCGCGCGCGAAACCGTCGTCGCAACAACCAACACGTCCAACGATTTCCGGTTTGCCGCCAGCGTCGCGGCGTTCGGTCAGTTACTGCGTGGCGGCAAATACCTGGGCACTTACGACCACGAAGACATCGTGAAGTTGGCGCGAGGCGCACTCGCTGAAGACGCCGAAGGCCATCGTCGCGAGTTCATCTCGTTGGTCAAGCTTGCCGATTCCCTGACACCGAAGGCGTCGAATCGAGTGGGCAACCTGCGTCAGTGATACCCCTATTTTGAAAGCCATGTCCGGTTAGAGTTAGGAACGTGTCCGCCTCGCGAATTTCCAGTACGCTTATGCTCATGGACTCGCCTTTACCTCTCAAAGTGCTTCGCCGCGCGGATGCTGACGCTGCGGATTTGCCCGCGGCGCGCACTCCGACGCCGGACGTTGACGATGGCGAATTGATGCTGCGTTATCGCGATGGCGACAAACGCGCGTTTGAAATTCTGTACTTGCGCCACAAAGGCTCGCTCTATCGCTATCTGCAGCGTATGTGCCGCAATCGCGAGGCTTGCAACGATTTGTTCCAGGAGGTCTGGAGTAAGGTCATCACGAGCCGCGAGCGCTACGAAGTACGGGCGCAATTCAGCACGTTTCTGTTTCGGATTGCGCATAACTGCGCAGTCGATTATTTCAGGCGCGCCGGACGTCAACACATTGGCCGCACCGACGATGTGACCGAACTGCAGGACCAGTTGCCCGGCATGGATGTCGAGCGTCCCGACGCACAGTTGTCGGAATTGCAGTTGCGCGATTCGTTCAAAGCCGCGCTCGATGCATTGCCGGAGGAACAACGGAATGTTTTCGTGCTTTACGAAGAGACAGGGATGACCTTGGAGCAGATCGGCGAAGCGACAGGCGTCGGCTTCGAAACCGCGAAGAGCCGTTTGCGCTACGCACTTAGTAAGTTGCGAAATGCATTGAAACAGTACGACCCGCGCGACAGAGCGGCGGGTGCCAAACCGTGAACAAGCCCGTGAATAAATCCGTGAACGAATTAGTCGACGACACCGAATTGGCGCAGTACTTAGAACGCCAGTCCGAGTACTCCGCGCGGTATCGCGCAATCCGTCGCGACACCGATGCGGACACTGTGCCGCCGGAGCTCGACCGGTTGGTGCTTGCGCAAGCCGACGGCAAGGCAGCGGCGCGTCAAATCGCGCCTGCCCCACGTTGGCGACGCCTGGATTGGCGACGAATGAGTGCTCCGTTGGCAATTGCGGCGGCCGCTGTGTTTGCCGTGACGGTGGTCATGGAGATGGGCGATCAAGGCACGGTTTCTCAGAGTGCGTCGCAAATTGCCGTGACGGATGCCGTCGGCGCTGCGCCTCGTGCAGTTGAAATTGACGCTGCGGAACGCGGCGACATATCGGCGTCGGCATTCGAGGAGTCGATCGGTGAGTCCATTAATCAGCCATTAGCGTTGGAAACAGTTCGTAGTGAAGCCGAATCCATCGCTACTGCACCAAGTATTGCCGGTAGTGCGCAACCCGAAAGCAAACGCAAGGCGGGGGCGCAACCTGCCCTGGCACCATCTCGGACACAATCTCAGGCGCCATCCCAGACGTCATCCCAGGCGCTATCTCAGAGTGGTCGCGCGCCGCAGCCTCCTCCCGCGCCGGCAGCGTTCGCGCCTCAATCGCCCGTCAAGCTCGAAGATCAACTGGCGGATGCGCAACTGAAGGCCGTCAGCACGGAACAATATCGGCGTCAGGTTTCGGAAAACAGGGCGATGGACAGCCGGACCGAAACATCTATTCAAGCAGTTTGGCTAGAGCCTTCGAAGCAACCGTCTAGCAGCAGGCCCGCCGCTGCACCAAAGTTCGACACGCGAACTCCGAACGACGTTGCGCCGCCCGTGTCATCGATGTCTCCAACCATGTCGGCGTCACGAAGCGAAGCAGCGCGGTCTTCCGAACCCGAACTGCGCGCTCGAGCTAGTGTCAATCGAGAGGCCAGCGCCAAGCAAGGCGAGGCGAAACCCTTGAAGAAACCCGCAGCGCCTCCGTTGAGCAAAGAAGTTCGCGAAGGGACCGCGAAATTTTGGCTTGTCTACATTCGCGAGTTGCGCGCGGCGGGCAAGAATGTAGAAGCCGATGCCGAGTGGAAGACCTACATCAAGGCCTATCCAAAATACCCCGTTGGTCCGGACGATCCTGCGCGACCGCAACGCTGATACATCGTCTTCGCTACTTGGCGCTTTGTAGATAGTCGACGGCAACTGCGAGCAGGGCGCGCATACCGAGGTTCATGCCGGACTCGTCGACAAAGAACAACGGCGAGTGATTGAACGGCGCGGTCGCGGGATCGCGATCCGGCGGTGTAATGCCCACCCAAAAGAAGAGCGACGGCACTTGCGCGCCGTAGAACGCGAAATCCTCGGCAGTCGTTTGTAAACCAATCGTCCGTACATTTTGTTTTCCGGCGACTCGCTGCAGTGAAGGCAGCATCCGCTGCGTAAGCAAGGGATCGTTGATCACCGGTGGAATGGCCACTTCTTCGCGAAATTTGAAGATGGCTTTTGCGCCGCTAGCCGACGCGATCTCGGTTGCCGTCGTTTCCATGCGCTTCAGCACATCGCGGCGAATACCGGGATCGAAGGTGCGAACTGTGCCGATCATTTCGACGGAGTCGGGAATGATGTTGAAACGAATCCCGCCTTTGATCGCACCCACTGTGACGACGACGGGACTCTCGGTGATATCCACTTGGCGACTGACGATCGTCTGTAGTCCGAGCACGATCTGCGACGCCGCCACGATGGGATCGACGCCCGCCCAAGGTCTTGAGCCATGCGTTTGCTGACCGTTGACTTGAATCGAAAAACTATCCGACCCCGCCATCAAAGGCCCGGCGCGATAACCGATGACGCCTGTCGGCAAAGAAGCCATCACATGCAATCCAAACATTGCTTCGGGCTTGACGATATCGAAGAGCCCTTCGGCCAACATGCGACTCGCACCACCCGTCTCGCCTTCCGGCGCGCCCTCTTCCGCCGGCTGGAAGACAAACAGAATCTGTCCGCGCAATTTTCCGCGCAGTCCGGAGAGGATTTCAGCCACGCCCAACAGCATTGCAGTGTGCGCATCGTGTCCGCACGCATGCATGACACCTACCGTCTCGCCGCGAAATTGCGTTGTGACCTTCGACTTGAACGGCAGATCCACTTGCTCGGCGACAGGCAGCGCATCCATGTCCGCGCGCAACGCGATCGTGGAGCCGGGCCGTGCTCCGCGTAAGACAGCTGCAACGCCCGTCAGCCCGATTCCCGTCTTCACCTCGAGACCGAGTTCACGCAATCGCTTGGCCACCATATCGGACGTGCGTGTCTCGCGATTGCTGAGTTCGGGATGCTCGTGAAAATCGCGACGTAGCGCGATGACGCGTTGCTCGACAGACCTCGCAGCGGTGTCCAGCAGCGCGGATGAAATCTGTGCAGTGGCCGTTCCGCACGAGCAAAACGCACTCAGCACAACAAGAGCTACCGCAGATTTCATTTTGCGCTCCGGGGTGACTTTTTCTTGGACGCAGCTCTCGCTAGAGCGCGTGCTGCGTTCTCCTTCATTCGCGCCCTGACGATCTTCACAATCAATGGATATGGCATCGGCTCGTCGAGCTGAAATTGCAAGTTGCCTTTCGGGCCCGCATAAGGCGCGATCAGGCTGCGCACACCCGGGTCGCGCACGGGTGGATACATGCCGATATGCTTTTTGAACGCGGCGAAATAGATCAGCTCGCCCTGCAGCGCAAAGGCCGGCATTCGATAGCTGATTTTCTCGACGGCGCCTGGCGCCGCCTTGCGCACCAACGCGCGAATCTTCTTGAGAATGGGCCGTACTTTGACGTCAGCTTGCGCGATGTAGTCGTCGATCGTATCCACGCTGATAGCCCCGACTAAAACCAACTGTAATTGAAGCTGATGCTGACACGCTCTTGCTTTGCAGGATTGGGCGCCACTTCATGCCGCAGCCAACTCTCGAATAGCACTAAGCCGCCGGCCTGTGCTGGAATGACAACCCAAGGCTTGTTTGCGAGCTTGGCGGTCGACTTGCGCGGCGGCGCGGCCATGAAGCGATCGAGTCGGGGATCTTCGAGCTTGAGGCCCGGTGCCCCCCGCGGCGTCTGCACGTAGTACGTCCCACTGACCGCGGAAAGTGGATGCAGATGCAAACTGTGGACAACTCGATGCGGCATGATGTTCACCCAGCAATCGGTCATCGCAAGCTCGCGGCCTTCCATGTCCCATTCCAACGCTTGCACGTACTTGCGCACATGACGGTCCAAATATTTACGTAGCTTGGCAAACGTCGGCGATAGCTCGTGCATGCGCGCGACGGAATTGTAGGACGTGTAACCGCCGGGATAATTCTTCTTCGACCAGCGTTGTCCGGACTCGTCGTCGAAGCGCAACTGCCGACACTCGTGCAGCAGCCGGCGGTTCAGGGCGCGGCGATCGCTCTGTGCAGCGATCAGCGGCGACTCATATATATGTGTGGCAAAAAGGCTCGTTACACTCATCGCCGCATTATGGTCGCTGTATCGCCGGAACCCAAGCCGGCTACCACAGCGACGCGGACTGCACGTACATCAGCTCGCAAGCGCCCGCGCCGGTATCGTCGCGCGTCATGGATGAGTTCCAGGTAAAGCCATCCGCCCGGCTGGCGCTGACCAAGTAACCGGACAGCTTGACGACATTCCCGATTCGCGCTCGCAGCAGTGTCTTGCGGACCGAGGCATCACCTGGGATCAAATGCATATTCGCGCTCTGCCGAAGCGCAGTAGGAATATCGATCGATTGTTCATCGGGATAGATCGTGAAAAAACGCGCCGCCTGCGTCACGCGGAAGTGCTGCAGCGTTTGCGAATCGGACATCTCACCCCAGCCAAGCGCGAGGTCGATGGGCGCCAAGTCGGCACCGGCGTCGATTCGGTAACGCTCTGCCGACATCACGCGTGCTTGCAGCTCGAAGCGAGCGCGCGGCAGTAAGGTGTAGTCCCCCGTGACGATGGCATCGCCATTCTGGATGACGCTTTGCGTGGGTTCATCAGGTGCAATTCGACCTGGGGGGCGGTCTATGTCGCCGTCGTCGACCATCACGTAAATCGCAAGCGCGACCACCGCCAACGCGCCGAACAACTTTGCGTGCTCACCCACGATGCGTTCGAGCTACTCGAGCGACTCGACTTTGACTTCCATGACGCGCCGGTCTTCTTGCGTGCTGGTCCGTGAGGATGCGCCGGCGCCGAGTCCTGTCGATTGCTCGAACGATGACAACGTCACGCCGCCGATTTCGATCCACTGACCGAGCGGCCCGGACAGCGTCGTGCTCGTGCTTTGCACGGATACAGTCGCTCCGGCATCGGGACGCTGTTGTTGAGTCGCGATTTCTACATACGCGCGATCTCCATTGACACGCGGCGTCACGGAGAAGCCACTCGTGATCTCTCGGTATTCCATGGCCGCGCCGGCGATACGACCACGCGCCGCCAACACACCGGTAATAAGCGGCACACTGTGTCCTTGCGCGATGGATGCGCTCGATCCTTCCGCGATTTGAATGCTGCTCACCGCGGCGTCGTTCGCGGTGGAAATTGTCGCGCTGCCCTGCGCACGATTCTGTCCGACTCCGAGTTGCGCGTTACGCGATGCCGGGGTTGAGACGTAGCGCACGGACACGCGCAGTTGCCGTTGAGCCCGATCCAACGCTGCGACCGCTTCGCGAAGACGAGCTACGTCGGCATGACTGCCGCGAACCAACAGTTTGTAGTCGACGCCGGAAATCGACGCATTGGCCGCAAGCGGGCGCAGGACAGGCAACAGCTCTTCCGCGGTCCGATGACGCAATTCAATTACGGTCAAGTCGTCGGCGGCATGTGCCGCTCCCGGCAGCCAGAGACTGGCCACAGTCATGGCAATCAGGATGGCAGTCACTGCGACCAGGCTAGTTCGAATTCGGGGCAGAGAGAGACGCTTGTCCACGGGATAACTCGTTGACGGCTCTTGAGAATCGCATCATGCCCCAGCTCCTGCCACGTTGCATCGGCGATTCGGGTTTCGGCGGGCGTACTCGCTCAGGGAATCGCTGAACTCAATTTCTCCGCCCCTCAGCCGATGAAGGACTGTCGGGCTTATTAGCCAATCAAAAACCCGGAGCCCTTCGCTGTGAATCTAATCGTCGGAAGTTTGGTCGTCTTAGGCTGCGTACTAGGCGGCTTTGCATCGCATGGCGGCAAGATCCTGGCGCTCTGGCAGCCATTCGAGTTGATCATCATCGGCGGCGCAGCGCTGGGCGCTTTCATCATTGCCAACGGCATGGGCACCGTGATGAAGGTCTTCAAGATGGTGATGGGTTCGCTGGGCGGCTCCAAGTACGGCAAGAAAAATTACATGGCGCTGTTTGCACTCATGTACGACCTCTTCAACATCGCCCGCAAAGACGGCGTGATGGGCCTCGAGAAGGAGATCGACGATCCGGAGAAGAGTGCCGTCTTCGGCAAGCACGTCATCTTGCAGAAGGATCACCACGTCATCGAATTCATCACCGATTATCTGCGGATGATGGTAAGCGGCGACATGAATCCGCACCAACTCGAAAACCTGATGGACATCGAACTCGGCACGCATCATCACGAAGCCGAAGAGATTTCGGGCGCCATCAACCGCGTATCGGACGCCCTGCCCGGCTTCGGCATCGTGGCCGCCGTGCTCGGCATCGTGAATACGATGGCGGCCTTGGGCGGCCCGGTATCCGAAATCGGCAGCAAAGTTGCCGCGGCGTTGGTCGGCACATTCCTCGGCATCTTGCTTGCCTACGGATTTGTCGGCCCGATCGCGAACTCGCTGGAAAAAATCGCGAAGGACGAAGCTCAGTTCTATATCGCCGTGAAGACCTGCATCATCGCGATGGTGCAAGGCTATCCGCCGGCCATCGCCGTTGAGTTTGGCCGCAAGACCACACCGTCCAGCTTGCGGCCTTCCTTCAAGGAACTAGAAGAGCACTTGCGCGGCAAGCGCGCCTAAGCAGCAGCACTCGCCGTGGCCGACGAAAACGCAGTCATTGTCGTCAAACGCATCGTCAAGGGGCACGGCCACCATGGCGGTGGCTGGAAAGTGGCGTTCGCCGACTTCGCAGTGGCGATGATGGCGTTCTTCTTGATGATGTGGTTGATGGGCGCGACGACCGCCGATCAACGTGGCGGCATCTCGCAGTATTTCAAGAATCCATCCGTCATTCCGGGTGCAAGTCCATTGCCGAGTCCGACGGCGATGCAGGGTCCCGGCGGTCCGAGCACGTCGATGATCCAAATGGGCGGCAGCATGGAAATGTACAAAGACCCACCACCCGACAAGAAGCAGAAGGACGAAGAGATATTGAATAACTCCGGCGCCGGCCAAGGCGAAGTCATTGAAGAGAAGAAACGCCTGGAAACACTGCACCTGACCTTGAACGATGCGATCCAACAAAAGGAATCGCTGCGGCCGTTCTCCGATCAAATATTGATGGATCTCACCGCGGAAGGCTTGCGCATTCAAGTCATCGACAAAGAAAGCTCATCGATGTTCCCGCTCGGTAGCTCAGCATTGGAGCCGTTCAGTACGGCCATGCTGAAAGAATTGGCGGGCATCATAAGCTCGGTTCCGAACCGCATCAGCATCAGTGGTCACACCGATGGGCGGCCCTACAACCGCAATAATTACGGCAACTGGGAACTGTCGGCGGATCGAGCGAATGCGGCACGACGCGCATTGATTGCCGGCGGTGTGCCGGAAGAAAAGATAGGGCGCGTCGTGGGTCTCTCGGCGTTCGCGCCGCTGGATCCCGTGAACTTGCAGAACCCCATCAATCGACGCATCTCGATCATCGTATTGAACAAGCGCACGGAAGATGCGATTCGACAAGAAAGCGGCGCGCTGTTCAGCGTGCAAACGAATCTCGAACCGACGATGGCGCCGGAAGCGACGCCCAACGGCGCGCCGACAACCCCGACAACGACACCTCCGCCAGCTGCAACGGCACCACCTGCAGCGCCGCCACCCACAGCGCCGAAAAAGTAGTCGCCGAGAAATAAGTAATCCCCGAACACCTCAACCGGGC
>Ga0193752_1002150_pt1 | contig 15187 bp, 10 predicted proteins | sample H1c1metaG_FD_144924 | JGI IMG/M metagenome (GOLD analysis project Ga0193752, IMG submission 144924) | Soil microbial communities from a riparian zone of the East river system, Colorado, United States - H1c1 | ecosystem: Environmental > Terrestrial > Soil > Riparian zone | place: USA: East River... | reverse complement strand
CGATCGATCTAACTAACAAGGATCATTCCATATCGACTTCGAAGCCCGACTCGGCGATGGACAGACGCTCAACCTCTCCGCACGCCATGCGAGCGGCGTGCTGGCACAGGATCTCAATGGCTGCATCGCCGAAGGCGTCATGACGTTGTTCAACGACGCGCGCGTAAAGGCCTACCTCACCGCGCCAGGCAGCTGACCTGGCAAAGATCCTCATCCTCTCGGGCTCGGGGCTGTCCGCCGAGAGCGGCCTGCCCACCTTCCGGGATTCCGCCGGTCTGTGGAACCAGTACGACTGGCGCGATCTCGCGAGTCCGGCGGGATGGCGCAAGCATCCCGAAGTCGTGCTCGCCTTCTACAACGAGCGGCGGGCGAAAGCCTGGAGCGCGCGGCCCAACGCGGCACACCTGGCGATCGCATCGCTGGAGCAGCAGCACGACGTCACGGTGGTCGCTCAGAACGTGGACGGATTGCATGAGCGCGCAAGCTCTACGCGTGTGCTGCACCTGCACGGCGAACTAGCGTTCGCGCGCGGCACCGGACGATCGCGCCAGCGCCAGCGCCTCGACGCTGCACCCATCGTGCTCGGACAGCTGTGCGAAGAAGGCACGCAGCTGCGGCCCGACATCGTATGGTTCGGCGAGGAAACCCGGTTCATGGACGAAGCGCGCGAGCACGTCGCCACCGCGGACAAGATCCTGGTCGTTGGAACTTCGCTCTCTGTCTACCCGGCGGCATCGCTGGTGGACGCTGCGCAGGTGAAGGCCGAAAAAGTGCTGAACTCTCTCGAGATGGATTCGGTGCCGGACGACTACGAGTTCCTCGCAGGCCCGGCCACCGCCGTCGTCCCGCAGGTCGTTGCGCGCTGGCTGGGCGGCTAGAATGCCGCCGCCACTGCCCGAGTGGTGAGGGACAAGGAATTCCTGGATGGCCGTCACCACTCCTGACAAGCTCAACGAACGCTACAACGCGCTGTTTCGCGTGGGCGATCTCGAGAATCTCATGGCGTTGTACGAGCCGGATGCGGTACTCGCACCGGCGCCCGGGAAGGAGCTGCGCGGGCACGCTGAAATCCGCGCGCAGCTCAAGCAACTCCTCAAACTGCGCGGCGAGCTGATTTCCACGCAGCTCAATTGCGTCCGTCAGGGCGACATCGCGCTGCTCCAGGCGCGCTGGTCGTTTTCAGGGAAAAGCGCCACCGGCAGCACCGTTGTGATGGGTGGTGTATCGGCCAAGGTTGCGCGGCGCGGCGCCGATGGCGCATGGCGTTTTGCGATCGACCTGCCGGCAACACCGCAAGGATAGTTTGCTGTCAGGCGGACGCCTTTCTCCCGCCGCGCTCGATCGTCGCGCAGGCGAGGTCACGCTCGAGCAGTGCGCGCGACATGTCCAGGCCGCGCTTGACGAGTTCGCGTGCACCGGCGCGCAGCGCCTCGCTCGATGCCACGAAGTCCACGTTGCGCTCCATCTCCTCGAACTCCCAGCCGAGCGAATGCGCGATGTACGGAAACTGCGGCAGTAGATAGCCGATCTCGCTGAAGAAACCCATCATCTGGCCGGCCACGGCCTGGATGCCATCCTGCCCGCCGGTGATGATGAACGCGGCCACCTTGTTCCGGATCAGCACCTTGTTGTTGAGCGTGATCTGGTTCTGGATGCAGTTCATGCGCTCGACCATCTTGTAATAGAGCGAACTCGCCGCGCCCCAGCGGATCGGCGTGGCGATGACCAGCACATCCGCCCAATGCACGGCCAGCTCGTACACCTGGTCGAGTTGATCGGTCTTGTCCATCGACGTGATGGAACACGGCCAGGTGCAGGCCTTCGCGGCCTTCGAGTAGTAGCCCTCGCAATTGCGGAACTGGAGATCGTTGAGCTTCACCAGCCTTGTTTCTGCGCCAAACGCGGCGGCCGCATGTTCGAGCGCCACGCCCAGCAGATACTCGGAGGTCGAAAAGCGCGGGTTTTTCGCGTCCATTGCGGTGGTGGATATGCCGCCGACGCGCACGGGGCCCGACGCACGCTCCGTCGGACGTTCGAGCGGATGCGGCAGATGCGGCAGATGCCCACGCTTGCTGGTGGGCTTCGCGGTGACTAACAACCGGCCGTTCTCTTCCTTCACGCCGTATCCCGGAACTTTGTCCGCCTCGTAGCCAGGCTCGCCGTCGCCCGAGCAGCGGTGGAATTTGTACTGATGCCACGGACAGACGATGAACTCGCCGTCGAGCCGGCCCTTGCCGAGCGGGCCGCCGACGTGGTTGCAGATATTGGAAACGACGCCGAACTTGCCGTCCTTGAACGACACGGCGACCAAGCTCTCGCCGAGCTTTGCTTCGCGCAGCGGCGCACGTTTGAAATCCTCCGCGGCGCCGACATCGACCCACTCCGCTTGCGCGTCGCTCATGTTGTTCTCCCGCCGAAAGCTGGCCGCCATGATATCGCCAGAGTGGCCTACACTGTCGCGGGTACTGGGGAGCGGCATGGCGGAACAACAAGTCTCGGAACTCGAACGCGTGACCATGGCGCGCGTCACCTGGCGCCTGCTGCCGTTCCTGCTGCTGCTCTACATTGTGTCGTGGCTCGATCGCGTCAATGTCGGCTTCGCCAAGCTGCAGATGAACGCCGATCTCGGCTTCAGCGAGACGGTGTACGGGATCGGCGCCGGAATCTTCTTCGTCGGCTACGCGCTGTTCGAAATACCCAGCAATCTGCTGCTGGTGAGGTTCGGCGCGCGCCTGTGGATCGCGCGCATCATGATCACCTGGGGTCTCATCTCCGCCGGCATGATGTTCGTGCACGACACGACCACGTTTTACGCCATGCGCTTCGCGTTGGGCGTGGCCGAGGCGGGCTTCCTGCCCGGCATCGTCTACTACCTCAGCCAGTGGTTTCCGCGCGCGCAGCGCGCCCGCGCCGTGTCGTGGTTCATGATCGGCATCCCGCTGTCGGTAGTGTTCGGCGGACCGCTGTCGGGATGGTTGTTAGGCTTCGACGGCGTGCTCGGCCTCAAGGGCTGGCAGTTGCTGTTCGTAGTGGAGGGCTTGCCCGCGGTGCTGCTCGGCTTCGTCGTGCTCGGCTTCCTCACCGACAAGCCGGCGGAGGCACGTTGGCTCGAGCCTGCGCAGCGGCAGTGGCTGGCCGGCCGCATCGAAGACGAGCACGTCGAGGCGCAAAAGAAGCATGGATTCTCCGTGCTCGAGGCGCTGCGGCATCCCACCGTCTGGCTGCTCGCGTTCATCATGTTCTGCTGCCAGACGGGCAGCTACGGCCTGACGTTCTGGGTACCCAGCATCGTGAAGGGCCTGTCGGGCTACACGAACCTCGAAGTCGGATTTTTCTCGGCGCTGCCGTACATCGCCGCGGCTTTAGGGATGGTGCTGATCGGCCGCAGTTCCGATCGCAGCGGCGAGCGCTTCCTGCACGTGGCGATTCCCACCGCGATCGGTGCGCTGGGTTTCATCGCGACCGGCCTGCTGCACTCGCCCATTCCGGCGATGATCGCGTTGACCGTGGCGGCCGTCGGCGACTACGGCACGCGCGGACCTTTCTGGGCAATGCCCGGCAAGTTCCTCTCCGGCAGCGCAGCCGCCGGAGCCATTGGACTGATCAACGCCATGGGCGCGGTCGGTGGCGCCATCGGCCCGCCGGCCGTGGGCTATCTGAAGGACGTCACCGGTTCGTTCGTAGGGCCGATGTATCTGTTGTCCGGCGTCCTGCTGGTCGGCTCGGTGATGACCCTGGTGCTGCGCAAGTCCCCGGCGCTCGGTAACTAACTACACGTAGCTCAGCCACCACGCGCGGCTGCGCGCCTTGACACCCGCCACCCAGCGGCAGAACGGATACAACAGCGCGATCGCGATCGCCCAGCCGACATACACCAGCGGCAGCGATACGCCGTAGCCCTGCGGGTAAAAGATCGGAAAGGTGAAGAGCTGCCGCGCTTCGAAGCCCTGCGCCACACCCAGCAGGGCGCTCATGAAGTGCAGCAGGTAGAAGTGCGCCACGTAGAACGCGAACGGAACGCGGCCGAACATGACGAAGGCATCCTTGAGGAAGCCGCGCCAGCTTTCCGCGAACGCACACAGAATCGCAGCCGGCCCGAGCGTCATCGATAGAAACAACAGGCTCGGCGGATACTTGGTCGTGTTCAGGAAGTCGAAGAACGTCGCGAGCGCGCGATCGTGACCTTCCCAGTGATTCGGCTCACCGTAGATATCGAGTGCGCGCAGTACGACGAACAACGCGGTGATTCCCAATCCCCAGCGCAGCAGCGCCACGCGGCGCTGCGGAGCGGCGCGCTCGAACAGCACCGACGCGCCGAAGCCCAACAACATCACACCGAACCACGGCAGCAGCGGATAGAGCAGCAGCAGGTAGAAGGGCCCGATGACCTTGGACATCGGCGTGTGCATGCTCGCCCACAGCGGCGGGCTGGTATCGAGCAGGTTCTGCGCGTTCGGCCAGGCGCCATCGAGCAGGTTGTGGCCGAGCACGATCGCCGCTCCGAGGAACAGACAGACGCGGCGGCCGAGGAATTGCGCGAATGCCAGCAGCACCATGCTGGCACCGATCGCCCAGATGACCTGGATGAACATCAGCGTCTTGCCACCGAGCTCGGCGATGCCGCCCGGCGAGAAACTCACCGCGGTGGAGATCACGAACAGCTCGATGAAGATGAGCCACAACCCGCGGGTGAGCAGGAAGCGGAACAGGTCGGCGGGGGACTTGCGCGCCACCATCAGGCCCGCGCTCACGCCCGCGAGACACACGAACACCGGCGCGCAGAAATGCGTGATCCAGCGGGTGAAATAGAGCCCGATGCCGACGTTCGGATCGCTGAGCGGGTCGATCGTCGCAGAGGACATGAAGAAGTCGCGCGAGTGGTCGATCGCCATGATGACGATAACCAATCCCCGAAGCATGTCGATGGACGTCAGGCGATAGGCACGCTGATCCGCGGCTGCATTCAAGATTTTCTGCTCCCCATTCCGCCGCGCATAATCGCCGCTCCCACTGCCTGGAGGCAACTGACACTTCGTGAAAAACCCGCTGACGCTGTACGGCATCCCCAATTGCGACACGATGAAAAAGGCGCGGACCTGGCTTGAGTCTCGCGACATCGCCTACGAGTTCCACGATTACAAGAAGTCGGGAGTCGCGCGCGCGAAGCTGGCTGCATGGGTAAAGGCGGTGGGTTGGGAAGTGCTGTTGAATCGCGCCGGCACCACGTTCCGCAAGCTGCCCGATGCGGCGAAGGAGAACGTCGATCAGCGCAAGGCGATCGAACTGATGCTCGAGCAGCCTTCGATGATCAAGCGCCCGGTGCTCGAGCGCGGCGCCACCTTGTTAGTGGGCTTCAGTCCGGAGAAGTACGCGGCTCTGAAGTGAGCGCCGGCGACGTGCGCGGGTATTTCACGCCTAACAAAGAGGCGCCGCCCGGTTTCCCGGACGGCACCCGCTCCCCGGAGACTGCGCTGCCTTTCGGCAAGAGGGCAGTTCGCCCCAGTCTCCAATCCCCCCTCTCCCAATTCCTGCTCGACGCGTGGACTCTCGCTCAGAACGTGAAGACTGCTCGAGCGCTCCAGAACCGGCCACGCGGGTTGTGCGTACTTTGCACGTACCCGTACAGGTCATTGTTGCCGTCACCCACCGCGAACGGCGGCGCCTCGTCGAGCGCGTTGTCGACGCTCAGGAGGAACTTGATTTCGTCGGTAAAGTTGAATCGGCCCTGCAGATTCACCGTCGTAAATGCGCCCACGTCGCGGGTGTCATTCTCGTAGTCGACGACGGTGTCGAAGTTGGAATCGGGCAGATCCTGGAACGAGCCGATGTAGTTCACCGCAGCGTACACACCAAACTTCGTTTGACTCCAATCGGCGCTGAGCGTCGCGCGATCTTCGGGATATTCGTACTCGCCGGCCAATTTGCGGGTCACGAACTCACCGTCGGGTCCGAGCTCTACACGATCGAAGTCGAGCAGCTTGCTGTAAGCGAGGCCAAATGTGAGCTTGCTGTCGCCAACGTTGAACAGGTAGCGCCCTTCGACGTCGATACCCTTCACCGCCTGCTTGTTGATGTTGTCGAACGTCGCGTTGATCTGCGACAGGGGCCCGAGCAAGTCCCCCGCCAGGGGCGTGCCGCGGATGCAGACGGTGCTCGCCTGGTCGTTGCACTCTTCCTGGTAGGTGAAGCCGATCGCTTCGTCGATCTTGTCGTCCTGCGTGATGTCCCAGTAGTCGACGCTCGCCGACAACCCCGCGTTCTCCCACGACACGCCCACGTTGAAAGATTCGGATTCCTCGGCCTTCAGATTGGGGTTGCCGGTGAAGACGATCACGTAGTCGGTCGCGGCGCAATAGACCGGATTCTCGGCACAGCCGAACGAATCACTGAAGAAACGCGACTCCTGGGAGGGGCCGAGTCCGATCTGTGCGAGCGACGGCGCGCGGAAGCCGGTGCCCCACGAGGCGCGGAACGCGAGCGAGTCGATCGGCGCATAACGCAACGACAACTTCGGATTGGTCGTGTTGCCGAAGTCGCTGTAGTCGTCGTAACGCAGGGCCGCGGAAAGATCGAGGCCCTTGAACAACGGAACGGCGAACTCGACGTACGCGCCCCAGCTATTGCGCGAACCTGCGGCCGACACCGACTCGGTGCCGAAAATCAGGCCGCGCTGGAACTGATCGTCCGGCACGTCGGCAACCGATTCCTCGCGATATTCGAGGCCGGCGGCCATCCGCACCGCGTCGTCGCCGAAGTCGAACAGCGCGCCGGAAATGGTCGCGTCGTACATCGTCAGCTCGGACTTGCCCCGGCGAACGAGGCTCGTGGTGATCTGGTCGATGACGTCCTGCGGATTCTGCGTGCCGCCGAACGGGTTGTACGCGCCCGAGTCGATCTGCTGCTGCAGGAAATCCGTGCGCACCCAGCCGTTGGAACGGTCGCCACTCTGCTCCGATTCGCTGCGCGCGCGTTGCATGGCGACTTCGTAATCCCAGTCGCTGAACTTGCCGCGCAAACCGACGACGCCGCGCAGGTTGTCGGTCTCGATATTCCATTGCCGCGGACCTGCATCGACGGTGCGATAACGGCTGATGCCGATCGTCGTGGCGCCGGGGAATGGATTGCCCGGGTTGGTGATGGGGACCGTCATTCCCGCACCCTCGTCGAGGGGGGTGGGCGCGCCCTGGGCGATTGAATTGTTGTGCTGTGCGGCCAGCTCGACGAACAGCTGCGAGCCGTTCGCAAAATCCTGGTGCGCCATCATCATGAGTCCGCCGCGCTCGGACTCCGGAATCAGCAGATTCCAGACGCCGAAATCGTACAGGCAGGTCGCACCGGCAATGCTGCCGGCAGGGCACGCGGGGTCACGCGTGACCGTTCCATCGACGAAGAAGCGGCCCGGATAGCCGCGCGAAGAGCGGAAGTCCTCGCCGCCGTATGGCGTCTGGTTCGCGGATGAAATCTGCGCCCCGCGTTCGACGTTTTCGAGCGTGCTGTTCTTGAAGTAGTCGAAGATGAACGTGACGTTGTTGCCTTCGCCGCCGAAACCCCACACCGCGGAGTAGTTCTGCTCGTCGTAGCCACTCTCGGTGGTGTTGCCGTATGAGCCCGAAAGCTCCAGACCCTCGAAGTCCTTGCGCAGGATGATGTTGATCACGCCGGCCACGGCGTCCGAGCCGTACAACGCCGAGGCACCGTCCTTGAGCACTTCGACTCGCTCGATGGCCGATACCGGAATCGAGTTGATGTCGACGAAGTTGGTGGTGATGCTTTCCGCGAAGGAGCTGATCGCGACGCGCCGGCCGTTCACCAGAACAAGCGTCGCGTCGGCACCGAGGCCGCGCAAGCTGATCGACGCGGCGCCGTTGGCCGTCGAGTCCTGGTTGTTGCCGCGGGTGGAGAACGCGCCATTGCCGTTGGCGGGCATCTTCTCCATGAGCTGCTGCAGGTTCGCGTAACCCGCCTTCTCGATGCTGTCGCGGTCGATGATGTCGACCGGCGATGAATTGCCGAAGTCCGACGTACGAGCAATGCGGGAACCCGTGACGATGACCGTTTCCGGTTCTTCGTCCGTTTGTTGTGACAGTGCAGGCGCCGACAGGATCGTCGCGAGCGCTGTCCCGATGATGAGCCGTGAAGCTCTTGAGAACGTTGGTTGAATGTTCATCAGCGTCTTCCCTCCTGGAGGATCTTTTTTGCTGGTTTATTGATGCGCTCGCGCAACAATTGAGAACTGAAGCTGCAGCGGCGAGTCGGTGCAATAACTTGGCAGCATCTTCTTCCTCGTTATGCCAAGTGTCAAAGGGGAGCAGATTCAAGGGCTTTTGGGCGTTAAGGGGTCGCGAGGAACCGGCTCGAATCCCTGCCGCCACTTTTCGAACCGGAACCGGGGCATTGCGGCGCCAAAGCCACGACTGCTCCCGTGGCGCCGAGAACGAGTTCGCGGCCACTCGGTGCGGCGACCCAGACAAGGGACGAGCCTGCTCGAGCCGCGTCCCTTCGGGTCGACGAGGCAACGGTCCCCGACCCAACCCGTCGGCCCATTTTCAAAGGCGGGAAGCTGGCGCTGGTGCAAAGGTATCGGTCCCGTTGCCCGTGCCGGTGGAGGTGTGAGGAAATGCGATCCGGCGCCGCGACGGTGGCGGCGGCCATGCTATCCATGCGCCGCTCCCTATCTAACTACTGCAAGGAAGCGAGCTGATGCAGCGACGCAATGGTTTTTGCACCTCGACACTGGTTCTGGCGCTGCTGGCCGCGGCATTTCCGCTTTTGGCCGCGGCCGGGGACAGCCCCGAAGGCGGGCGCTTCTACGGAATGTTGCGTTCCCGGGATCTCACGCCGTTCGGCTTCCTGCGCCTCGACATGCGCCCTGCGCACGCCGTATCCATCGAGACACACTCGTTCGCCTTCGAGGCCGAGCTCGGCTATCAGAACACCTGGGCCCTGAGTCGCAATGTCGAGAAATACCTCACCGGCCTCGAGGAACAAGGTGTGCGCCGCGAGATCGGCCCGGCGGAGGTCCAGGCGATCCGCGATCTGCCCGGCGAGAACTATCTGCTCGACCTGGAATCCGCCACGCTCGATCTGGCGATGCACTACAAGATCTCGAGCCAGTGGGCGGTGTATGCCATTGCCACCGCTGTGTCGTATGACGGCGGCTTCCTGGATTCGACGATCGAGAAATTCCACGAGACGTTTGGCTTCAGCACCTTCGGCCGGCACGCCGTGGCGCGCAATCAAGCAAACCTGGTTTACGACCTCAAGGGCTCGCAGACGGTGCTGCTCGGCGGACCGTCGACGTCCGGGTTCAGCGATCCGACGTTCGGATTGCGCTACACCGGCTTCAAACTACCGGGGCGGTGGCAGATGTCGGTGGAAACAGCCGTCAAGGTGCCGCTGGATGGGGAGCGTCTGCTGCTATCGACCGGGCGCACCGACTACGGCGCGCAGGTATCGGTCCGGCGGCTCGGCCGGCGCAACGCGTTGCACATGGATTTCGCCGCGGTGTACTACGCCGGCAAGGATGTTCCCTCACCCCAGGATGCCCAGATCGTTCCGACCATCGTCATCGGCTGGGAGCGACAGATGACCGGGCGCACCAACGTCAACCTTCAAGGTTATGCCAGCAAGAGCGTGTACCGGCACGATCAGACGGACCTCAAAGAACTGCTGAGCGACAAGTTTCAGCTGAGCCTCGGGGTCCGGCATCGCTTCGACTGCTGTGTGGCGTCGTTCGCGGCGACTGAAAATCTGCAAAACCTCAACAACACACCGGACATCGGATTTCAGATCGGGTTTGCATGGGTGCCGAAGCTCAGGCCTCAGCGCTGAGAAGGCACCCCTATCCCCTCGCCCTGCGCCCGTCCTCTTCGGATTCGCGGTGTTCGGCGCGCGCGCGCAACGTCGTGCTGATGGTGGTATCTCCGGCGGTGAGCATCGCAGTCGCGTTGAAATCCACGATCCAGGCCAGGCACTTGTCCGCAGGCAGCGCGCGCGAATAGAGAAAGCCCTGCGCGTAGTCGTAGCCGGCGGCGGCGAGAAACTGCGCATCCCAGTCGGACTCGACACCTTCGGCCACCAGTTCGAGTCGCAGCGCATGCGCCATCTGCGCGGTGGATTCGACGATGATCCGATCATCGGCGTTGTTGCGCATGCCCATGACGAACGACTTGTCGAGCTTGAGCGAATGCACCGGCAGGTCGCGCAGGTAACCGAGCGACGAGTAACCCGTGCCGAAGTCGTCGATCGAAATGAGCACACCCAGCTTGTCGATTTCCTGGATCACGCGCAGCGCGCGCGCCGGATCGAGCATCATCGCGCTCTCGGTGATCTCGAGTTCGAGCGACGCAGCGGAGACCCCCGCCTCCTCCAGCAACTCGCGCAGACGCACGGGGAAGCCGGTGTCCTGCAGCAGACGCGCCGACAGATTTACGGCGATTCGCACGTGCACGCCCTTGTCGCGCCAGGCGCGGATCTGCGTGAGTGCGCCACGTAACGTCCATTCGGTCAGCGGACGAATCAGGTCGGTAGCCTCCGCGATGGCGACGAATTCCGCCGGACTGATGGCGCCCTGCGTCGGATGGAACCAGCGCACCAGCGCCTCGGCGCTCTCGACCAGGCCGCTGCGCAGGTTGACCTGCGGCTGGAAATGCAGCTCGAGCTGACCGGTGGCGATCACGGAGCGCAGTTCGCCACCGATGGCGAGCTTGCGCACGGTGTTCTCGTCGTGCGCGGCGTCGTAGTACTCATATGCCGCGCCGCGGCGCTTCGCTACGTACATGGCCACGTCGGCGTGGCGCAGCAGCGTCTGCGCATCGCCGGCGTCACCGGGATAGCGCGCGATGCCGATGCTCACGCCGACTTCGATGGAGATGCCGGCCACGTCGATCGGCGCGCGCAGGCAGTCGGCCAGCGCCTGCGATGTGCTGGCGATGTCCTCGGTATTCTCGGCCTGGTCGAGCACCACGGTGAATTCGTCGCCGCCGATGCGCGCGATGAACCCGCGTTCACCCACTGTCTGTGCGAAGCGCTGCGACACTTCGCACAACACACGGTCGCCGATGTTGTGGCCGAGCGTGTCGTTCACTTCCTTGAAGCGGCACAGGTCGAGCATCAGCAACGCGATGGCCGGCGGCGACACCTGCGCAGCCAGCGCGGTTTCGAGGTGCGTGATGAGCGCTGCACGATTCGGCAGTCCCGTCAGTGAATCGTGGGTGGCCTGGTGTTGCAGGCGGCGCTGTTGCGCGCGCCGGTCGCGGATGTCGCGCACGATGGCCGTGTACAGCCGCTCGGTGTTGAGCCGCACGCGGCTCACCGAAATCTCGACCGGGAACACCTCGCCCGTGAGCGTGCGCGCGTCGCACTCGCGAATCACGCCGTGCAGCGCGCCCAGGCGCGCACCGGAATTGTCTCCCGCGAGCAGCGTGATGAATTTCGCGATGGGCTCTTCGATGAGTTCGTAGGCCGCGCAGTTGAACAGTCGCGACGCGGCCGGGTTGGCGGTCTTGACGATGCCGGCTTCGTCGATACAGACGATGGCATCGGTCGACGACTGGACGATGCTCTTCAGCAAAGCGTCGCGGCGGCGCATGCCGAGACTGTACGCCAGCGCGCGCCAGGTCTGTGCATCGAGTGAGCGCACTGTCAGCACTATGAATTGCAGCGCGATGATCGCGAGCGGCGCGGCGATCTCGAGATCGAGCCGCCCCGCGGAAAACGCAAAGATGGAAGCGCCGGCAACGGCGGGCAGCATGAGCGCGAGCACCAGCAGATTGCGCCGCCAGCTCGCGCCCAACAACAGCGCGGCGAGCACGGTCCAGGCCGCGAGCGTTGCCAGGCTGCCCCATGCCGGCAGTGCGCGCGGCACTCCGGCGGTCACGGTTTCCATCGCAAGCGCCTGCACCACGATGCCTGGCAGCGAGCGGTAAACCGGGACTGGGACGTTGTCGCCCAACTCAACCGCGGTCGCGCCCACGAAGACCGTCTTGTTGGCGAAGACTTCGCGCGGCACGCGGCCTGCGAGCACCTCGGCGTATGAAACGTAGGTCAACGAAGCGGGCGAGATCGAATAGTCGATCGTGACGTCCTGGTCCTCGGTCAGCACGTGGCGCGGATCGATGACGCTCGGCACGCGTTTGCCGTCGATCGTCCAGGCATTACGCCAGTGGCGCACCAGGCCGTCGGCGCCAGGCTCACCGTTCACGGTCGCGAGTTCAGTGTTGCGTGAGAATCGCCCCCGCGGCCGGCTCACGACCGGGCTGCTGTCGGCGCCGCTCGCGTACTGGACGAACGTCGGCAGCACCACGGGGAAGTCGCGCGGCTTGCGCAGCGCGCCCTCGAGCACTGCATCGTCCAGAGGGGTGGAGACCGCGCTCAAATCGATGTCGAGGAACACGCGGCGCGGCGCCGCGCGGGTGAGCTGATCGAGTAGCTTGGCGTGATGGTGACGCGGCCACGGCCACTGATCGAGTTCGGCGAGACTTGCGGCGTCGATTCCGACGATCACCGTGTCGGAAGTCACCTCATGCGCGAGCAGCCGCGCCCGTGCATCCGACGCCGCGTTCTCCAGCGGCCGCAGCAGCTGGCTGGCGCGCAATCCGCAGACGATCAGGAACGCTGCGAGCGCGACCAGCCACCAGCCATGTCGGCGGCCGACTCGGATCATTTTTTACGGTGCCGGTTCAACAGGCCGTCCAGCAAACCACCGACGACATCGACCACCGGTGTGACCACCGGTATGACTGGAGCAGGAGGTGGCGGTGTCGAGTTGTTGCCACCACCACCCGGTCCCGAATTGCTCGAATCCGAGTTACCCGAGTCGTTGCCGTGACCGCTGTTGCCGTGACCGCTGTTGTCGTCGTCGTCGAGACCGAGATCGAGGCCGAGACCCAGATTGATGCCGGCGACATTGACGCCCAGATCGACATTTCCGGTACCGAGGTTCACGTTCGTGTTCACGCCAGCGGCAACACCGGCGACGTTGGCGCCGACATCCACATTCGCGGCAACATTGTTGGCACCGAGATCCACGGCAGTGGTCGCGCCAACATCCACGGCGGCGGCGCCGCCAAGGTTGGCCGCGGCGCCCAGGTCGACGTTGGCCGCGACGTTGCCGGCGCCCACATCGGCGCCTACGCCGGTGTTCACGACGGCGGCGGCAGCTCCCAGATCCACGTTGGCGGCGGCACCGACATCGACGGCACCGGCAGCGAGATCCACATTGCCGGTGGCGCCGACGTCGACCGCAGCGGGACCGAGATCGACATTCGTGTTCGCGGCGAGATCGACGCCTGTGGCGCCGACACTGACGGCCGCATCTGCACCCACGTCCACTGCGCTGCCGAGATTCACGCCGGCGTTCACGCCGACATCCACGCCTGATGCGCCCAGGTTGACGGTGGCGCCCGCATCGACGGCAGCCGCGCCGGCATTGAGGGCCGCACCCACGCCCACGTCGACACCGGCGGCGCCGACGCTGACGGCGGCATCCGCACCCAGGTCGACTGCGCTGCCGAGATTGACGCCGGCGTTGACGCCGACATCCACTCCGGCCGCGCCCACGCTCACCGTGGCGCCCGCGCCCACGTCGGCGCCCGCGGCGCCCACGCTGATGTCCGCCTTCGCACCGACATCAACACCGGTGCTGCCGAGATTCACGCCCGCCCCGACTCCCACGTCGGCGGCGCCAGCGTTCACGCTCTCGATACTGACGTTCACCGCGCCGCCGCCGCCGGCCACATCGGCGCGCGGGTCGACGTTGGATTCACCCGCACCGCGCACAGGATCGGTCACGGTCGCGATCGGATCCGGCGTGACGCCGCGGCCCACGACGACCGGGCCACCGTCGGTGCCGCTGGGACGCGGCGCTACGGGACTCGGCGTGCCACCGTTGTTGTTGCCCGCTCCGGCCGGCGCGCGCTGCGTCGGCGGCGCCTTGCCGCCGTCCATCTTGATGACGCTGATCGACTTGTCGCCGCGTTTACGCGCGGCAATTTCGCCGGCCTTGAGATCGACGACGTTGCTGTCGTCGCTGGCGCGCACTTCGAGCAGGCCTTCGAACAGGGAGATCGTGGTGGATTCGTCCAGGGCCGCGACATTGAACTGCGTGCCCTTGATGACCGCGACCAGGTACGGCGTCTCGACGCGCAGGCGCCGGCCTTCGCGTTTGCCGATGCTGTAGAACGCGTTGCCGCGCGGCTGCACGATCTTGTCGATCGGACCGCCGGCCTTCTCGAGCGCCGGAAATTCGAGCAGCGTATCCGGGCCGACGCTGACCGTGGTCGCGCCCTGCGCCAGATCGACGGCGCCATCGCGCCCGGTGCGGATACTGGCGGGCAGCTCGAGCACGGCGCCTGCGCGCACTGCGCGCATCGCACCGTTCATCGTGACCTGCACGTCACCCTTGATGCTCTTGACGACGATGTCGCCGGTATCGAGCGCGAACGCCGCGGGGCTCGCGAACAGCGTAGCCAGCGCCAGCGAAAGCGCAATCAGTTTTCTAACTACAGAGTGCATACCCGTCTCTTTATGGTTATGGCAAACAGGGCGGCGGCGCCCGCTTCATCGATTGCGCGATCCTACTAAGACAAGCCCCGTCACAATGTGAGTCGCATCTCATCAGTGCACGCGAGCATCGCGGAGAATGCGCGCCACTCATGTCAGGCGGCGCACTCACGCAGCCAAGTGACAATAAGCAGCCTGGGGACGCATCCGATGCGCAGCAAAAGATCACGGCACGCGACGCCTGTCATAATCGTCGCGGGCATATTGGGCGGTACTGCCGCCGCGGCGAACGCCGATCCGGACGTTCGACTAACTACTTTGACCGCGCCGGCCGCGCGCAGCGTGCCGACGCTGACCACGGTCATCGTGGCCGGTTCATCGGCGTACTCCGTGCCGCAGCTGTTTGCGAGCTACCGTGCACAGCTGGGGCTGCCGATCTCGCGCGACAACGCGCGCGCCATCACCGAGGCCCTCGCCGCCCTGTACGTCGGCGATGGCTACCTGAAACCGGAGTTCGCGCTGGACGATTCGCTCACCGGGCGCGGCGTGCTGCGCGTGCAGGTCTTCGAGCCGCAGGTCACGCGCGTCGTGTTCGAAGGTGACAACGGCAATTTCCGCGACGCGCTCGAGCGCATCGCAGATACGCTCGAGAACACCAGGCCGCTGCGCCAGGACGACGTGCCAC
>Ga0193752_1002149_pt1 | contig 15194 bp, 10 predicted proteins | sample H1c1metaG_FD_144924 | JGI IMG/M metagenome (GOLD analysis project Ga0193752, IMG submission 144924) | Soil microbial communities from a riparian zone of the East river system, Colorado, United States - H1c1 | ecosystem: Environmental > Terrestrial > Soil > Riparian zone | place: USA: East River... | reverse complement strand
CATAGACATCGATGATCAGGGGCGATTGTATTACACCACTACAAACCGGCAAAAAAACTCCGAATTTGATATCAGGGGTCATCGTGACTGGGAAATTGAGTCCATCAGCTTGCAAACCGTAGAAGACAAAAGGGCTTTTTTACACAAGACGTTATCACCGGAAAACAGTAAGCAAAATGAGTGGCTGAAAGATCTCAACCTTGATAGCTCTCATGACTGGCGCGATATGACTGTTGAAAAAGAAAATGTTTATCGGCTTGAAGATATTAATGGTGATGGCATTGCAGATAAGTCTCAGTTAGTTGTAGATGATTTTCATGATGAAGTAACGGATGTAGCAGGTGGCGTATTAACTGAAGGAGACGATTTGTATGTTGCGGTTGCGCCCGACCTGTGGCGGATGAAGGATAAAAATGGTGATGGTATCGCTGATGAAAAAACTTCTATCTCACATGGCTACGGTATCCATGTAGGTTTTGGAGGCCATGGAATGTCGGGTATAGAAATGGGACCTGACGGACGCATCTACTGGCAAATCGGAGACATCGGCTTTAGTGGAAAGGGGCAGGATGGTCAAAAATGGGAGCATCCTAACAGCGGGGTGATTGCGCGCTCAAACCCTGACGGAAGTGATTTTGAAATCTTTGCACACGGTGTCCGGAATACACATGAGTTTATATTTGACGAATATGGCAATATTATAAGTGAGGATAATGATGGCGATCATCCGGGTGAAAAAGAAAGACTGGTTTACATTGTTAATGGCTCGGATGCCGGATGGAGAAGTAACTGGCAGTATGGCAAATACCGTGATCCAAACAATAATACTTACAAGGTCTGGATGGATGAAAAAATGTTTTTGCCGAGATGGGAAGGACAAGCTGCCTACATAACACCTTGTATCAGCAATTTTGTTAGTGGCCCGGCAGGATTCGTGTACAATCCGGGTACCGCATTGGGACCCGATTATAAAAACAGTTTCTTCGTTGCTGAATTTGTCGGCAACCCCTCGAGTTCAGGCATCTATAGTTTTAAACTGAATCCTAAAGGAGCAACCTTTGAATTAGGTGCCCAGAAAAAAGTGCTTGGAGGCATCCTTGCAACCGGGCTTGATTTCGGACCAGATGGTGGGCTGTATGTTGCAGACTGGATCGATGGATGGAATACTCATAATTATGGCCGTATCTGGAAACTTGACGATAAATCAAATGCCAACAGCGCTGCAAGAATAGAAACAAAAAAATTACTTGGTGAATCTTTCAAAGAAAAAAAAGACGCTGAGCTTGGTGGAATACTGAAAAATGCGGATATGCGTGTCCGTTTGAAAGCACAGTTCGAATTAGTGAGTCGATCGGGTAACGGACTTGCCATATTTCAACAGGCTTTAAAACAAACTTCGAATCAACTGGCAAGGGTTCATGCAATATGGGGAATCAGTCAGCTGGCACGTAAGGACAAAAAAAATGGTGAGATCTTAATACCGCTGTTAAAAGATGCAGATCCGGAGATTCGTGCGCAGGCAGCAAAATGGTTAGGTGATATTCGTTATGCCGATGCCGGAACTCAACTCATCCCACTTCTGAAAAATGCAAATAGCCGCACACGCTTTTTTGCGGCTGAAGCTCTGGGCAGGATAAAATTTGAACCAGCTGTTAACCCTATTATAGAACTTTTAAATGCAAATAATGATGTAGACGCTTATCTGCGACATTCGGGCAGTTTAGCTCTGGCTCGTATTGGAAAAGCAGAACCTTTGATTGCGCTCGCAGGTAATACTTCCAGGGCACTCCGTATAGCTGCTGTTGTTGCTCTGCGTAGAATGAGCCATCCCGGTATTGCGGCATTTTTAAATGATACCGACGAATTTGTAGTGACTGAAACCGCCCGTGCCATCAACGATGATCTTTCTATCAAAGATGCATTGCCGGCGCTGGCTGATCTTCTGAAGAAAACTACTTTCAAAAATGAAGCATTGATCAGAAGAATTATTAATGCAAATCTCAGAGTGGGCACAGATAGTGCTATGCAAAATCTTATCCGCTATGCTTCCGCGGAAAGCAATCCTTCAGCTATGCGTGCCGAAGCGATTGACGCTTTAAGTACCTGGGCAAAACCTTCGGTTTTAGACAGGGTCGACGGTAGACTACGCGGTCCGGTTGAGAGAGATCCTGCAATGGTTAGAAGCCATGTAACGCAATCTTTCATTAAATTATTAAATAATAAAGATTCCGCAGTTCGTATCAGCGCTGTTAATGCCATCACTAAACTGGATATCAAAGAAGGTTCAGCTCCTTTACTTGCTTTGGTAAAAAATGACAAGAAACCAGCTATTCGTGTACAGGCGCTCAGGGCACTGGTATCATTGAAAGATAAAGAAGTGGAAACCGCAGTTAAGTCTGCGCTGGCTGACAAGGAAAAAACAGTCAGGGTTGCCGGGCTCGATCTGTTACAAAAGATGAATATCTCAAAAGAGATTATGGTAAATCTGCTCAATAATGTAATTGCTTCTAAAACCGTGGAGGAAAAACAGGCAGCATTAATAACGCTCGGAAAATTGCCGCTGCAAAATTCCGGAAAACCTTTGAATGATTTAGTGACTAAAATGGCATCGGGGTCTCTGGCGCCTGATCTGTATCTGGAATTGGGAGAAGCTATTGATAGTACGGGCTCAGCAGAGATGAAAACTCGTTACAAAGAAGTTAGCGCAAAACTGTCTCCCAATGAACTTACCGCTTCCTATGCCGGTAGTCTCACCGGTGGTGATCCGAATCGTGGCCGGTTTATTTTCTTCAGAAATCAGCAGGCACAGTGTATGAAATGCCATTCATATGATGACCGTGGTGGTAATGCCGGCCCGCGCCTGAATGGTGTGGCCTCACGTATTTCACGTGAGCAATTACTTGAGGCTTTAATATCTCCGGGGGCAAGACTTGCTCCGGGTTTCGGTATGGTATCAATTGAAAAGAAAGATGGAAAAACCGTCTCGGGTATATTGATTGAAGATAATAAAACGTCTTTGGTACTTAAACTTGGTGATCAGCCAAACCAGGTGATCCCTAAAGATCAGGTCGTTAAAAGAACTGATTCGCCATCAAGTATGCCAGACATGAAAACCATACTTTCCAAAAAGGAAATAAGAGATGTGGTAAGTTTTTTAGCGACGTTGAAAGAGGACTAACAGCTCCCCTCCTGCGAAGGAGGGGAAGACGTCGAAGACGACAGGGGTGGTTGTTTTTGGTAACCGCAAACTAAAACAGGATGTAAGAAAACTAAAACAGAATGTAAGACCAAAAAACAACCACCCCATGCCTTTGGCATTTCCCCTCCTTCGCAGGAGGGGAGTAAAAAAACATAACCATGCAAGACACAGACCAGCTATTCACCGATGAAAACATCAATCTGGAAAAATTGCACAAAATTGTTCAGGACTCCATTGTTGCAGAAGAACTGATTGTCCAGAATCTATTGAATCCACCCAATGAAATACTGTCACGTGGTCAGAAAATTTCAGATAAGGTTGCCAGATTCGGGGGGAGCTGGAACTTTATAATAACTTTTGGAGTTGTTCTTGCATTCTGGATAATCTTTAATGCCCTTGCGTTAGGTCATTGGCGGTTTGATCCCTACCCTTTTATTCTTATGAACCTCATACTGTCATGTATAGCCGCATTGCAGGCTCCTGTAATTATGATGAGCCAGAACCGGCAGGAAGAAAAGGACAGAAAAAGAGCTGAGAATGATTACCTGATAAACATGAAAGCCGAAATGCAGATCCGAAGCCTTCATCAGAAAATGGATCTGCTGTTGGAAGATCAGATCAAAACTTTGTTTGAAACCCAGGAAAAACAGTTTAACCTGTTAAAGGAAATAAACAATAAACTGAACACGCAGAACAAGCAGGCGTGATTATGAGTTTTTACCTGTATACTATCCTATTTTAAATCCAAACTCACTACCTTTTCCCAACTCGCTGTTAACCCAGATGCTTCCGCCCTGGGCTTCAATAAACTCTTTGGAAATCGCAAGTCCCAGGCCGGTCCCACGGGTATTTGAACCCGGCACTCTGAAAAAACGTTCGAAAACTTTTAGCCGGTACTCGGCAGGTATGCCTGGTCCCTTATCTGTTACTGTGAACTTTATCTGATTTCCATCTCTCCTGAGGCCAACTAATATCTCTGTTGATTCACCGGAATGTTTAACAGCGTTTGTAAGGAAGTTATTAAGTACCCACCCGGTTTTTTCCGCGTCAGCTTTGAGATGTGGCAGATCTTGTTCATAGCTTTTTCTGATCACGATGTTTTTTTCCCTGGAAATAGCAGCGATATTTTGGATCGCGTTATCCGCAATCAAATAAGGTGATATATCGGTAATGTCCAGTTGTATTTTTCCCGTCTCCACCTGGGCCATGTTGAGAAGTTCACTAAGAATACGCAGCATCCGCTGATTATCATTTTTAAGATTTGCAACAAGTTCCTGTTGCTCAGGTGTTAACTCGCCAATTTTATCATTTTCTAATAATTTGAGGCTAAAATCTGAAGATGCCAGTGGAGTCTTTAATTCATGTGAAATCGTTGCGATGAAGTTTGTTTTAGCAACATCCAGTTCCTTGAAAGATGTAATATTTTTCAGCACAATCAGTTTGTTGCCAGGACCATCTTCCTGGGCTATGTCTATAACCTCTTTCGTAAAATAATTTTCTCTGTCGTTGACAACAATCTTAAATGGCACTCCACCTTTTTCCTCGATCAGGTAACGGAAAAGATCATTAAGTTTTTTGACTTCGTCGACTTTTTTTGCAACTACATCATTTGCCTGAACATTCAGCAGATGGAGTGCCTGTTCGTTTGCAAATAGTATCATATCTGTTTTATCAATTCCGATGGTGGCGTCTTTAAGACTATTAATGACAGCTTCCGCTCTGGTTTTTTCGAAGATGATTTTATTCAGATTACTATTCTCAAAATACTCCAGACGGGCCGCCATCTCGTTGAAAGACGTAGCCATCTTACCAAACTCATCATTTTGATCCAACCGGATCCTGTGATGATAATTCCGTGCGCTGATCTGTTCCATAGCAGTGGTAAATGCGGCAATCGGTGCTGTTAATATCGATGGAAAATTGTACAAGAAAGTGAAACCTATAATAAAGACAAGACCGGCAATAAGAGAAATATAATTTAGTGCTTTGCCTGCAGTAACTCCGGCGCGAAGGTTTTTCGATTCAATGGCGGACATATTAATCATCAGAATTTCATTCAGTGCTTTGTGAATATTTCTTTCAAGCATCTCACCCGAATTTCCATAATTTCCGGTTTTACTATCTTTTAAAGTTTTAAAATATTGTCTCAGTTCTATCGTAGCCTTCTCTTCGTTTGGTTCGGTGATATTTTTTTCCTGTAAAGACAATGCCAGTTCAAAATTTTTAATGGCAGTTGCTGAATCTGTGGAGAGACTGTCAAAAGCTCGAAACATAGAATGCACGTATTCGACAGATTCATAATTATTTTCAAGAATCCGGTTCGCATCATCTTTCAGTCGTACAATATGATACATGCCAATCCCTGCTGTCATCAACAACAGCAGAAATAAAAAGAAAGTTCCAAACCTGATTTTTTGCTTTACAGTCTGTGCCATACCAAATCAACTTAGATTCACGGTTTATGATAAAATCACAAGATCAACATCATTGGCAGAAAGCTTTTTCAGCAATTGATTAAAAATGCTGGTCTTGAGTATAATTTGCCACAAGGTAAGATGTGGTTTACCAATACATACCGTTGTAATTTTTTTTTCTTCGATAACGCTCATAATCGCCTTCGGAATATCTTCTTCTTTTTGCTGTATAACTTCGGCACCTAATTCCATTGCATTTTTGAAATTGTTGATAAGGTGACGCTGGGCAGCCAGGGGAATTTTTTCTTTTGATTCCCGGGGAGTTTGCACATAAAGTACATACCACTGGCTATTATAGTAAGATGCAAGCCTGGCCGTTTTCCTGATGATACGTTGTGCGATTTCGTGGTTTGAGGAAACACAGGCGAGAAAATGTTCGTGCCGGAACGGCGTTGTCCTCGAAGTGATCTGATGGTCTACTTTCCTTTCTACCTGTCCTGCTACCTCTTTTAAGGCGAGTTCTCTTAATTGCAGTATTTTTTCAGGTTGAAAAAAATTGGTAAGCGCCTGTTGAATTTTAGTAGCATCGTATATCTTTCCTTCTCTTAAGCGGCGCAACAACTCATCTGCAGGAAGATCAATATTAACTACTTCATCCGCGATCTGCAGTAATTTATCTGGCACTCTTTCTTTTACTTCAACTCCTGTAATATGCTTAACCTCTTCATTAATGCTTTCTATGTGTTGGATATTTACTGCCGTAATGACGTCAATTCCTGCATGAAGTACCTCCAAAACATCCTGCCATCTTTTTTCGTTTTTGCTTCCGGGGATGTTAGTGTGAGCAAGTTCATCAATAAGCACAATATCAGGATGACTAAGTAGTATTGCCTGTACGTCAAGCTCGTCTAGTTTTTTGCCTTTGTAAAAAATTTCACGCCTGGCAATTTCGGGCAATCCTTCCACAAGTGCAGCAGTATCCTTACGCCTGTGTGTTTCAATATACCCGAGTTTTACATTCAGACCATCTTTCTGCAGTTGGTGGGCCTCCTGCAACATTCTGTATGTTTTGCCTACCCCGGCACTCATACCGATGTAAATTTTTAGTTTACCCGCCTTTATACCAGGCATCCCGATTCATTTAAGAAAATCTCATTACTGTTATTCAGATTGCGCAACTCTAACCGGATTACAGCATTGGGTGTGGGTAAGTAATCGAGATTCGCAGACAATCCTACTGTCTCAAACCCATTAGCCGTACCTGTTGAAATGATGACTCCATTTTCATCACTGAAATATTCATCCCGGAATGCTATTGCCCATTTTTGCGTACTGTAGGTTGCTTTTACAAAACCAGGATTAAGATTGAATTCATTGTGCCGGTTATAATTGTATAGAAATGCGGGTTTTGTAATTGATGTTGGTTTATTAAAATCATAACTGTAATAACCTTCCACATAGTCACTGAAGGTTAAAGGATTTGGCTGAATTGTATCCTGGGCAAATGTTGAAAAGCTGATGAGTGACATCAGGGAGAAGAAAATCGATTTCATACTAAATATTTTATTTATTCTTTTTGTATCTGACCTGCACTTTAATATTTGTTAATTCTTTAACTCTTCAAGAGCTACATTTAATTGAAGCACATTGATCACGTCAGGTCCAACAGGGTTTTTTTTGATGTGTTGATCAACAATCGACCTTAACCTGGACTCTTCAAGATTTCGCACCAGTGCTACCCTGGACAACTGCACATAGGCACTTGCCGGCGAAATATCAGGATCAAGACCACTTCCGGAAGCAGTGACCATTTCAGCAGGAAGATCAGCCTTCTTTATTCCCGGATTGTGAACCAGAAAAGAGTCGATCCGATCCTGAACGGATTTGAGATAATCGGGGTTGGAGGGACCTTTATTGCTACCCGCAGACCCAGCGGCGTTATAGTCAACACCTGAAGGCCGGCCCCAGAAGTATTTATCATCGGTAAATTTCTGACCAATTAGTTTATAACCTACAACCCTTCCATTTGCGACCATTTGTTCGCCGTTTCCATTTCCATTGGTCATTTTACCGAACAGGTAAATGATCCCGAAATAAACACCGCAACAAAGCACCAGCATAACAAGTGTCATCTTAATTGCAGGTAATAAATAATTTTTCATGATTTTTATATAATAGTTTAAATAAATAAACTGACGATCATATCAATCAGTTTGATTCCTATAAAGGGAATAATAACACCCCCAACTCCGTATATCAGCAGGTTCCTTCTTAAGAGTGCGGAAGCCCCGATAGGCTTGTAGTTTACACCACGTAGTGCAAGTGGAATAAGTATCGGAATGATGATTGCATTGAAAATCACAGCAGATAAAATAGCTGATTCAGGGCTTTTTAAATTCATAATATTTAAACCCTGGAGAGCTGGTATCGCCGCCACAAACAATGCCGGTACGATAGCAAAATATTTGGCAACATCATTGGCAATTGAAAAAGTAGTGAGTGTTCCTCTTGTTATCAACAATTGTTTCCCGATTTCCACTACTTCAATCAGTTTGGTGGGATCATTATCAAGATCCACCATGTTACCTGCCTCTTTAGCTGCCTGTGTACCTGAGTTCATCGCCACTCCAACATCTGCCTGGGCAAGAGCCGGGGCATCGTTAGTACCATCTCCCATCATTGCCACGAGCTTACCACTGTTTTGTTCGGTTTTGATATAATTCATTTTATCTTCCGGCTTTGCTTCAGCGATAAAATCATCCACACCTGCTTTATCAGCAATAAATTTAGCAGTAAGGGGATTGTCACCGGTAACCATTACCGTTTTCACACCCATCTTGCGTAGCCGCTCAAACCTTTCGCTAATGCCAGGTTTAATAATATCCTGTAATTCGATCACGCCTTTCACCACATTATTTGCTGAAACAACCAGCGGAGTACCACCGTTTTCAGCAATCGATTTTACTTTAGCAGCTATCGAACCCGGAAAAGAATTACCTGCTTTAATCACAAGGCTGAGTATAGTGTCCTGTGCGCCTTTACGGATGCTTGTTCCATCAGGCAGATTAACTCCACTGCTTCGTGTTTCGGCAGTGAATTCAATAAATTCCATATTTGTTTCACGCCTTTTGGTAACACCCGATTGTAAGGCAAGTTCAACAATAGTTTTACCTTCCGGAGTATCATCTGCAAGAGAGCTTAATGCAGCCAGTCCGATGAACTCTTTTTCTTCAAGTCCTTCAGTGGCAAAAAAACGCGTAGCCTTCCGGTTTCCGATTGTGATGGTGCCTGTTTTATCTAATAGTAAAGTATCAATGTCACCGGCGGTTTCAACTGCCTTACCACTTTTGGCAATGATATTTGCACGAAGGGCACGGTCCATACCTGCGATTCCTATAGCGGACAATAACCCGCCAATTGTTGTCGGGATAAGACATACGAACAGTGAAATATATGCTGCAATGGTGATGGGTGTGTTTGCATAATCAGCAAACGGCTTTAATGTAACACAAACAATAATGAATACAATTGTAAACGATGCAAGCAAAATAGTCAGCGCAATTTCATTGGGAGTTTTCTGGCGATTGGCTCCCTCAACCAATGCAATCATTTTATCAAGAAATGTTTCACCAGGCTGTGTTGTTACCTTTACAACAATTTTATCTGAAAGAACTTTTGTTCCGCCGGTTACCGAAGATTTATCGCCACCGGATTCGCGAATTACCGGTGCACTTTCACCGGTGATGGCACTTTCATCTATCGACGCGATGCCTTTTACAATCTCACCATCCATCGGAATTAGGTCTCCGGCTTCGCATACAAAGAAATCGTTTAACTGTAAGCGGGAAGACGACACAATCTCCACGTCGTTTTGTGAAGACTTGTCTGGATTTTTGATTTTTTTTGCAGGAGTTTCCAGTCTTGCTTTACGAAGGCTTTCGGCCTGCGCTTTACCCCTTGCTTCTGCAATAGCTTCAGCAAAATTTGCAAATAACAGTGTGAGAAACAAAATAAAAAATATTGCAAAATTGTATCCGACCGAACCCTGGGATGTATCCCCGGTCAAGGCAGTCATAATGACTACAGCCAGCATCACCAGTGTGCCAATCTCTACAGTGAACATCACCGGATTTTTGATCATGAGTCTGGGACTGAGTTTAACAAAAGCCTGTTTCATCGCGGTGTTAACAAGCTCACCCCGGAAAAATTCTGTACGGGATTTATTATTATTTATCATTGTAAATGATGATTATTTTATGGAAAAATATTCAGCTATTGGTCCCAGTGCCAGCGCCGGGAAATAAGACAATGCGTTGATGATAATAATCACCGCAAGAGTCATAACACCAAACGTGAGCGAATCTGTTTTTAATGTACCTGCTGATTCCGGAACATATTTTTTCTTTGCCAGTAAACCCGCAATTGCAATTGGACCGATAATTGGAAGAAATCTTCCAAGCACCAGAATAAAACCTGTAACAACATTCCAGAAAATGTTATTATCCCCGAGTCCTTCGAATCCACTACCATTATTTGCGTTAGCAGACGTATTCTCGTATAACATTTCACTGAACCCATGATATGATGGATTGTTTAACCAGTTACCAGGCTTAACCGCCCATTCAACTCCGGCGTGATGCACATTAAAATAGGTAGCCAGTGCAGTTCCGGTCATGATAAGGAATGGAGACAGCAGCGTGATGAGTGCAGCTATTTTTATTTCACGTGCTTCCACTTTATGCCCCATGAACTCCGGAGTTCGTCCTACCATCAATCCCGAAATAAATACAGCGATCATCAGGTATATAAAGTAATTGAGCATGCCGACACCACAACCACCATAAAATGAATTGATCATCATTCCGAGTAGTTGCATCATACCTGATAATGGCATGGAACTATCATGCATGGAATTGACCGAACCAGTTGAAAAAACCGTTGTAACTACACTCCAGAATCCGGAAGCAGCCGGGCCAAGCCTCACCTCTTTTCCTTCCATTGCTCCGCTAGGCTGCAACACTCCTAGCTTTTCAATTGCCGGGTTACCATTTATTTCCTGGATAACCGTTGGTATTGCAAGACACAAAAAGCCAATCGTCATCACGCCAAAAATTACATAGGCCAGTTTTTTTCGACGGACGTAAACACCAAAAGCAAATATCATCGCCAATGGGATGACTAACTGGGCGATGAGTTCGACTGAATTCGTGAAATAATTAGGATTTTCAAGAGGGTGTGCAGAATTGGCACCAAACCATCCACCCCCGTTTGTTCCGAGATGTTTAATAGCGATCATCGCCGCTGCCGGCCCGCGGCTCACCTGCACACTATCACCTTGTAAAGTGACGATACTATCCTTTCCTTCAAATGATGTGGGTGTTCCATTAAAAGAAAGTAACACAGCTACAATTATCGACAGCGGTAACAAGATCCGCGTGATGGCTTTAACAAAATATACCCAAAAGTTTCCAAGTGTATCGCTTACTTTATCGCGCAATGCACGAAAGAAAACGATCGCAGCTGCAATACCTGTCGCTGCCGACACAAACATCAAAAAACTGATGACGACAATTTGTGTCAGGTAAGTCACTCCGCTTTCACCACTATAGTGTTGCAGATCACAGTTGACCAGAAACGAAATCGTGGTATTTAACGCCAGATCGGGTGTCTGAGAAGGGTTCCCGTCCGGATTTAAATATAAAGATCCCTGGCTGATAAGCATGATGAAAGCATAAATGAACCATACAAAATTGATGGTCAGCAATGCCTTCAAATGTTGTTTCCAGTTCATTTCCTGATTGGGATCGATACCACAAAAACGGTAAATGCCTCTCTCTATAGGGGCGAGAAAATCCAAAAACGTTTTTTTATCCGCAAAAACATTTGCGATGTATTTTCCGAGTGGAAATGCGATAAGTAGGGCTAAACCGAATACGAGTACTAATCCTGCGATTTCATCATTCATAAGAAAAATTTTGCTGGTTTAGAATCTTTCGGGGTTTATCAGCACATAACACAGATAGACAAATACCAGAACAGACAGAATAAATAATGTGGTCATCATAATTAAATAGTTTCAAAAAAATCAATGGTTTTAAATAGTATCCAAAAACAAACGACACAGGCGAGAAATAATAAAGCAATAAGCATAATATACAGTTTACAGATTTTTTGACAGGATGGATATTGCCAATTGGGTGCCGGTATCTGGCAGATGCGGCCCAACGTGGTAATACATAACCCCAGCGGGATTTTCGGTGGAGATAAATATTTTTGTGACTCATGCCTGAAAACAAAAAACCTTCTCATATTGAGAAGGTTGATTATCGAATCGGGTAACCGGAGCCATTATGCTTCCGTTTCCAAATTATTTGTTGAGCTGATACTCTTCCAGTTTACGGTACAAAGTTGCAAGACCAATTTCGAGTACGTGTGCTGCCCTGGTTTTATTACCATTGGTAGACTGCAATATTTTACGAATATGTTTTTTTTCAATGGCAGCAAGCGAAAGTGCGCTTATATTACCCGGTCCTTCTTTTTGCAGTTCATAAGGGAGGTCAGTTACACGTATTTCATTTTCTTCAACCAGGATCGCCGCGCGTTCCAGTACATTCTTCAATTCCCGGATATTTCCTTTCCAGGTATATTGGGTTAACAGATGTAATGCCTGAGGTTCAAGGGTGAGTAAAATTTTGTTTTCCTGGCGGGCAAACTTTTGAAGAAAATAGTTTATCAATACAGGGATGTCTTCGGATCTTTCACGCAACGGTGGCAATTCTATACTGAAGACATTGAGCCGGTAAAAAAGATCTTCCCTGAAGTTTCCGGCTTCAATTTCTTTGTTAAGGTCCCGGTTGGTTGCAGCAATGATCCGCACGTTTACATGAATTTTTTTGGGGTCGCCCAGTCTGTAAAATTCCCCGTTCTCCAAAACCCGTAAAAGTTTCGCCTGGAGATCAATATTCAGTTCACCAATTTCATCCAATAACAGCGTACCTCCATCAGCAATTTCAATCAGCCCTTTTTTATCCTTTAATGCGCCTGTATATGCACCTGCCTTATGGCCAAAAAGCTCACTTTCGAGAAGCTCTTTAGTAAACGCACTGCAATTAACTGCAACAATAGGTTGGTTTTTTCTTTTGCTGCTATAGTGAATGGCGTTTGCAAAAACTTCTTTCCCCGTTCCTGTTTCTCCAAGTAACAAAACGGTAACATCAGTTCCTGCAGCCTTTTCAGCCAATCGGACTGCCTGGCGTATTGGAATGCTGGTGCCAAGAATTGAATTGAAACCGGGTATGCCGGTACGATTAATCCTGACTGCATCATTTCGCTGAAGCTTAACTTTATCGAACGCCTGGTAAAGCAAGGGAATGATGCGATCATTATCGTCACCTTTAACGATATAGTCGAAAGCTCCGTTTTTGATGGCGCGTACACCATCATTTATATTACCGAAAGCAGTAAGCAGAATAATTTCCAATAAAGGAAATTTGTTTTTAACAGTTGTTATGAACTCGACTCCATTCCCGTCAGGAAGCTTGACATCACAAAGAATAACGTCAACAAATTGATTATCGAGAATCTGAAGACCGGTTTTAAGTGTCGGGGCTTCAGTAATGCTAAATCCTTCCAATGAAATAATGCGGGTCAATAACTTTCTGAGCTGTTCTTCGTCATCTATAATCAGAATGCTGGGAGTCATGGCCACAAGTTAGGATAAAATTAAACTCCCCTCCTGCGAAGGAGGGGAAGGCGTCGAAGACGACAGGGGTGGTTGTTCTTTGGTGTTCGCAGGTTATTAGTACACGGTGACCAAAGAACAACCACCCCCTCGCTACGCTCGTTCCCCTCCTTCGCAGGAGGGGAGTTATTGTTCTACCGGAAGAATAAACTGAAACTCAGAACCTTTGCCTGCCACACTCTGTGCGGTGATCAATCCGTGATGTTTTTCTATAATTTTTTTGCTGATCGCGAGTCCTATTCCGGTGCCTTCAAAGGCATCCTTGGAGTGCAATCTTTCAAACAGTACAAATATGTTGTTTACATACCTGTTTTCAAATCCGATTCCATTGTCCTTGATAGATATAAAATAGTATGCTCCGTTTGGAGATTCGGGACTGTCAAAAGATTTTTCAAGAATTCTTTTTGCATGGATATGAATGATTGGCGCACTTCCATCCCTGGAAAATTTAATGGCATTGGAAATGAGATTTTGAAATACTTGTCGTATCTGCCCTCGATTAACATCTATTACCGGTAGTTCATCCACCGTAATCGATGCATTCTTTTCCTGGAATATTAACTCAAGGTCATCAAGAAGGTCGCGGACAATGACGTTAAGATCAACTTTTTCAAAAATATTATTATTGGAAGACAGTTTAGAGTAATTCAGCACGTCGACGATTAAAGTCTTCATTCGCTTAGCGGAAGTTTTTATCTTGTTAAGGTATTTCTTTGAATCTTCCGTAAGCTGTCCGTCGCCTCTGTCTTTCAGTAACTCTGAAAACATCTGAATCTTACGAAGTGGTTCCTGCAGATCATGTGAGGCGACTGAAGCAAATTGCTGCAGATCATGATTGCTCAGTTCCAGCGCATGATTGGCTAGTTCGAGTTGCCGGTTATTCTCTTCAAGTTGTTGCTGTGTTTGTTTCAGTGCTGTGAGGTCTGTAAGTATCATGCTGAGTGAAACACCATCTTCCAACTCCAGAGCTCTCAGCGAAATCTGAACAGGCGTGTTGTGCCCTCGTGCATTCAGAACCAGTTCATCTTTGCAGTCTTCATCCCAACATCTTTCAAAAATCTCAACATATACCGGTTTGAAAGATTCAATAACGAAATCCTGAAAAGAGGATCCGATAACATTCGAAATGGGAAGATTGACCATGGTGGCAAACTGCGAATTGCAATACAGGATCATTCCGTCTGTATTTAAAGTAACCGCACCCTCGGTCATCTTTTCTATGAAAACCCTATATGTTATATCTGCTGATTTTAGCGTATAAAGCTGGTGACCATTGGTGCCTTCCACAACGAGCGCATCCACCTGCCCGGTCCGGATAGCTTCAATCGTCTCGTTCGCTTCATCGAGTTGTCTCTTTACCTCTTCAAGTTCAGCCTGCAGATTGTTATATATTCTTGTTTCCATTCCATGCTTTTAAGTTTGCAAACCAAGTCCTTTCAAAACTTTTTCAGTTTGTGACATGTCACCAATCAACCGTCGTACTGGTGCAGGACATTTTTTTATCAGCAGCGGTAAAGCAATGATCTGTTCTTCCCTGGCGACAGCCGCCTGTTGGTAAACGTCTACTATTTCAAGCGAATAACGTCCCTTTAAATGCTGTTCGCAAATTTCGCGCACATTTTTGATTGCCCGGACAGAATTTGGTGATGTACCGGTAATGAATAGACGAAGAATATATTCGCTGCTTTCATTTTCTAGCTGAATGTCGGATGTCTTATGTCCTTGTTTTTTTATCATGTTATTTTTTTGCCTTCCGTATATCCAGGCCAACCAGAACCTTTTCCTCGTTTGAAAGATCACCTATTATTTTTCTGATAGGAACCGGAACTTTCCTGACCAG
>Ga0193752_1002148_pt1 | contig 15194 bp, 11 predicted proteins | sample H1c1metaG_FD_144924 | JGI IMG/M metagenome (GOLD analysis project Ga0193752, IMG submission 144924) | Soil microbial communities from a riparian zone of the East river system, Colorado, United States - H1c1 | ecosystem: Environmental > Terrestrial > Soil > Riparian zone | place: USA: East River... | reverse complement strand
CTCATCTGTGCCATCCGATAAACCGCCTCCTCTGCCATCTACGAATTTGAAGTCGCCGCCGCTGGCGTTGCCCTGGCCATAAACTTTTTGGTAGTCCGGAAGTTTTAGCGCAGACTCCAAAGTGAGGTTGGTGTTCACTTCTACGCCAATGCCTTTTTTCCGGCTTCCACTTTTTGATTTTATGAGGATGACTCCATTTGCAGCCCTTGAGCCATACAAAGCTGCAGCCGCAGGACCCTTGAGCACGCTCATGCTTTCAATGTCGTCTGGGTTTATAAAACTCGCACCGTTTCCATAATCCACTTCCATGTTACCTCCGCCCGATCCACTGGTTATCGCGTTGCTGATAGGCACACCGTCGATCACATATAATGGTTGGTTCTTATTCAGATTCAGGGATCTTTCACCACGGATAGTTACCCTTGCCGAACCTCCGATGCCCGAGGGACTGCCGACGACAGTTACCCCTGCAATTTTTCCCGACAGCTGGTTGACGACATTTGTTTCTCTTGCCACGGTCAGATCATCACCCTTCACTTCCTGAATCGCATATCCAAGTTTCTTTTTTTCTTTTTTTATACCCAGGGCCGTGATCACTACTTCATTAAGATCGTTAGTAGTCTGGGTCATCCGGATATTTGCGGCTTCCGAAGCCTTGAATTCCATCGTTGAGTAGCCAACGCTGCTGAAGACGAGCAGTTCATCCGGAGAGGCGGTAATACTGAATCTTCCCTGATTGTCTGTTGAAATACTTCTTTCAGACCCTTTGACAGAAACTGTTACGCCGGCGAGCGGTTGACTGTTAGCAACGTCGATAACTTTTCCTGTGATGATTCCCTGAGCGATGGTTGCCAGACCTGATGACACCATAATGGCCAGGAGACATAGAACTTGCAGTGAGGTCTTGGTTAGTGTTGACATTCGCGCAATTAGTTTTAGGTGGGAGTATGCGACAAATGTAGGATTGCAACATTAACCGAACTTTAATTCCGCAATAAGATTGATAATAAATCCCAGGGAGGATTGATATTTAAATTGAATGCAAGTCGGCAAACAGCTGTGAATTAGCGTGTTCCGGAGTTTTAGCCTTAAGAAATAGGGATTGTGTCATTAATACGCCTGGGTTCGCCAGAAAAACAATAGTGCCCTGCCGCCAACACTTTGATTAAGACCAGGAATGGTTCCGGGGCAAAAAATTAAGCAATATTGAAGAGTTAATAAATTCGACTGGCCACTTCGTTGCGGCACCTGACCAATAGTCGTTTATTTCATCTTCACCACTGTAATTACTTTCTGCAGTGCCTTATTTTGGAGTCGAAGGTGATAGATTCCTGCGGGCAGCCCATCATCATAAACACTCACATTGTAGATCCCCGGCTCATATGCCTGACGGGTCAACACTTTTACAACCTGCCCGAGAGAATTGATCTGCTGGATCATGGTAAACCCTCCGGTGGTGGAAAACTGTACAGTGCCGTTTATGCTGTAAGGATTTGGCCACATCTTTAACAGCAAGGAATCTGAATCTTTGTTTGTGTCATCAATGTTGTCTGAAAGTCCACAGGGTCCCCCCTTGATTACGGGTAATGACTGATAATGTTCCATCAATAAACTGTCTGACTGCGCCTGCGGCACACAAAACCATCTTTCCAGTACGGTAGCATACACACTACGGAAGTCGTACTGCATGGCGATGTTGTACGCACTCTGCACGTCGGCAGGAATATCCGGACTCACTCCGAGAACGCCCTGCTGTACATGTTTCCCAAAAAGCAATAATGGCGCTGCTGCGCCATGGTCGGTGCCCATGCTGGCATTTGACTTTATCCTTCGCCCGAATTCCGAAAAGGTCATGCCCAATACGCGGTCTTCGTGACCCATCAGTTCCATGTCCTGCTGGAAGGCAAAAATGCCTGAGGAAAGACTTTTCAGGAGCTCGGCATGATCGCCTGTAGTAGTGTCACTCGCGTTGACTTGTTTTTTATGGGTGTCAAACCCGCCAAGCGTTACCGTATATACTTTGGTCTTCAGGCCACCCTGGATGAGACGTGCAACAATTTTCAGCTGATGGGCAAGGGAGTTGTCCGCATACACAGCCATGTTAGATCCATTGGCATAGGCGGCGCTGATCACATCAGAATATAATTTAGTTTTATCCGCGATGATACGCAGGTATCTCAGCTGTGCGTTGGGAGAGGTAAAATCCAATGGATAATCATGGAAGGGATTAGTGAAGCCATATACTTTTTCCGGGTTTCTGATAGACAATCCCATGGACAACAAGGGTCCCTGGATCTCCATAGAAGGTGAACTGCTGATCTGGATCGCCAGCGGATCGGGCATGGAGGCATTGGGATAGACATCGGGATATCCTGGATATTCAGCATCAAGGTAACGACCCATCCATCCTGTTCTCGACGACGCGTCTTTTATTTTGGAGTCGTCGCCCGTCATCCAGATGTCGGTTGACCTGAAGTGGGAGTAATTCTGATTCTCATAACCTACAGACTGCACAATCGCCGTCTTGCCCGCATTGTACAGCTGTTGCATTTCAGTCATCGCCGGATGTAGTCCTGTTTTGTCAGTGCCATCCAGCCTCAGCACCTTGCTCTGGGGCAGTGCCACATTTTGTCTGGCATTGTAATAGTTTGCATACATGTCAAGTGGAACAACCATATTCAACCCATCATTTCCGCCCATCAGCCTTACCAGAATCAGTATATGGTCATTGGCCTCCGCTTTTTCAAGAAGGGAACCCAAGGCACTGTCGGGTGCAGATCCCATCGCGGAAAAAGACAAGCCGTTGATCAGGCCGGGAAGAGTGACCACAGCGGGTACTGTGTTCCTGAAAAAATTACGTCTGTTCATAGGTTACGAATTATATGTTCACGATGGTCAGCACAAATGATATTCAGGAAGATTCATCAGGAATCTAAACAGGTTGTTCAAGGCCGGGACTATGGTGGCATTGTCGTTGTTGTTCCAGGCTGTTGTCCATAAATTATTGTTGCCAGTATCCGCGAGCAGGAACCTGTTCTTGACAAATTGTTTGGATGCGGCAGACAAAGGATATCGAAGGAGCAATCCGCTCAATTCGTTGATCAGCAGATCGGGATCTGAGGGGTTGGAAGTGCTGGCTGCAAAACCACGGCAATCGATCAGGTTTTGATTGATCAGCTTGTCACTGAAATCCGCCCGCAGGGGCAGTGAATTACTGTTTACCCAGTACTCATAAAAAACAGGTTCCTGGTAATATGCGGGCCATCCCGACACATCAGGCGGCTGGAAGAGATCCTGGAGCATGGATGCAGCCTCGCGGCTAACCGTGCTAAAAAGCGGGTATCCATTGACGTAATCCGTAGATGCGGGAACGGGTATTTCCATTTCGCGCATGGTTCCGATGATGAAGTCATGCGGGGACTTTATATAACTGGCCTGGTTCTCCGGATCGAAAAAATGTTCGCTCTTCAACAGCGCCGACAGCACAGGTTTTACCTCAAAATTGTTGCTGCGAAGGATCTGGGCCAGTGGCGCTATGACATTGGCCTCTGTTGAATCATCAATTGCTGAATGAACAAAATACCGGTAGAGCTTGCGGCAGAAATAAAGAGCAGACTCTTCAGTAGAAAAAATCATATTGATCAGCTTGTCGAGTTCCTGGGCACAGGTACCGCCACTGATTGTTGTATTCTTGTAAAATGCCGAAAAGGTTTTTGTGCCGCTGTCATGCGCGGATTCTTCAGGATAGGAATTCAATGTCGCCTGCTCTATTCTCCATCCAGTGAGTACTCTTGCTGCTTCGCGCACATCGTCTTCGGTATATCCTGAATTGGGGCCCTTGCCAATCGTAAACAATTCCTGAAATTCGCGGGCGTAATTTTCATCGGGTGCGAGCTTTGAATTCAGGTATCCATTCAAATGTCTGAGCATCGCCGCGTTGGTCGTTACCTCCCTGGTCAGCTGGCGCAGGTTCCCAACTACACTATTGCGCAGCAACGTGTGATACCTGTACATGAGCGTGGCGGTTTCCACTTCCTCCCGCTGCACTGAGAAATGATGATGCCAGAAAACAAGCATCTTTTCACCAATACTTCTTCCCTGGTTGAGGATGACACCGGTCCACCATTTCGAAAGACTCTCATTACGCAAGTGATTGATCTGCGAAGCTGCGGACCCTGTGACCGATTTATTCAGATCATTCACCCAGGTTTGTCCCATGGCTGCGCCGGGGTCGTTATAGGTGTTGATACCATCGTCCACCGTGCCGTAATCCCTGAGTGGGGGACCGGGAACTACGAAGTTATTGAGCAACTCATCGACGGCAGCATGCACGGTTAATCCGGTGAAATAGGTAACATCGCTCCTTTTCGCGCCGAACATGGTTCGCTTTAGAAGATGTGTGACTTCCGCTTTTCCCCAGGTGCCTGTATAGGGATTCAGACCTGTCAGCAGGTTGCTGTTCCGGACCTGCGTTTTCCTTACTGTGCTCTGCAGGTTCTTGCTGATGGTCAAAAATTCTCTTCTTTTCATGGCCGGATTTTACTGGATTATCTGATCAGCGTCAATGTGCCCTTCCTTGTTTGATACTGTTGATGAATATTTTTATACCGGATCAGGTAAACAAATGTGTTGCTCGGCTGGACCTGTCCTTTATAGGTTCCGTTCCAGCGCTGATTAATTCCGGAGCCTTGAAAAACTATCTCTCCATACCGGTTGAATATCTGCATCTGGTAATCGTCCGGCACCTTGCCCGACGGTCCGAAAGAATCGTTCAACCCATCCCCGTTTGGCGTAAAGGCGTTTGGAATATTTACTGAAGCGTCAGCAAGGACGACCACTTTAAACTGACCGGAAACAGTACAGCCGTCGAGTGTCGTCGTTGCAGTGTAGAAAGTGGTAACAGAGGGACTAGCCACAGGTTGCGGACAATCGGTGCAGCTGAGTGTAGGATGCGAACCCCAGGTGATGGGCGCCCTTCCATAGGATGGAAGTATTGAGTTGCCGCCCACGAAGATGGTGTCGGCGGCATTTAATCCATCCAGAGGGCTTGCCAGTACAACAGGCCGGTAGCTAACAAACGCCGAATCGTATCCGCAGATGTCTTTAAGCAAAATGGGGGTTGACACAAATCCTGATGACTCGCAAACCAATGAATCAATCTGCAGGGTGTCGGTGTATTTGAATTTGAAGATCGCGATGTCCGTCTGACCCTCCCCGGTGTCGAGGTCCCCATCATCCGAGTCAGAATCACCTGCAACAAAATATTCACCCAGCGGCTGATTGAATGTCAGCGAACGAAGATTGTCATTGTCCGACCCACCCAGGGACTGGTTCCAGATCAGGTCGCCCTTTGCAGAGAGTTTCGCCATCCAGAAATCACCATCACCCAGGGCCTGGCTGATGTCGCCATCCTGGGAATAGGACACGCCTCCCACAATAAAGCCGCCATCCTTATCATTGATGATCGAGTTCGCATATTCTGCTTCCGACCCACCCAGTGACTTTTGCCAGTTGAGTTTTCCGCTTAGCGATACACTTAAAATCCAGTAGTCCTGGTCGCCTTTGTTTTCGGTGAGGTCGCCATCAATTGAAGTGGAATATCCCGCCATCACCAGGTCGCCCGAAGCCGACTGCACCATGGAGTAGGCGACATCGTTTTGGGAACCGCCATATATCTTACTAAAAATCTTGTTGCCGGAATCGTCGAGTGCCAGCAGCCATACATCGTAGTTTTTTTGATCAGGAGGTATGTCCCCATCCGTTGAATTCGCATACCCGGCAAGAAAGATTTTGCCATCGGAGATGACCGCCTGAAGCAACTCTTCATTCTTGCTTCCTCCGAAACATTTACTCCAGATCAGGTTGCCCTCCGGACTCAGTTTCATCACCAGCGCATCGGTATAACCACCCGTGCCATGATTGCCAGTAATATCTCCATTGTTTGACGAAGTAACTCCTGTAATCAGCAGATTACCATCCGAAAGCGATAGTAATTGATTGCCTATGTCCATCCCGCTGCCGCCATATCTTTTCTGCCAGGTTATGGTGCCGGATGGATCGATTTTCAGCAGCCAGATATCCTTAGTTCCCCCATAGCCCGCTATCACATCGCCGTCTGTTGAATTGGTTTCCCCCAGGACCAGAAATCCGCCATCGGCCGTTTGTACCACATCGCGAGCGCTTTCATAACCTGTTCCTCCATAAGATTTTTCCCAAAGGAGATTGCCGCATCTGTCCAGCTTCACGATCCAGAGATCCCAGTATTCACGGTTGGCATGTGGGCTGACATCTCCGGTTTTGGAGTCGGTGTAACCGACTACCATGGTGCCACCATCAGAAGTAAGAATAATTTTGTAGGGAATTTCGGTATCGTTGCCACCAAATTTTTTGCTCCATTGCTGAGTGGGTAGTTGCGCTGACGCGATAAGCGTGCTGAGCAGCAGGTACAATAGCCACAGCGGGGCTATGAAAATGGAGTTGATTTTCACGGGTGGATTTTCGATACATGATTAACTCCTAAATCAGGGAAGTATTGTGCCCGAAAGTCCGCAAAAAGCCTGTTTTTTTCCCGGAGGATTTACGCGAAAGGGAAGGGGGATTTCCCTCATCTATTAATCGCAAATAATTGAGGAATAACCCGAAATGAAGATTAATTAATATTATCCACGAAAGCCCTGAACTGGCCTTTAATCTTTTTTTGCTTCTCCCCGTTCACTTCAAAGAGGAGACATTTGAAATGCCCCTTGACCAGATACCGAAGTGGAGCGCGCTGCTGAAGTTCGATTGACTCTATGATAAATTCACCACCGGGTTGTTTTACGGTGACGGCAGCATCGATTCCATAGGAGGTTTGCTTTTCCTGGATATGAGTTGAAGCCCATCTTGTGTTGTGTTTATCGATGAAGCTGATCTCAACGCAACCCGACTTCAGACCAGGATAAGAATTGAAGGCGCCTAAACTCCCATAGGTTCTGGTGCCGGGGGCAATAAGTTTTTCGAACTCAACCTGGCTGACCGCGGCATGAGGTGTGCGTCCTGTGCCAAAAGTGATGTCAACTGCTGAGTTTGCATTCACCTGAAAACCGGTGGTGCGACCAAAGTAGTAGCCGGCAGAGCCACTAAACAGGAAGCCGCTGCAAACGTTTTTTTCGGGATCCGCTATTTCTTGTGTCAGGTCCGCGCCATCAATCGAAAATTGAAGAACTGTCTCAGCTTCGGTGACCGCATAACTAAGGTCATTTTGCTTGCGGCAGCCCGATAGCGCAAAAAGCAACAGCATGGATCCAATGATCTGCTTGTACATGTCATGAATAAATTAAAAAAAACAGAATGGTGCTAAATCAGAACCTAGAGGAAATATCGGCTAGCCAAACGACGGGATAAAGGATTCTGAGGGGCGGTTGTAGAAGATATCGGGATTTACCAGCTAATCAAAACCATCGGATTTTCCTGAGGGGAAAACAAATATAGGGTTTTTGAAAATATCCCCTGATTAATTTTGAAACGTCGAAAAAACTCTTATCTATTGATTGGTCTGAGTAACCGGAAAAAGAAAGCGGCATGTGACCAGTAACTGGCCGGTGTGGCGCATCGTATGTTCGGCGGCGTGAAAAAGCAGGCCGAACCTGGTGGAGGGTAATTTCTTTCTGCCCACTGTCCTGGGTTGCAATATTGTATCAGGATCTGAATTTTTTAATTTGGTAATTGCTGTATCAATCTGACTGTCAAGTTTTTCGACGAGAGTTAGAACCTCAATCCCCTGTTTCTCGACTCCCTCTTCCGAAAGAGATTGGCGCTGCAGGTCAGAGAGCGGCTGGTCGTCGGCGTAGGTAAAAAGCCTGTCAATCACCCCAGCGATATGCTGTAGATGAAAGCCAACCGAGGCCAGACCGGAGGGTTTTGTCCATAACAATTGAAGTGGGAAGTTTGCCATCGCCTGGAAGATTTCCTCCCTGGCCTGGAGCAGAGCATGTGCCACTGGCTGGAGCAGTTGGGGCACCCCTTCAACTGGGCCCCTTAGCCAATATTCAAGCGTTGATTCGGGCAAGTTATCAGCCATGTACAGGAATTATGTACGTTGATTCAGCAAGTTAAGGATATTATTCACCAGGGTGCTGTAGTCTTCCATCCTGGAGGGTTTGGTCAGCACCAAAGCCGCCCCGAGCTTGCGGTATTGCTCAACCAGCCTTGCATCGGTAAAGGTGGAATAAATGGCGACAATGATCCTGGCATATCTGTCCTGCCTCTTGAGGTATTCGAGGGTTTCAAGGCCATTCATCTTTGGCATGTTCTGATCGAGGATAATGATGTCGGGCAGAGATTCCTCAGGAAGCCTGTCAAGAAATTCAATCACCTCTCTGCCATTTTCCAGGCACCGCATCAGGGTGACATCTGTTTTGTTGCTGATCACGGTTTTGAACACCTCGCGGTCGTCATCGTCGTCATCTGCCAACAAAATCTTCGTTGTTGCCATAAAAAGGGGTTAAACTCTCGCCTGCGTTTTCGGAGGGAGTAAAGTAAATACTGAACCCAGTTCGTCCTGGCACTCAGCGCGGATCAGGCCATTGTGTTTATCGATTACTTCTTCTTGACTGCTAATCCTATGCCCGCCCCTTTAAACTTCTCTTTCGGGTGAAGTCGTTGAAATAAGTTGAAAATATTACCCGAAAATCTGGCTTCGAATCCTATTCCATTGTACCTGATGAATACCGTGCACTATTTGCCGTTGTCGTCCTTTAGCGCATCAAAGAATTTTCAAATCACGCGGTCACTGTAGATGTTGATGACCAGATCAACCCTGGGGTTTGGAGAATTTCAGGGCCTTGCTGATCAGGTTCGGAATACCGGTCTTATCTGGTCCGAAACGATCTCGATGGTGGAGGGTTACTGACGATTGCCACGGTCAAGGGTATGCGAGTATTGCCTGTCCTGCGTTAACAAAAGTACTCTGCTGACCACTGTGTCTCCTGGCTGACCAGATAGAGAGTTTCACTGACACGGTCGCGGTCATCGGGACACATTTTGTTTAAGCCAAAAGGTATGCCTTGTTTTTCCCTGGTCTTCGTATTCGAAAAATTTGTCAAAGGTGTCTTCCTTTTCAATTTATCAGAAAACATTGACAGGTAATTGGAACAGAGGTGAAGATTTCTAAAATGGCGCCCGGTGAGCGCCTGACGCCATTATTATGTAACTTTTCGGAAATTTGGCTGTATGAAAGTCTTCATCCCTCTTGTGTTCTGCTTCACTCTATATAGCACTGTACCGGTATCCGGCACTCCGGTCGAAGACCATAAAACACTCGCGATCGGGGAAACCGCCCCGGATTTTAACCTGCCGGCGACAGATGGGAAAAAATATTCCCTTTCTTCCTTTTCCAAGGCAGAGGTTCTGGTGATCGTTTTCACCTGTAACCATTGTCCCACGGCGCAGGCATACGAAGACCGCATCAAGACGCTGGTGACTGATTATTCAAATAAAGGAGTACAGCTGATCGCCATCATGCCTAATGATCCCGGATCGGTCAGACTCGATGAGCTGGGCTACACCGATATGAGCGATTCTTTTGAAGAGATGAAGGTCAGGGCAAAAGAGAAAGGATATAATTTTCCTTATCTCTATGATGGAGACAATGAAGAGGTGTCAAAACGATATGGACCCATCGCTACTCCGCACGTTTTCATCTTCGATAAATCCCGTAAACTCAGGTATTCGGGCAGGATCGACGATACAGAAAAACCCGGCAAAACACCAAAAAACCAGGACACCCGTAATGCCATCGAGGCCCTCGTCGCCAATAAGAAGGTGCCAGTGGAAACCACCAAGGTATTTGGCTGCTCAGTAAAGTGGGACGAAAAGAACGACTTTGTAAAAAGGGGGGATGAGGAATGGGCAAAAAAACCAGTGACGATTGAAACCATCGATGAGGCCGGTATCCGCAATTTGCTGAAGAATAATACCGACAAACTCCGGCTGATCAATATCTGGGCTACCTGGTGCGGGCCTTGCGTTTCTGAATTTCCTGATTTTGTCGTCATCAACAGGATGTACCGCAACCGTGACTTTGAATTTATCAGCATCAGTGCCGATGAACCCACAAAAAAAGAGAAGGCGCTGGCCTTTCTTAAAAAAGAACACGCTGCCAATGCCAATTATATTTTCAACGCCGACGACAAGTACAAATTGATTGAAGCCGTGGATCCAAAATGGCAGGGTGCCCTGCCTTATACCATCGTTGTTGAACCGGGAGGTAAAATTGTTTATGGCAAACAGGGCACTATCGACCCGGACAAAATGAAGCGGCTGATCGTGGATCATCCACTGATCGGGCGTTATTATTAGATAGTGAGGAATGGCAAATACTTATTTCAGGTTTAAACAGTTCCGGGTAAACCAGGCAAGGTCGGCGATGAAGGTGAGCACGGATGCATGTCTGTTCGGGGCCTGGGTAGCTGCCACACTGAAACCTTTTGATTTATCCGGCACGGCACTCGATATTGGCACAGGCACTGGATTACTGGCGTTGATGATTGCCCAGGAAATCCCTTTGCATATCGATGCTGTAGAATTGGAAGAGGGCGCTTACACCGACGCGCGGGAGAACTTCCTGGATTCGCCATTCCGCGACAGGCTCCGGCTTATTCATTCAGACATCCGGCAATACAGGGTGGATAACAGCCATTACCAACTCATCATTTCCAACCCACCATTTTATACCAATTCGCTAAGGGGCCCACTTGCGGCTAAAAATCTGGCTCACCATGATGACAACCTGGAAATGGAAACCTTGTTTGATTCCATTTCCATGTGGCTGAGTGAAGAAGGGTATGCTGCGATAATTTATCCGTACAATAAAAAAGGAATCATCGAACGTCATGCCGCAAGCGCAGACCTTCATCCACGTGCTATGGCTGCCGTATGTCCCGAAGCCGGACAGGACTTCACGAGAATCATGTATATATTCCAAAGGCGGCCAACAGAGAAAGTAAGTGAAAGTGTCATTCATATCAAAGACGACAAAGATGAGTATACCGAATTGTTCAAAAATTTCGTACGACCATATTATCTCGCATTTTAATAAGTGATAACCATTATTTTGACGCAAATCATCTGAATTGAATTGACCTTAGATATAATTGTGGCAATAACTGATAAGCGTTCATGAATATTCGTCGCATTATTGATACATTTTTACAAAAACGATTACTGCCTTAATGAAACCGGGAATCAGTTCATACACTTTCCCCTGGAAAATTGGGTTTGAAGAAAAGAAAAATACCAGGTTGTTTCCAGACGTGATGGACCTGCTGTCCGAAGCCAATCAGCACGGGATCGGATACGTTCAGATCTGCGACAATCTACCCCTTAGTTTCCTGACCACCGATCAGTTGAACCTGGTTCAGGAACGGGCTTCAGCACTCGGTATAAGAATTCAGCCCGGATTCAGGGGCTTGTCCGTTGCAAATGTTCGCGGGCAGCTGGCACTCGCGGCACGTTTTGGCTCGCCTTTTATCAGGATGGTGATCGACGACAATGGTTACCATCCTTCGGTGGAGGAGGTAATTGTGGAAGTAAAAAAATTATTACCCGACCTGGAGAAGGCAGCTGTGGTTCTCGCCATCGAAAATCATGACCGCTTTCCGGCAACTGCCCTTAAACACATCATTGAATCAACCAGCAAAAAATTCACAGGCATCTGCCTCGACACAGCGAATTCCCTTGGCGCAGGGGAGGGCGTGAAGGAGGTGGTTGGCGTGCTGGGTCCGTACACCGTCAATCTTCACATCAAGGACATCAATATTAAAAGGTTCTCACATAAAATGGGATTTACGGTCTCCGGAACCCCCGCCGGACAAGGGCAGCTGGATCTAAGATGGATCGTAGACAAAATTGCCAGCCAGCATTCGGGTTGCGAAACCTGTACGCTGGAATTGTGGGCGGATCCGCTGCCTTCAAGGGAAGAAAACATTGCGCAGGAGCGCGAATGGGCAGAGCAAAGCATTAACTATTTAAAACAGATACTTTCATGAAAAACAAGATTGCCCTTATCGGCGCCGGTGGTAAAATGGGCTGCCGGCTAACGGATAACTTTTTGAAATGCCCGGACTATCTCCTGGACTACCTTGAGATCAGTGAACGCGGGATTCAGAATCTGAAGGAAAGAAATGTGACCATCAGCACGGAAGAAAAAGCAGTGCCGGATGCGGATGTCGTAATCCTGGCGGTTCCCGACACCATGATCGGTAAGATTTCTGAAAAAATAATTCCACAGATGAAGGCCGGATCTCTCGTGATGACTCTGGATCCTGCTGCGCCAATTGATGGGGTGATCCATCACCGCGATGACCTGGGCTATGTTATTGCTCATCCCTGTCATCCGTCAGTTTTCAACTGGGAGCCGACAGAAAAAGAATTTAGGGATTTTTACGGTGGCGTCACGGCCAAGCAATCAATCGTTGTTGCACTGATGTCGGGAACGGAAGACCATTATAAAACGGGTGAGAAAGTGGCGCAGGACATGTATGGGCCCATTAAAAATACATATCGGATCACCCTGGAACAGATGGCCATACTGGAGCCTGCCATGGTTGAAACCCTGGCTCAGACCTGCATGGAAGTGGTGAAAGAAGGTTTCGACAAGATCGTGGAGTTGGGTGTTCCGGCTGATGCCGCCAGGGATTTTGTACTTGGTCATCTGCGCATACAGATCGCCGTTCTGTTTAAGGAAGTAAATGGAAGTTTCTCTGACGCCGCATATAAGATCAGCAAAAGAGCGAAGCCGATCCTCTTCAATGAGAACTGGCGCAAGATTTTTGAAATGGACGACATCAGAGAGCAGGTCAGGGATATAACCAAGGTTTAACATGCTTCGTCTGCAAAATATCAGTCGCTCCTTTCCGGGAGTAAAGGCATTGAAAAATATTTCCCTTGAATTTCAGGCGGGTGAGATCCACGCACTCTGTGGTGAAAACGGTGCGGGCAAAACCACCCTGATGAATATCATCGCGGGCACAATTGCCGCTGACGAAGGCCGGTTTTTCTGGAAAGGCAATGAAGTGAAAATTGGCAATGTACAGGAATCGGCGAAGATTGGCATTGGCATCGTGTACCAGGAGCACAGCCTGGTCGAAGCGGTATCGGTAGCAGAGAACATCTATCCGGTCAACCAGCCACTGACCAGGTCGGGTCTGATCGACTTCCGGGAACTATACAGGAAGGCGGGTGACCTGATGTCCTCACTCGGCATGAACCAGGTGTCACCGCGCAAACCGGTCGAATCTCTGTCCGCGGTCGAAAGGCAAATGGTGGCGATTGCAAAAGCCCTTGCAGGAAGTCCTGAATTACTCATCCTTGATGAACCCACAGCATCCCTAACCATCAGAGAAACGGAGACCCTGTTCAGTGTCATCCGGCGCCTCAAACAAAATGGTGTTGGCATCATTTATATTTCTCACCGCATGGCAGAGATCAGGGAAATCGCTGACCGGGTAACAGTATTGAAGGATGGTGAGTTCCAGGGCACTTATGATGCGAGAGATACACCTGTGGACACCATTATCAGTAAAATGGTGGGCAGGGAACTACAGGATGCCGCTTATCGCTGCGACAGTCGTGAAGGTCAACCGGTGTTGTCGATCGAACATCTTTCGGGCAGAGGATTTTCTGATATTTCTCTTTCCGTTGGTAAGGGTGAGATTCTCGGGCTCGCAGGCCTGCAGGATTCAGGGCGTACCGAACTCCTGAGAGCAATTTTCGGGGATGAGGTCATCTCGTCAGGAAAAATTTTTCTGCAGGGCAAGGTGAAAAAAATAAATCATCCGCAGACCGCCATCAGTCGGGGCATCGCTTATATTCCCGAGGAAAGAAAAACACAGGGTTTGTTTATGAACCTGAGCGTCGCGGGAAATATTGTTTCAGCCACGCTACGTACTGGCTGGTATAGCAAGAAAAGAAATAACAGGGTCGGTGAAGAATATAAAGATATGCTTGGCATTCGCGCCGTTTCAGTGACTCAACCAGTGATCAAACTCAGTGGGGGAAATCAGCAGAAAGTTGTGCTTGCCAAGTGGCTGAATACCAAACCGGATCTTTTGTTGATCAACGAACCAACACATGGTGTTGACGTAGGTGCAAAGGCGGACATTTACAGGCAATTGAAGTTGCTTACCGCGGCAGGAAAAAGCATTCTCCTCATATCCAGTGAACTTCCCGAGCTGCTGTTGCTCGCCGACAGGATCGGGGTGATGTTCAATGGCCGTCTTCAACAGATTTTATCACGCCAGGAAGCAACCGAGGAAAAAATCGCGGCGCTTGCTTCAGGAATTTAAAACATCATGATCCTACAGCACACAGATCTCCGGCAAAGCATGAAAGACAGGTTGTTCACTCTTGGCGTCTTTATCTTGATTCTCTGTGGGGTGATGACATTTGTTTTTCCAACGCAATTTCCAACCGTTGATAATTTCTCTCAGATCATGCTGAATCTGTCCATCGACACGATAGTGGCTGTGGGAATGATGATCCTGATGATCGCCGGCATGTTTGACTTGTCGGTGGGTTCTGTAGTGGCATTTTCTGGCGGACTGGCCGGGTACCTGATGTATTATCACGATGTGAATTTCATCGCAGCGATCACCGCAGCCCTCGCCGGATCCATGTTGATAGGTTATCTCAATGGCGTCCTGATCGCCAGGGCAGGCATCAATCCTATGATCCAGACACTTGCCATGCTTGGTATCGTCAGGGGTTTTGCCCTCATGCTCAGCGGAGCGGGTATCCAGAATTTCCCCTATGAATTTATTTATATCGGGCAGGTAAAGCTCCTCGGTCTGCAGGCGCCTGTCTGGTACATGCTCGTGATTGTTGTTGTATTCAGTTTCCTGGTGAGCCGAAAGGTTTTCTTCCGGAGATTCTACTACATCGGAGGCAATGAAAGGGCTGCCAGGCTTTCGGGAATAAACGTTGAAAAGATGAAGATCTGGGGTTTTGTAATCTCTGCACTCCTTGCCGGCATTGCCGGGATATTGTTGTCTTCGCGCCTGGGCGCCGCCCTGTCCACCTCGGGCCGGGGGCTCGAACTTCGGGTGATCACCGCTGTTATACTCGGTGGAGCCAGCCTTACGGGTGGATATGGAAAGATACCTGGTGCTTTCTTTGGTGCGCTATTCATGGCCCTGATTAACAACCTGCTTATCATC
>Ga0193752_1002146_pt1 | contig 15199 bp, 14 predicted proteins | sample H1c1metaG_FD_144924 | JGI IMG/M metagenome (GOLD analysis project Ga0193752, IMG submission 144924) | Soil microbial communities from a riparian zone of the East river system, Colorado, United States - H1c1 | ecosystem: Environmental > Terrestrial > Soil > Riparian zone | place: USA: East River... | reverse complement strand
GTAATGAAAGCCGCTATCTCTCCATCACTGTATATATTGTTTGAAATATTATGCAATACCTCCTTCGCCTGATCTCTTGAAAGGCTTTTATGTTCAAATAAATAATTCAATATCTTCTTCATATCAGTTCTTTAACCAGTTACGTAAAATTTGTTCTCCATCAGGTGTTAACACACTCTCCGGGTGAAACTGCACACCCTGTACATCAAATGTTTTATGTTGCAAACCCATGATATAACCGTTTGCATCCCTGGCCGTTACTTCCAGTTCTTCCGGAAAATTTTCATCGCTTACTATCCAGCTATGGTAACGCCCCACTTCTATTGTTTCCGGTAACCCCTGCAGTACTTTTGTCCCGCCCCAGGCGGGATTACTTTTGATCTGTATTGGTGTAGCTACTCCATGAAAAACAGTGCTTAAGTTTGTGAGTTTACCTCCAAAAGCTTCTGCAATGGCCTGGTGGCCCAAACAAACGCCCAGTATTGATTTCGTAGCAGCATATTCTTTTATCAGTGATAATAATAAACCAGCTTCTTCGGGAATACCAGGACCCGGTGATAAAATAATTTTATCATAATCATTCACCTTTTCCAAAGCGATCTGGTCATTCCTGTACACATCAACTTTTTCGCCCGTAATTTTTTCTACCAGGTGAACCAGGTTGTATGTGAACGAATCATAATTATCAAAAACCAATATTTTCATCAGCCGATATTTTGTGCCAACTCAATGGCTTGTTTTAAAGCATTCAATTTATTATTCACTTCCTGCAATTCACTTTCCGGGTTGCTTGCTGCAACCACGCCAGCACCCGCCTGGTAAACCAACGTATTATTTCTTGTTAAAAAAGTACGTATCATAATAGCATGGTTCACCGATCGGTCAAAACCAATAAAGCCGATAGCGCCCCCATAAAAACTCCGTGCCGTGGTTTCATAATCATTGATCAGTTGCATAGCCCTTATTTTTGGCGCCCCACTTAACGTACCGGCAGGAAATGTGGTTGCCAGCAATTTGAACGGGTTTGTTTCCGGCCCAACCTTACCCGTTACTTCACTCACCAGGTGAATAACATGACTGTAATAATTTATCTTTTTGTACTGTGTTACTTCAACTTCATTGCACATGCGGCTGAGATCATTACGTGCCAGGTCAACCAGCATCACATGCTCTGCATTTTCCTTTTCATCATTCTCTAATTTAAAAGCCAGGGCTTTGTCTTCTTCGTCGTCACCGGTCCTTTTAAAAGTTCCTGCAATGGGATGAACAATGGCTTTCCCGTTCTCAACGATCAGCTGGCTTTCAGGTGATGAACCCATCAGTTTATAATCGCCGTAATCAAAATAAAATAAATAGGGAGATGGATTGATGCTACGCAAAGCCCGGTACACATTGAATTCATCACCAGTGAATTTTTGCTCAAATCTCCTGCTCAGTACGATCTGGAATACATCGCCTCTGTAACAACTGGCTACTCCTTTCTTCACCATCTCAATATATGTTGCATCAGTAATGTTAGATTCTTCTGCCCCGATACTTTTAAAAGGAAAGGCAGGCACATCTTTGCTCTTTATTAAACTTTCAATTATTTCAACTTCGCTCTCAATTCCGTTAAAATGATTTTCGCAAATGAACAACTCATCTTTAAAATGATTGATAGCAATAACATATTGGTAAAGCCGGTAACGCATTAACGGAATGCTGTTACCCCCCTCTCCTTTTGAAGAGGGTGCGGGGGTGAGGTTAATATTTTCAAAAAACTGCACCGCATCAAATGTGGTATATCCGAACAAACCCTGTGCAACATTGACCGGCTTTGCAGCAGCCTCTTTAACTTCAAAACGTTGCATAAAATCGTACAGTAATCCCGGCACATCTGCAGCGCTATCCAGTTTGATCCGTTCTGCTGTTTGTCCCGGCAATTTAAATTCAATAGCCGATGCATTGCTGATCTCGATACCGGCTACAGCGTTGATACCAATAAAAGAATAACTGTTCTCACCTGCATGAAAATCGGTGCTCTCCAGTAAAATGGTATCCCTGAACCTGTCACGCAACCGCAGGTAAATACCAACCGGTGTATATACATCGGCAAGCATTTTTTTGTAAGTAGTTTGTATTGCTATTTTTTTCATTGACTGAACGGGGATTTGGGTGGATCAAATGGATTTATTGGATTTTAGGTTCGGGTTAACTTTTGGATTTCCAAGCCGTTTGAATTCCAGGGAAGCTGTCCCAAAATTCAACAACAAACCTACTTCCACATTATAAGCTTCCAGGTAATTTCTGGCTTGTGCAAAATGAACAGCTTCTACAAAAAAATCCACTCTTCGTTCACCAATCTGTTGTCCATCATAAAATATAGGCATCGAAAACTCCCTCACGAATCCAAGCCCACATTTAGAAAGTTCAATTTCCAATGCTCTTTGATATATCACTTCCTGAAATCCGTTTCCCAGAGTAGCATGAACTTTCATTGCTGCTCCAATTATCTTCTTCGTTATCTCTTCATATTTAAACTGTGGCATAGCAGTTATAATTTCAAAAGTTAAAATATCCTTTTAATCCAAACAATCCACCCAAATCCCCGTTCAGACAAAAAACAAAAACCCGGCACATGTGCCGGGTTCAACTATTTTATATATCAATAGCAATGAGGCACGTCATTTGACCATGCTCCACCACCAACCGTTGTTATTTGTATTGATCATTTTCATTTCTATTGCAAATATGTGTACAAAATCGGTAACAAAAAAACTTATTTCGTAAATTCCATAAAATTTTACCAAATGCTGATACAACAAAAACAGGAAGGAAGTAAGGGTTCTTTTTATATTGAAGAAGACGGAACTACGCTGGCAGAAATGACCTATTCCATGACAGGTACCGACCTCATGATCATTGACCATACCGAAGTTTCAGATGCATTGCGGGGAAAGAATATCGGGTCGCAGCTGGTCCACGCTGCTGTTGAATATGCCCGTGCAAATCATATTAAGATATTGCCGCTCTGCCCTTTTGCAAAAAAGGTCTTTGAAAAAAAGGGCGCAGAATTTGCAGACGTTCTCAGGAGTAAATAAATTAACTTCATCAAAACTAAAAAAAATGAAATTGATCATATTCGGCGCAACCGGCATGGTTGGCAAACAACTGGTACAACAGGCTTTGTTTAATGGCTATGATGTTAAAGCCTTCGGCAGAAATGTTTATACCACCGATTACCTGCAAACAGAGAACCTGCAACTGGTACAGGGCGCTTTATTTGATGAAGGTGAAGTGTATAATGCCATCAAGGGTTGCGATGCTGTGATCTCTGCCATTGGCGGCAGCATGGATGGTACAGATAAAACCCGTACGCTGGGCATGAAGAACATCATCAAACAAATGCAGAAAGCCGGTGTGAAAAGAATTATCGGCATTGGAGGATTGGGTGTTTTAAATGCTGATGAGAATTCGTTGCTGCTTGATAAAGATGATTACCCCGCAGAATATAAAGCCGTGGGATTGGAACACAAGAAAGCTTACGAACTGTTGAATGAAAGCGGGCTTGACTGGACCTTTGTTTGTCCGCCCAATATTATGAGTGAGGGGCCTACAGGACATTACACAACCAATGCAGATTATCCTCCCGAACAAAACAATTACAAAATAAATGCAGGCGACCTGGCCATGTTCATGCTGAATGAACTGGTGAAGAATGAATATGTAAAGCATCGGGTCGGTATATCAAACTAAATTATGATGAAATATTTTTTAACAATACTACTCGTCTGTTCCTCTCAATTCCTGCTTGGACAATCACTGACTGACAAGAAGCCTGGCAGCGGTAAAATAAACCTTAAAGACACTATTGCAATTTTAAAGAAACAGGCTGAAGCACATTCCCTGCCTGGAACAATATTCTGTCGTACATTAAGTATTGCCAATAATATGATCGTAAACTTAGATCAGATCGACACCGACCCGATCAAAGATATTTCTGTATTACAGGGCCCTGAATCATTTAAGAAATATTATTACCTGGGCATGAATGGAACGATAGAAATTCAGACAAAGCAGAAGCTTAATAGAATTTCACTGGATAAGATCCGGGAAGAGAAATATCCACAACTGGAAGGAAAGATAATTTACGCAATAGATGTTTTTTTTGTAAAAGATGCTGATCTGGGTATATCAACGACTTCGCTTATTGAAACAGAACTTATCAAAATAGATGAAGCCCCTTTATTAAACAGCGAATATTTTAATTCAACCTGTATATGTATCTGGACAACAACCAAAGAACAAAGAGCAAACCCGGAATCTCTTTGTCCACGCCAACTGCACGGGTGTTATATCGGAGAAAGTTATCATAATAAACAGGAGTTGCATTATGTTTTCATAAAATAATGCCGGCAATTACCACTCATGAAAAAAAGCTCTTCATTAAAAATAATTTCTGTATAATTATAGGCTGATAAACAGCACTCTCAAGTACCATCAAAGAAATAAATTTAAAACAGATCAACATGAAAAAGTATTTTCTATTTATATTATTGTTATGTACAACTACCCTGTTCGCCCAGGATGCCATCGAATACCAAAATCCTCCAAAAGAAATTTACGATCTCGTAATGGCAAAACCAACACCGGGTGTAACCTTCGATAGTAAAGGACAATATATGCTCGTGCTGGAACGCAGCAGCATGCCTTCGGTGGAAGACCTTGCCCAGCCTGAGTTGCGCATTGCAGGCCTGCGTATCAACCCAAATAATTTCGGCCCAAGCCGTACCACGTATTTCACCACCATCAGCATTAAAGATGTTAAAAGCGGAACGGAATTTCCTGTTAAAGGCTTGCCTGCAAATTTAAAAGCCGGCAACCTGCAATGGAGCCCCAATGAAGATAAAGCAGCATTCACGCATTTCAGCAATAACAATATTGATATGTATGTGATCGATATTAAGAACCGCACAGCAGCCAAAATAAATAAGTCTGCATTGAACCATGTGTTGAGTACAGCCTATAGCTGGGTCGATAACAATACCATATTATATGCGGCAGTGAGTAAGCCATTGAGCATGGCGCCCAAAAAACCTGTAGCGCCCAAGGGGCCCGTGGTACAACAGAATTTAGGCAAGGTTGCAGCTAGCCCGACTTTCCAGGATCTTATAAAATCCCCCTTTGATGAAATTCAGTTTGAGTTTTATGCCACAACCCAACTGGTAAAAAATACAAATGGAAGCGAAATTAAAATTGGTGCACCGGCTCTTTACAGCAACATACAGGTTTCACCCGATAATAAATATTTGCTGGTAGAAAGAATTGACAAACCATTTAGTTACCTGGTTACTGCTTACGGCTTTAACAGCACCATGATGGTAACCGATATGAATGGCACCCTTGTAAAAACTATCGCCAAATTACCAAGCAGCGAAGGCACACCAAGAGGCAACGACAATGTTTTGAATGCACCACGTGATTATAACTGGCTTGATAATTCTCCTGCAACCCTGCAATGGATCGAGCCATTAGACAGCGGCCTCATCAAAAACAAAATGGATTACCATGATGCCGCATACACACTGGCTGCGCCATTTACAGGCTCACCAAAAGAACTGGCTAAAACAGCACAGCGCATGTATAATGTAAGTGATCTTACTACCGACCTGTTTCTTATTACCGAAGGGTCACGTGCAAAACATACACAAAAAATGAGTAAGCTCAGCAATGGAAAAATGGAAACATTGTTTGATCGCAGTACTGATGATGCCTACAACGATCCCGGCTTTCCGATGTACGAAAAAAATAAGTACGGTCGCAATGTCAGTAAACTACTCAACGGCTCCCAGCTGGTAATGAGAGGCAATGGTGCTTCACCGAAAGGCGATCTTCCATTTTTAAATACATTCGATATCAACACCAAAGAGACCAAACAACTCTGGCGCTGCGAAGAACCTTATTACGAAACCGTGACCACAGTGTTGGATTACGATAAGATGATCATCGTTACCAACAAACAATCGCAGACCGAACAACCTAATTACTACCTGCGTGACCTTAAGGCCAGTTCCGCAAAAGTCATTACCAATTTCCCCGATCCGCAGCCCGGCATGCGTGGCATTACCAAACAAAAAATTACTTACAAACGCAAAGATGGTGTTGACCTTGCTGCCGATCTTTATTTACCAAAAGATTACGATGCAAAAAGAGATGGGCCTTTACCAGTGATGATGTGGGCTTATCCACGTGAATTTAAAAGCGCTGCCGATGCTGCACAGCTGCGTGGAAGCAAATACACTTTTACAAGGGTTGGTTATGGCTCCATTGTTTTTTGGGCCACGCAGGGTTATGCCATTATGGATAACACCGAGTTCCCCATTGTAGGCGAAGGCGACAAACAACCAAACGATAATTTTGTTGACCAGCTTACATGGAGCGCTGAAGCAGCCATTGATAAAGTTGCAGAAATGGGTGTGGGCGACCGCAACCGTGTTGCCGTTGGCGGTCACAGTTATGGCGCCTTCATGACGGCGAACCTGGTAGCGCATACCAACCTCTTTAAAGCCGGCATTGCCCGCAGCGGCGCATACAACCGCACCCTCACTCCTTTTGGCTTTCAAAATGAAGAACGTACATACTGGCAGGCGCCCGAAGTGTACAATGGCATGAGCCCCTTCAGCTATGCCGATAAAATTAAAACACCCCTGCTCATGATACATGGTGAAGCCGATAACAACCCCGGCACTTTCCCCATACAAAGCGAACGCCTGTACAATGCCATCAAGGGCCACGGCGGCACCGTGCGTTTTGTGCAGCTACCTTTCGAAAGCCACGGCTATGCAGCCAAAGAAAATATTCTGCATATGCTTTGGGAGCAAAATCAGTGGCTGAATAAATATGTAAAGAATGCGGCTGGCTCGCCGTATGTGAAATAAAGAATTGTCTGAACGGAGATTTTGAAGGATTGAAAGGATTTGTTGGATTAATAACTCCAAATCCTTTTAATCCAAATAATCCACCCAAATCCCCGTTCAGACAAATTTTGGAGACAAGCATTTGTTCTTTGCTCATCATCGTTGTGTCACTCACTTGTACCACATACCAATGGGGAGCTTTTATTGAAGCGGAGATTGTTAAAACTGGGATTTTCAAAGATTAAAAAGATTTATTGGATTATAATGCCCACTCCGTTTAATCCAACAAAATCCACTCAAATCCCCGTTCAGACAAATGCATCGTTGCGTCCCTTTACTGGCAAGTGTTCCGAAGGATCACTTGATGCCTCTTAAATCTTCCGGACTGCGTCTGGTATTTATTTGTTGCCGCCGCCTGGTTTTTAACCACTGGCGCATCTTCATCTTACTTTCTCCCTTCCCCAAAAAAAACTCATTGAAAATCAACGATCAACAAACATTTCATTTCAAACATTAAAATTTCAGCCTCAAACAATCGACATTCATCCTTCGCAAATAAAAGGTTGCATTTTTTCACCTAAATAATCATGGGGTGAAATTGCAACTATTTTTCAAAAAAAAAAATTGCAACGTTGCAAAAATGCTTTTTTAAAAAAGGTTGCAAAAAAAATCAAAAATCAAATTGACTATTTTTTTGTAACCATAATTTCCTCCGACGTTGGCCTTTCATAAAATTCACACTAGCCCACTGGCGCAACAGCACATGCCGTCGGCTGGTGTACTGAGCGAAGTCGAAGTATCACCACCGGCGAAAGCTTTAGCATACTTCACATTGCTTCAACTGGTTAGGTGTTTTTTAAATAAAATTTCGTTACTTTAAACAACAAATTATAACTACTCATGATAACACAAACATCTACCAAAGAAGAAATACTATCCGCAATCGGCGAAGCCGTATCAGATATGGGCGGTTTAATGGAATCGCTTAATGAAATCCAGGTAAACACCGTTCCTTATGAAGATAGCTGGACAGCGGGCCAGTTATTCAACCATGTAACCAAATCGATCAGCGGTTTGGGAGGCGCTATGCTTAAAGAAGCCCCGGAAGCAGAAAGAGACCCTGCAGAAAAAGTTGCCGGTTTCCAAAAAACATTCCTCGATTTTTCAACCAAAATGCAATCTCCCGATTTTATAATACCTGATCCAGGGCCCTATCAAAAGCAACAAACTATTGAAGCATTAAAACAGGCCTTCGAAGTGCTGAAAGAAAACGCCGGTAAGGCAAATCTGAACGAATTGCTTACCGGCCTGCCTATGGGGGATGCAACTAAATTAGAGCTGCTTCATTTTGTTTTGTATCACACACAACGGCATTTACACCAGTTGCAAAAAATAACCGATGCCTTGCTGTCAAAGTAGATCATACATCTTTACCAAATGAAACAATTCCTGTTATTCATACTGCTTTGTCCGCTGCTATCGTTTGCACAGGAAAAAAATCACCGTTTCCAAAACGATACCTTGTACACTTCCAGCGGTTTTAAAATTTACGAAGGCCAAACCCTGCAAATTGGTAAAAGGCCCAACGATGTTACCGGCTTCCGGTTTATCAGCAAGCTCAATATTCCCCCCACTTCATTGGAAAATAACAGTGTAGTTGTTAAAGAATTATCGGGCTATGGTTATTCGCCAACAGGTAGTGCAAAGATCCACGTAAAAGCTGCCATTGTTTTCAGGGATGGTTCAAAAGGCCTGGTCACTTTTAGCCTGGCTTTTGATCATGCTATTGGTACCCGGCTGCCCGGTACCACCAACGAATTGATAGTTCCAAAAGAATACCAGATCACCAAAGAACAGGCAATCGCCATGCACAAACCTGCGTTTGAGCATGATACCCTGTATACAAGTTGTGGTTTTAAAATTTACAACGGGCAGTACCTGGAAATTGGGCAGGCAACAGGCTTTGGTGGCAGGTTCAGGTACGTAAATATCTTAACGCCTGTCGATCATAGTAAAGTAGAAAAAGAACGGATATTAGTATTAGAAATTAAAGGGCTCAGTTTTACACTGCAGGGTAATGGCTATATAAATATCGCTGCTGAGCTTGCATTAAAAAATAAACGCCCGAAACTTTTAGAGATACACCTGGCTTTTGATCATGCCATCGAAAACATTCCTGGCATACCCGGCGAACTGGTAGTGGCGGATGAATTCAGGGGCAGGCTTAAAAGAAACCCGGAAGTTGAAATGGAAAGAATAGAGGCCTTGTACAAAAGTAAAATTATTACTAAAGAGGAATTTGAGGCAGCGGTGAAAAAATTATCGGCACAAAATAAATAATACTAAAGCTCCCGCAATGAAACAATTCTTATTATTCATCATGTTTTGTCCGCTGCTGTCGGCTGCACAAAATAAAGCACACCGTTTCCAAAACGATACTTTATATACATCCAGCGGCTTTAAAATTTACCCGGGACAAACCCTGCGCATTGGTAAAAGAGCCAACGATTTCATTGGGTTCCGCTATATCAGCAAGCTTAGCAACCTTGCCACTTCACTGGAAAATAACAGCGTGGTTGTTAAAGAACTGTCTCACTACGGCTACTCTCCCACAGGCAGTGCCGAAATTGTTGTAAAAGGCTCTATTGTTTACAGGGATGGTTCAAAAGGAATGGTCAGCTTTACGCTTGCTTTCGACCTGGCAATTGGCAACCGCCTGCCGGGTACCACCAGCGAATTGATCTTACCAAAGGAATATCTTATCACTAAGGAGCAGGCTATTGCTATGCACACGCCTATTGTTGAAGACGACACATTGTACACCACCAGCGGTTTTAAAATTTATAAAGGTCAGTTCCTGCAATTTGGGGAAGGAACGGGCAGGAATGGTGCATTCAGGTATGTAAATATCTTAACAGGCATCACACATAGTTCGCTCGAAAACAAACAAATATTGGTAAAGGAGATCAAAGGGCTTAGTTTTTCTATTTTGGGTAATGCATACATAGACATCATTGGTACACTTGCCTTAAAAAATAACCGTAAAATGGATGTAGAGATACACCTGTCTTTCGACTATGCTATTGAAGATATTGCGGGCATCCCCAGCGAACTGGTTGTACCGGAGGAATACAAGGGCATGCTCAAAAGAAATGCGGAGACTGAATTAGCAAGAATAGAAGCTTTGTACCGTAGCAAAATAATTACAAAAGAGGAATTGGAAGCAGCTACTAAGAAGCTATCGGCACAATAAAAGTCCCTTTAAAAGAAATGTCCCGCAGGATCATTTGGGCCTCTTGAATGCTCCCCCGGTTATATCCCGGCATTTGAAAAATAATCTTACCTACATTTACTAAGCTAAATTCCTTCTCATGAAACTAAGTTTTTCAAATGTATCCATCCTGGCAGTTTCGCATATTGAAGCGCCCCTTGTTTTAAGTTCGGCACAAATTGAAGAACGGTTTGAAGATACTTACAGGAGACTGGGTTATGAAAAAGGAATGATCGAGAAAATGACAGGCATTAAGGAACGTCGTTACTGGGATGTAAATACACCCTTGAGTGAAGTGGCAACCGAAGCAGCATTGAAATGCATTCGTGATGCCGGCATAGAGCTGGAAAAGATCGGCATCTTAATAAATACTTCTGTTTGCCGGGATTACCTGGAGCCTTCTGTTGCATGTTTAATTCATGGCAGTTTAAAATTATCCGCATCCTGTGTCAATTTCGATCTTACCAATGCATGCCTGGGTTTTATTGACGGTATGCATGTGGCGGGAACCATGATCGAAAATGGTTCCATTGATTATGCATTGGTGGTGAATGCAGAGAACCCCATCTTAGGCATTGAAAGCACCATCAATAAACTTGCAGCCCCGGATTGTACCGAAGCATATTTCAATAATAATTTTGCAACACTTACCCTGGGTTGTGGTGCTGCAGCTATGATACTTTGCAGGAAAGAACTTTCACCCGGCTCTCCTGTTTTTCATGGTGGCGTTTTTCAATCGGCAACCGAATACAACCGGCTTTGTGTTGCCAAACCTGAGTGGATGCAAACCGATACCCGTGAACTGTTAAGATCGGGTGTTGAACTGGGTATTAAAGCCGCAAAACTGGCCGGCTGGCAGGATGAAAAATTCGATGTTTTTATTCCGCACCAGGTAAGTGCTTCTTATATCATCAAGATCTGTGAAGCTTTGAATATTGATCACAGCAAGAACTATCTCAGTTTTCCATATTATGGCAATATTGGTCCGGCTTCGGTTCCTTTTGCCCTTTCAAAAGCTGTTAGTGAAAACGTCATCAAAAAAGGCGACCTGGTAGGCATCCTCGGTTTTGGCAGCGGCATAAATTGCGGGTTAATGAAGATCCGCTGGTAACATAAGTTCCTCCCTGTGCTATTGTTATATTATATCGGCATTAACCCTAATTCTGTCTTACATTTACTAAGGTTATTTAAACTGCATTTCTTCAGCGTATAAAACCAACAGGATGCGTACACTTACAAACGTTACAGGCTTTATATGCCTTTTCTTTCTTTTACCAATACAAATGAAAGCTCAATCCATAAGTATTAATACAGATGGCAGCACCGCTGATGTAAGTGCCATGGTTGATATCAAAAGTATCAGCAAAGGATTGCTCATTCCACGATTAACTGCCTTACAGAAAAACACGCTTGTAACTCCTGCTACCGGCTTACTTATTTATCAAACAGATGGAGCTCCGGGTTTTTACACTTATAAAAACTTCCAGTGGTCTAAAGTAATTACCCAGGACAGCCTGGGATACGGAAATGTAGCTATTAATGATAACGGCGCCAATGCTAACCCGTCAGCCATCCTGGACATTCAATCCTCAGCACCATTTTACAGGGGGCTTTTGATCCCCCGTTTTACTGCTGTACAAAAAAATGCTATCTCATCACCGGCAACCAGTTTACTTATTTATCAAACAGACGGAGCTTCGGGTTTTTACACTTATAAAAACTTCCAGTGGTCTAAACTAATTACACAGGACAGCCTGGGATATGGGAATGTGGCTATTAATGATAACGGGGCCACTGCTAATAACTCAGCCATCCTGGACATTCAATCTTCAGCACCACTTTATAGGGGACTTTTGATCCCCCGGTTAACCGTTGCACAAAAAAATACTATTACATTACCGGCTACGGGCTTACTTATTTATCAAACAGATGGGCCTATAGGTTTTTATCATTATAAAAATTTTCAATGGTCGAAGCTAATTAGCCAAGATAGTGTAGGATTGGGAAATGTGGCTATTAATGATAACGGGGCCACTGCCAGCAACTCAGCCATACTCGACATTCAATCCTCGGCACCATTTTACAGGGGAGTTTTAATGCCAAGGCTGACTGCCGCACAAAAGATCGCCATTGCATCGCCGGCTACAGGGTTACTTATTTTTCAGACAGATGGAACAGCTGGCTTTTATCATTATACCGGTACCGGTTGGGTTAGAATGGTAGAAGAAGATGCAGCTGGGAATGTTGGTATCGGCTGTACGGCACCGGCATATAAATTACATGTAATCGGCGATATCGCATCAAGTGCAACGGTAAGGGGGCTGAATGTTTTTGCAGTGGGTGCCATTACGGCCTGTTCTGATCTGCGCTATAAAAAAGATATTGCCCCGATAAAAAATTCACTGAGCCGGGTTATGAATATGCAGGCTGTAACTTACAACTGGAAAATAAATGAATTTCCGGGTAAGCATTTTCCTGACGCATTGCAGATCGGTTTCATTGCACAGGATATGGAAAAAATAATTCCACAGCTGGTAACTACAGACTCGGATGGATATAAGGGAATTGATTACGGCAGGCTCACACCGGTATTAACAGAGGCGATCAAAGAACAACAAAAAATGATAGAATCCTTGCAAACAAAAAATAATGATCTGCAAAATGAAGTAGAAAAAATGAAGTCAGATATAAAACTGCTCATGTCGTCTTTGAATAATAAACCGGTTACAACCATAGCCAAATAATGCGCTCATTTGATCATTTGAATATTTAGATCTCGTGAAAACAATAGCCCCCTTCATCACTTTAATATTGCTTTCCCTTCAATCCTTTTCACAATCGCTGGAAGGGGAATGGAAGGGATCTTTCACCACGGAATCATATATGCCGATCGATATTGCTAACCCCATTAAGTTATATTTCAAACTAAACAAAGACAGCTCTTACAACGTTTACAGTTATTCCAAAGGTCACGATCATAAAGGCAGGGATACTATTGTGGTATGTAAAGTTTTATATGAAAGAAAGTCGGCAGATTCAATTTACCTGGAAGAAACGCAGGTATTAAAGCCTAAAAATGCTCCTTCAGCCTGTTTCCAAAAAATGTATCTTAAGATCAGGAGAGAAAAGAATTTGAGCATATTGGAAGGTACCTGGAAAACCGGTAAAGATTGCAATAGCACCGGCAATATCAGATTTACAAAAAAAGATTGATCCGGCCTGCGCATGTGCCGGGCAAATCGTGGAAAGATGTTATCACGGATCAGGATGAAGCCTAAACCAAAAAACTAATGTCTTACCGCATACAAATACATTCCATCATCAACCGCATCCTCGATGCAGAAAAAAATGCGTATGGAGAACTATTTACTGCCTGTGATGAACTTTATGAGGCATTGCTCCAGGTCACTGGTATTGATATTAGTGAAGACAGTAACCGGGAAGACAGTTTACTCGACAGTGGTAGCGCTATAGGTCTTACCTGGGCTGCCATGTGCATTAAGGATCACAATCGCACCAAAAGATTTATGGATGGCATCACCGAAGCAACAGGTGATATGCTGAAAACAACTGCAGGCAGGGCTGTCCACATTCTATACACCGGCACCGGGCCTTTTGCAACACTCATGTTGCCCCTTATTGCCCGTTTCAGTGAACAGCAAATACAGTTTACTTTATTGGAAGTGAATGACACCAGTTTTAACTGCCTGCAAAAACTGGTGGGCACACTTCAGCTGGAAAAATATATTCGCCGCATAGAAAAAACCGATGCCACAAACTGGAAGCTGCCATCAAATGAAACGGTTGATATTTTTATCTGCGAAACCATGCAGCAAGGCCTGAGAACGGAACCGCAGGTTGCCATTTGTATGAATATAATACCGCAATTACAATCCGCAACGATCATCATCCCGGAACAAATTATATTGAAAGCCGCCTTAATTGATCTTGGGGAAAGAATGAAGCGTAAATTCGGAAACAAGAGTTCAGGAAATGATGTTCACCTGCTTGACACCATCTTTACACTGAACAAAGAAATGATACTACAACAGGCAGATGAAGCTTCAACCGTTTTTCCCGAAACAACCATTGCCATTCCCCCCGAAGTTGCCGCCAGCCATCCTTTTCTTTATTTGCTGACTGATATAGTGGTCTACAAACAGGAAAAGTTATTGATCGATCAAAGCCCGTTGACCTTACCGCTAAAACTGGCCGACCTCAGCCAGTATCTGCCGGCAAAAATAAAATTGCAATATCATACAGGTAAAAAGCCGGGGATACAATTCAGTATGCATGTATCGTAAGCATGATTCATTTTCTTCGCCTGGTTTTGCTCACGAATCATTTGCTTTTCATACGCAGGATTCTAAATAAAATTTCGTTACTTTATTGCCCGGTAACAGCGTCGGCATACCATCCCTGATAAGATCCCCTGTACAATTTAAAACATCACGATCATGAAAAAATTACTTCAGGCTTTGCATGTATTGTTGTTCAGTTCATTATTATGGGTATCATGCAAGCCTAAAGCCAAGCCTCCTACAAATGAAACCATCAATGCCATCAACCTTAAACGGGGAGATATTATTTTGTGTGGCCCGCCCGATAAAGAATTTGGTACCGTGTCCTTTGCAACTTCCTGTTCAGAAAAAACAAAAAAAGATTTTGACCTTGCCATGGCGCTGCTGCATTCCTTTGAATATGACGAGGCTGAAAAAGTTTTTGCGAAGATCATTGATGAAGAACCTGCATGCCCCATGGCTTACTGGGGAGTGGCCATGAGCAACTACCATCCCCTGTGGGCCCCGCCCTCACAGCCCGAACTGGAAAAAGGTTCCAAAGCAATTGCAGTTGCACAGTCTATTACCCAGCGGTCAAAAAGAGAGTCGGATTATATTGATGCCATGGCAGTTTTTTATAAAGACTGGAATAAAACAGACCATCGAACCCGTTCTCTCAATTATAAAAGTTTAATGGAAAAAATATATGCTGCTTATCCCGATGACAAAGAAGCAAGCATATTTTATTCGTT